>Ga0172367_10007566_pt1 | contig 12392 bp, 10 predicted proteins | sample Lak10m_FD_114542 | JGI IMG/M metagenome (GOLD analysis project Ga0172367, IMG submission 114542) | Freshwater microbial communities from Kabuno Bay, South-Kivu, Congo - kab_022012_10m | ecosystem: Environmental > Aquatic > Freshwater > Lake | place: Democratic Republic of the Congo: South-Kivu...
TTAAAATCAAACGACTGGTTTGGCTGGGGCTGGCAGTGCTCATTACCGCATCGTTTTTGATAGGTATCAGCGGATAGAATAACAATGATACGCGTTACGGGTTTCGTGTTAACGCGTTGTAGCTTAACCCGAAACACGCAACCTGCAACTCGAAACAAATAAATTGACAAGATATGACTACTTCAAGAGAACGAATTTTAGCGGCTATCAGCCACAAAGAACCCGACCGGGTGCCCATCGATTTAAGCGCCACGCCGAGTTCAGGAATTTCGGCCATTGCTTACAGCAATTTGCTAAAACATTTGAACCGACCCGAATTGCCGGTCTGGATTTACGATGTGGTTCAGCAGCTGGCTCAACCTGATATGGTTATTCTCGACCAGTTTGGTGTTGATGTTTTGGATATTGGCCGGACATTTAACGATCAGCCCGCTGATTGGTGTCCAATTACGATGGCCAATGGTGGCGCAGCTTTTTATCCCAAAGGATTCAAGCCAACACGCATGCCCGACGGATCGTATCAAACCTACGACAGCGACGGAAAACGGATGCTTTCGCGGATGCCGGTTGGCGCAACATTCTTCGATCAGACTTATTTCCCGTATGTGGATGGTTATCCGGATTCCTACGATAATCTGGATGCCGAGATGGGGCGCATCATGTGGGCGCGCGATGTACACAGCCCGTGGGACCATGCAGGCGACTCTGATTTTTGGCAGAAGTTGCGCGAAAATACGCTGAAACTTCGCGCCAGTACCGATAAAGCCTTGCTGGTGGTTTGCGGTTGCAACCTGTTCGAATGGGGAACTTTTCTGCGCCGGATGGATAATTTCCTGATGGATTTGATGTGCGAACCGTACAACGTCGAAAAACTGCTCGATCAGTTGTTGATCCGTCACTTGGCAACCCTCGAAAAGGTGTGTAATGCTGTTGGCGATATTGTGGATATCATCCGGTTTGGCGACGATCTGGGCATGACTTCGGGCCCATTTATGGATGTTGAGATTTACCGCGAACTTTTCAAACCGCGTCACAAAATTTTGTGCGATTATGTGAAGACTCACAGCCAGATGCACACGTTTATTCACTCGTGTGGCTCCATTCCGCTGCTCATGCCCGACATGATTGAGGCCGGAATCGAAATTTTCAACCCGGTGCAAACCAATGCCTGGAACATGGCGCCCGATTTTCTGAAAAAGGAATTTGGTAAGGACTGCACATTCTGGGGCGGAGGCATCGAAACAGTTGGAACGCTGAACATCGGAACTCCGCAACAGATCCGCGACCAGGTTTTTGAACGGCTCGAAATCTTCTCGAAAGGCGGCGGATTTGTGTTCAACACCGTTCATAACATCCTGCCCGATGTTCCGCCGGAAAACGTAGTGGCCATGTTTGATGCAGTGAGGGATTTTAATAAGAAATAGTTGTAACTAATCAATTCAGAAATGCAAAAAATCAAGTTGTTCCTGACCTTGTTGTTTGTAACAGTTTTGCTTCTTGATGTTTCGTCGCAATCGCTGACCAAACTAAGAAAGGATTTTCTGAAACTGAAATTTGGCATGTTCATCCATTTCAATATGGGAACATTTCATGAAAAAGAGTGGGTTGAACCGAATCAGGATCCAAAGTCATTTAATCCGGTAAAACTCGATTGCTACCAGTGGGCTGAAGCTGCGCAAAGCGCCCGCATGAAATATGCCGTTTTGACCACCAAACACCACGATGGCTTTTGTTTGTGGGACAGCAAAACCACCACTTACGATGTGGCTTCGAGTGCAGTGGCTGGTCGGGATATTGTTCGCGAGTTTTGTGATGCCTTCAGAAGTAAAGGAGTTGAACCCCATTTTTACTTTTCCATCTGGGATCGGCAATTGGGAATTGAAAAAGAAATTACCTCTGACGAAATTGAAATAATTAAGGCTCAATTAAAAGAACTACTGACCAATTACGGAAAAATAGGATCGATTACGTTTGACGGCTGGGGCAATTGCGGCACTGTTTGGAAACAGGAACAGCGCGATGAAATTTATAACTTCATAAAATCCATTCAGCCACAAATTCTCATTACCGACCATTACCAGTTACGTCGCGGATTACCGCTTGATGAAGTATATAAAAACCTCGATTTCTTCCATTATGAAGAACCCTGGAACGACGAGTGGGCTCCCCCGGGAAATAAATATGCCGCACAGCAAGGCCCTTGCATTCAAAGTCAGTGGTTCTGGAAAAAGAAATTTCCGCAGGAAAAATTGATGTCGGTTGATAATATTGTCAATCGCCATTTAGCTATCCTGAAAAAAAGAAACTGCAATTTTCTCCTGAATTGTGCCCCAAACCCCGATGGTTTGATGGACGAAAATGTTGTGAAACGCCTTGCCGAAGTCGGTCAGGCTTACAAACCTTAATTTTAATCTGATGAAACTAAAAATTTCATTCATGGGTTTATTCATTTTCCTTTTCCTGATACAAAGTTTTGGTCAGGAACGAAATAAACCCGGCACTGACATGAAGTGGTGGCAGGAAGCCCGCTTCGGTATGTTTATTCACTGGGGGCCAGTCACTCGTTTTGGTGGTGAAATTAGCTGGTCAAGAGAAGGTTATGGAAAGGCAAAATACGATTCACTTTACAGAGGGTTCAATCCTGTAAAATTTAATCCTGAAGAATGGGTGGCTTTGGCCCAAAAAGCTGGCATGAAATACATTGTTTTCACGGCCAAACACCACGACGGTTTTTGCGAGTGGAACACCAAAACGACCAGTTATAACATCATGAAAACGCCTTTTGGTCGTGATGTTTGCAAGGAATTGGCCGATGCAGCTCACCGGGCAGGAATGCCCATTTGCTGGTACTTTTCGCCTGCCGACTGGAAAGACCCCGATTGCCGGAACCCGAAAACCAACGATGTATTTGCCAAACGCGTTTTGGAGCAGGTTCGCGAGTTACTTACAAATTATGGCAAAATCAGTTTGTTGTGGATTGACTACGAAGGCTCGCCAAGCCCTGTAAAACCGAAAGAAATTTACGAACTGGCTAAGAAACTTCAGCCCGGCATTATAGTGAACAATAGGCTGGATGTGTTTCATACCGACGAATCTCATGCTTTTGTTGGTCCATATGGCGATTATGCCACTCCTGAAGGTTTTGTGGCCGGCTACGGAGCCATTCCCTGGGAAACCTGCACCAATCTTGGGCATCAGTGGGCCTGGCGGCCAAAGGATACCCCGCGTCCGATCAGGGAAGCATCAACAACTTTGCTACGCTGTGTCGGTGGAAATGGGAACCTGCTGCTGAATGTTGGTCCGGATAGCCTGGGGCAAATTCCGGCAGATTTTCAGGAACGGTTACTGGAACTGGGCGATTGGCTGAAAGTTTACGGGCGGTCGGTTTACCAAACGAAAGGCGGGCCCTACACACCTACCAACGATTACCTGTGTACATTCTCCGGAAAAAACATGTACCTGAATATTTTGTCGATGAAGTCGGATACACTGACACTGCCTGCATTCCCGGGCAAAATTCGGGACGCTAGCCTGGTTAACGGCAAAAAGGTACTTTTCATTCAGGATAAAAAGTATTTGAAACTGATTATCCCGGCATCCGACCGGCGGGAAATTTCAACTTTGGTAACAATAACGGTAAAGGAACCGCTTGAAAAAGTGGCGCTGATTTATCCGTTTTCTACTTCAGGATCGCTGGCCTACAACTGCAAGGCGAGTGCGTCAAGTTCTGTCGGACAATTTTTGCACGATCCGTTGGCTGCTTTTGACGACAATCCAAAAACGCACTGGAAGCCCGGTCGCAGACCCGATGCCGATTTTGATTCACAATTTGGTCGATTACTGAATTATCGCAGCCAGGAGGTCGAAGCTTTCTTCGAGAAACAAGGTTGGCTGGAAGCCGATTTGGGCAAACCTCAAACCGTAAAAACGATTGCAGTGAGCGAACACGTTTTTCTGAATTCGGAAATACAAGGCTTTGAAATTCAGTATGAAAAAGATGGCCTGTGGAAAACTGTTGCTTCTGGAACCAAAATGGGCGATTGGAAACAAAGCATCGCGCCAGTTACCGCTCAAAAGTTCAGAGTGGTAATTCTCAAACGAAACGGATTTTCCGGAATAAAGGAATTTCAGCTTTTTGCCAATTAATCAAATTCAACTAAACCTAAAATAAATGGATATGAGAACAAAATTGTTGTTGATTTCTCTTCTGTTTTTCGGAGTTGTAGCACTAACCGAAGCACAGACAGTTCAGAAAAAGCCCATCGGGAATGAGCAAAAAATCCAGGAATGGAAAGATGCCCGTTTCGGGATGTTTATTCACTGGGGGCCTGTTTCCCTGAAAGGAACCGAAATTGGATGGTCGCGCGGCCGCGAAATTCCGGTGGAAGAATACGATAACCTGTACAAACAGTTCAATCCCGAAAAATTTAATGCCGACGATTGGGTGAGTGTGGCTAAAGCCGCCGGAATGAAATACATTGTTCTGACCACCAAACACCACGATGGTTTTTGTTTGTGGGATACCCGGCAAACCGACCACAATATCATGAATTCGCCATTTAAACGCGATGTGGTGAAGGAGTTGGCCATAGCCTGCCGCAAACAGGGAATCCAGTTCGGTACCTATTATTCAACCTGCGACTGGCACCATCCCGATTTTCCGTTAACCAGTCCGGGTGGGAGCAAAGCCCGCGAAAAAAGCGATCTGGAAGCCTACACCACTTATCTGAAAAAGCAGGTGGCCGAACTTCTGGTCAATTACGGCCCGTTGTACGTGCTGTGGTTCGATGTTCCGCAGAAATTTGATGCCGTTCGCGGACAAAGTGTGATTGATTTCGCCCACCAGATTCAGCCCGATATCATCATCAACGACAGAACCGGAGCCAAAGGTGATTTCGATTGTCCGGAGCAGCGAATTGGTGGTTTTCAGAATACCCGGCCCTGGGAAACCTGCATGACCATTGCCCGCCAGTGGGCCTGGAAACCCAATGATGATGTTAAATCACTGGAACAATGCCTTCAAACCCTGATCAGAACCGCTGGTGGCGACGGTAACCTGCTGTTCAACGTGGGCCCAAAACCTGATGGAACAATCGAGCCGCTTCAGGTAGAGCGCCTGAAAGGAATGGGCGAATGGCTTCAGAAATATGGCTACACCATTTACGAATCACGCGGTGGCCCGTTCAAACCAACCGACTGGGGCGTGAGCACCCGCAAAGGCAATTCAATTTATCTGCATATCCTGAAATGGACCGGCAATTCGCCCAAAATTATCATTCCTGATGTGGGAATCGAAATCACAAGTTGTCGTATGCCACAAGGCGGAAATGCAAAACTGACAAAGCTTGACAAAGGCTACTCCGTTGAGTTTGCAGAAAAAGATTTGAAACCAATAAATACTATCATCGAACTCGAACTGGCAGGCAATGTGATGAACATTGCGCCCATGGAAATCGGTTCAAATTCGCTGTCGTTCAATAAGCCATTAACCGCATCTTCCAATCCGAAGGGACAATGGATCAACCATCAGTGGGTTGAATTGCGTTCGGTTACCAACGGCGATTGGGCTGGCTCATACTGGGAACCCGATGCGAAGGATCAGAATCCGTGGGTGGAGGTTGATTTGGGCAAACCTGAAAAAATTTCGCAGGCCATCCTGTACGAGAGAGGAACGGCTGTTCAGGCGTTTGAACTGCAGGCTTTCGTTGGCGACAAATGGAAAGTTCTGTCGAAAGGCAAAACCATCGGGAACAAAGCCGTGATTAAACTTCCGAAAACCACTGCCCAAAAGTTCAGGTTGGTGCTGAAAGAATTTAGCCAGGCTCCGGGCATTTACGAAATTGTGCTTCAATAATACAAATCAGTATTTTTGCCAACTGCTGGCTACTAGCTGCCAGCAGCTGGCAAGAAAAATCCAGTAACTTAATAAATCGGAAATAATGAAACGATTCGGACAAATTATCGGGGTCGATCCTCAAAGTTTTGAAAGCTATAAAGAATACCATGCAGCTGTTTGGCCCGATGTGCTGAACATGATTACAAAATGCAATATTCGCAATTATTCTATCTTTCATAAAGACGGACTTTTATTCGCTTATTTTGAATATACCGGTGACGATTTTTCGGCCGATATGGCCCGGATGGCGGCTGATCCGGTAACCCAAAAATGGTGGGACATTATGATGCCCATGCAGCGACCGGTTGAAAATCGCGCAGAAGGAGAGTGGTGGGCGAATATGGAAGAGGTTTTTCATTTGGAATAAAAAATAATTAATATCCAATTTCGAACCTCATCATGTTAAACGTTGGGGCTTTGCCCCAAATCCCCAATTACTTTTTTGTCTTGACACAAAAAAGTAATCAAAAAAAGTCAAGGCTTAGCCCGCTTCGCTCGAAAAACTGGCGCTCGACGGCTAAAATCTTTTAAACTCTCCGGCTATCGCCGGATCAAACAGAAAAGATTTTTTGACGCCGTCTTCACTTGTTTTTCGGCTCACCGGCCTAGGCCAGTCGCACCCCAAAACGTTTATAGATAAACAAACGGACACTCCAAAAAAATAAGACCGACCTGATTTTGTTTCAGGCCGGTCTCTTTCAAATCTGACTTTATATAACCAACTAACCTTTCAGTATATCGCCATACGGACTTCGCGATTGACGGGTAAGAAGCGATTGCATTTTTTCTCCGGCGTCAACCAGTTTTTCGGCTGCCGGATCCCATTTCAAGGTTGTTTCGCCTGATCGGACGAGTATATTGCACAAATGACTGATCGTATCCGATCGCACTGCCGACTCGATTGGACTAACCACCGGTGTTCCGTTTTTAATGGCATCGAGGAAGTTTTTCGAATGGTTTTCGCTAACTGTTAACCTTTTTGCACCCGCCGGAAACTGATGTTTCAGAATTTCCGGATTGCTGGCCATAATCCCTTTACGGTCAACACTCACCCAGCTGGAGGAGCCAAAAAATGTAGTGCCGTGGTCGTTGTATGTGCGGTATTGCTCAATGACTGGACGGCAAACATCTTCGCTGAAAAAGTGCATTTTTACCCCGTTGCCGTATTTGGCCTGAATATCCCACGAGTTCAGGGTGTCGAACAGGTTTCCGGGTTCAAACAGGCTTCCGGTCCCTTCGTATTCAACCGGGCTGGTATTGTCTGAATTGTTTCCCCATTGCGCAATGTCGAGCGGGTGAGCTCCCCAACCGGCTACAAACCCAATGGCATAATCGTAAATATACCACGCCCCCAGATTCGATACACGAACATTCGAATACGGGCGTTCCATAGCGGGACCCTGCCAAAGTTCGTAGTCGAAACCAGCCGGAACAGGTTCAGTGATTACCGGGGCATAATTGCCTTTGCCTCCGGCGCACCAAACGTCTATTCGTTCGAGTTTCCCAATCACTTCGTTTTGGGCCAGTTCAGCTGCTAACCTGAATTTGGAGTCCGACCGCTGCTGTGTGCCATACTGAAAAACAATTCCTTTTTCGTTCACCAGCTTCCGCAGTTTTTGTCCATCCTGAATGGTTAATCCGAGCGGTTTTTCCAGATAAATGTGTTTCCCGGCCTGGGCGGCAGCCAATGCGATTGGTATGTGCCAGTGGTCGGGCGTGGCGATTACAACTGCGTCAATATCGTCGCGGTTGAGTACGTCCTGAAAATGATGGTAAGCCACACATCCGTCGTAGCTTGTCAATCCCTTTTGCTTGGCATAAAACTCGTTGATCTTTTTAGCGGTGTTTGTTCTCCGGTCTTCGAACGGATCGCAAACGGCCACAATCTGTGCCTGCTGGGCCAGTTCGAGCATGTAAACCACGTGATTCGAGCCGCGACCGCCCACGCCAATCATGGCCAAATTAATTTTATCATTTGCTGATCCTTTTTTTGCGCAGGAATTCAGGAAGGATGGTACTACCAAACCTCCGGCGGTAATTAAACCCGCATTCCGTAGAAAATTTCGTCGTGTGATATTTTTATTCATGATTGTCCGATTAGTTTGTTTATACAGCCCCCAGTTTTTTCAAATAACTGAAACTCTTTAGTACCGCTTCTTCGCCTGCGATTTCGAGCGTTGAGTAACCATCGAATCCGGCTTTGACTAGTGCCTTGTAAATGGCTTCAATATCAATCACGCCATCGCCCAGTGCAGTGAGCGACATGCCGCAGCCAAATTCCTTTCCACGTTTTTCAATCATTTCGGCCGGAAGGTCTTTCCAGTGAACATGTTCTATTTTAGAGCCAAACGCAGCAATCATTTCGAGCGAATCGCCGCCACCAAGCCATAGATTTCCGGTATCGAGGTTGATTCCCAGGGCCTTCGAATTGCATTTGTGGAGTACTTCGCCCATCAATTCAACCGAATCGGAAATGTGTCCATGGGGTTCAATCAAAATTTTCACACCGTAATCTTCAGCAAAACGCAGCGGTTCATACAGCTTTTCGGCTATCGAAAAGATAGCTTCTTTGTTGGTCAGGCTTTTTCCGAAAGGTGTTTTGGGATCGCCCTCCGAAGTAACCACATGTTTTACCCCAATGGCTGCCGCTAGTTTTACAGCTTTGATTATTTGCGCGGTGCCATAGCGGGAGGGCGAAGTGGGATCGAGCAAATTAGCATGGGCGCAAACGCTCGAAAGTGCAAGGCCACGGCTCTCGAACATCCGCTGAATATCGAACGGATTGGCATCGAGACTGGCCACGGCGGTAAAACCATATTCCACCCCGAGACACGCGCCGTCGGAATTGTCGGTTAAATCGCCGCAGGTAAACCCCCATTGTTTGATTTGGTCCAGCTGCGCTTCGAGCGGACTAAACGGATTGATTAGCGCAAAACATCCAACTTTAATTGCCATATTTTTAAGTTTTTGAGTTAGTTAAACGTTTAATTTTTGTGTGTTTTCTGAATTGGAATAGTGTCTTTTCCGCTGGCGGCCCATTCTGTTCCCCGAAGCATCAGGGTTTTCCAGTCCGGGTTTTGCATGGCTGCAACATCGTGTCCTAAAACCAGGTAAAAACAGCGGCCTTTGCCTTGCTGACGGCAAATAGCAACCGGCTCGTACATGTTTCGGCCATTGTTCCCTGAAGTTGAAAAAGCATTACAAAGAATGCGATTTCCATCCTGTTGATCCATTTCAACCCAAAGCTCGTCGGTAATGGTGAAGTTTGACATTCCTTTGGTGATCGGATGTTCGTTGTCTTCAATTTTTACCTCGAACGTTTCAATTTTGCCGTGCCGGGTGTTTTTCCCCCAGGTAGCACCCACCATCTGTTGATATTCGGGCCAGTTGTAATGAGCCGCACTGGCAGAATGAAAAAGGACAAATCCGCCGCCCTCGTTTACAAAATCAAGAATGGCCTTTTCGACGGTGGCGCCCCATTGGCGACCGGTTTCAGGAAAAGCATTCCAGTTGCTCGCAATCACCCGGTAGTTCTTCAAGTCGCTTGATTTTAGCGTGTCAGGTCTTTCGGTAATGTCAACCCTGAATAATCCGTTTTCTTCCATGATTTCCTTGAATGCGGGGCTGGTTTTTTGCCACTCGTGGTTGTTCCTGCCGCTAATCAGCAAAACGCGGACGGGCTTTTTAGCGGACTTTTCCGCCATTCCGGAGAAAGGAGAAAGCAGCAGACTCAAAAAATAGATCCAAACGATTGACTTCATAGTGTTTTAATCAAGCCTGAAAATTTGCACTTCAACTAAATTCTGACTCCCTTAAAGGTCGTTCAAAAAAGGGAGATTTTACTACTCTCAAAAATAGACTGGGAAAAAATTAAAAACTTTAACTATTTTTCAGTGAAAAATATTACTAGCTGAAATTGATTGGTAATTAATGAAAAAATAACTATTCAGGGTGGCGACGATGGAATTTACTATCCGGATTCGTGCACTCCACTGGCCAATGCCTGGCAGGCCGGACAGGTTGAAATGCACGTTTTGGCCCGCGAAACCTATCCGGGATATCCTCTGAAGGAATCGGAGTTGAAAGGCATCAAATCAATTGGGTACTGGAACTCGGAAAAAATGCAGGACTGGGGTTTGCAATGGCACCGAAACGAAGGAATTGAACTTTGTTTGCTCGAAACCGGAAACCTTAGTTTTTTGCTGGAAAACGAGCAATATGAGTTGTTGCCCAATATGCTCACCATTACCCGTCCGTGGATTTTGCACAAGCTCGGGAATCCGAATGTTGGCTTGTGTAAACTGCACTGGTTCATCATCGATTTGGGCGTACGGCAGCCGCATCAGGAATGGATTTGGCCAGACTGGATTATCCTGGGAAAGGATGATTTGGATGAGCTGACCCGCATTTTGCGTTTAAATGAGCAGCCGGTGTGGCAGGCTGGTGAAGAAATGAAACGTTGTTTTGCCCAAATCGGGCGGATGACCAAGCACCATGAAAAGGAGCATTTTGATTCCAGAATCAAGGTTTATATCAACGAGATTTTAATCTTGCTGCTCGAAATGCTGAAGAAAGACCGGCCGGAGTTGAATGATGCCTTAATCGAATCGAAACGAAGTGTGTCTATTTTCCTGAAAAATATGGAGGCCGACCTGGCAAATGTATGGACTGTGAATAAAATGGCAGAACATTGTGGATTGGGGGTTACGCAGTTTTCGAAACATTGCTACCAGCTAACGAATTGCACTCCTGTGAATTATTTGAATAAAATCCGTTTGCTGAAAGCCCGGAAAATGATAGCGGAAAACCCGGATTCAACCATAACCTCCATCGCGTTCGACTGCGGATTTTCGTCGAACCAGTATTTCACCAAAGTATTTAAAGTTTACTTTAAGGAAACGCCGCAAAGTTACCGGGAGAAAATCGGTACCGGGTCTATTTCAGTTTCATTGACGATTCCCTGACGTTTAAACGCCCGTTCAGAACAACTGTTTGAGGAACAAAAATTCCTTTTGACTCAATCTGTTCCAATAGCAATTGAGCCGCAGTCCTGCCAATTTCTTTGGTCGGTTGAGCTACACTGGTCAGCGGTGGATCGATTAACTCTGCCAGTTTTGATTCAGTAAAACCAACCAAAGCTACGTCGCCCGGAATTTTGTATCCGTGCTTTTTCAACATTTTCATCGCGCCAATAGCGGTAGGGTCGTTCACCGCAAAAATGGCTTCAGGAATGTTGTTTTCGTGAATGAGTTTTTCCATCACCCGTTCGCCATCCCAAATCATTAGTCCTGTTTCGATGATGTGGCTTTCAGTAAACGGCAATTTGTGTTTCCGGTGGGCATCAATAAACCCGTTTTTGCGGTTTTGCGAAAACATTAATCCGGATGGTCCTGCAAAATGAAAGATCTTTTTAAATCCCTGGTAAATCAAATGTTCGGTGGCAAAGAAAGCCCATTTGTAATCGTCGATCAGCACTTTCGAAGTATCCAATTCGTTCGATACACGGTTGAAAAATACAAGTGGAAATCCCTGCTTGATCAGTTCCTTGTAGTAATCTACATTTTTGGTCTCCAGCGAAAGGGAAACAATCATTCCGTCAACCATGTTGTTTTCGAGCGTTTTTACATTTTCGAGTTCAGTTACATGCGATTCTCCTGATTGCATAATCAAGACCTGATAGCCCTTTTTTAGGAAAACTTCCTGAATACCAATGATTACTTCCGGAAAAAAAGAGTTGATGAATTCGGGCACCACCACGCCAATCTGGTTCGAACATTGCTTGAGCAAACTTTTGGCAATCGGGTTGGGAGAGTAGCCCATTTCTTTGGCCGTCGCCAAAATCAGTTCGCGGGTGTCTTTCCGGATATCGTATTTGTCGTTGAATGCTCTTGAAACGGTTGAGACAGAGCAGTTCAGCCGTTTTGCCACATCTTTTATGGTTATATGCTTCATATAAATAGGTTTATCCGGGTTAACTCATCGGTCAAAAATAGAAAATGAAATTGATTTCGGAAACGTTTCCGGTAATTTAAAACGTTTCCGAAAACGTTTCCGAAAAATATAAAGACAGGAATTGGTGGTTTTGCATCTTTTCCTAACTAAAATTACATCGTTAAAATCTTAAACTTAACAGCATTCACTAAATGACCTTAACTGATTACATTGTCATTGTCCTGTTTTCGCTGCTGATATTATTCATCGGCCTTTCCTTTTCAAAAACATCCGGAAAAGACATGAAATCGTTTTTCGCTGCGGGAGGTGCTGTTCCGTGGTGGATCAACAGTCTTTCACTGTTCATGGGTTTTGTTTCTGCCGGAACGTTTGTTGTTTGGGGTTCCATTGCCTATACTTCCGGGTTGGTTTCCATTTCGATACAATGGACCATGAGTATTGCCGGTTTCCTGGTCGGCTTCCTCATTGCTCCCAAATGGCATAAAACCAAGTCGTTAACTGCAGCCGAATACATTTCCGATCGGTTAGGCGTGAATATTCAAAA
>Ga0172367_10007567_pt1 | contig 12392 bp, 6 predicted proteins | sample Lak10m_FD_114542 | JGI IMG/M metagenome (GOLD analysis project Ga0172367, IMG submission 114542) | Freshwater microbial communities from Kabuno Bay, South-Kivu, Congo - kab_022012_10m | ecosystem: Environmental > Aquatic > Freshwater > Lake | place: Democratic Republic of the Congo: South-Kivu...
ACGCCGGGTGTCCACTGGACTGGTTAACCTCTCCCACCATCGACAGCTCCACACCAAGATCACTCTCCGCAGCCCCCAAAACGACCTCCGATATCCGCACGAGTTTCAACCCCGTGGCGACCCGCATCGCCACCTCCTGAATGCCCGAACACGACCAGAAACCCAATACCGGTTTGGACGATGGATTGAAAATCCTGAGAACCAAAACCCCGACTACCGTGATTCCCCGATCCCAAGTTCCAAGATCCCAAAAGAAGAATACACACCTGAGGCACCTTCGGTGCAGTTAACGCGAGCGACCTCCGCAGGCTTCGAGCCCTTGTCGCTCAACGGGTTTCGGTGTTAACGAGCCTGTTAACATCAGTTCGACTTTGCCGCTCAAGCCACTTCTGTGGAGCGACTTGCACCGTTAACAGCGGCTCTTTCCAAGAAAGAGCGCAGGTTTTGTCCGATTTCGCCGCGCGGACAGACAGCACGTGTGGAGGACCCACGGCCCTCCGAAACCACGATGCTCTCGATCAGCAAAACCTCCATTGGCTCGGCCGACTACTATCTGAATCTGGCGCGAGAGGACTACTACGTGAACGGCGGCGAGCCTCCCGGACAGTGGCACGGCAAAGGGGCCGAGCGGATGGGCTTGGCGGGTCAGGTCCAGGCCGAACACTTCCGCAACCTGTTCGCTGGTTTCTCCCCCAGCGGCAAGGTCGCCTTCGTCCAGAACGCGGGCCAGCGGTCCGGGCACCACAAGCGGGTTCCCGGTTGGGATCTGACCTTCTCCGTTCCCAAGTCGGTCAGCGTGTGTTGGGCGCTGGCTTCGGCGGATGAACGCCGCGCCATCGAGCGGGCGTTCGAGGAGTCCGTCCGAACCGCGTTGTCGATGATGGAGGGGTTCGCCGGTTTCTCCCGGCGCGGTGCGGGTGGGCGGACCCGCGACAAAGTCGGCTTCTGCTACGCGATGTTCCAGCACGGGACCAGCCGGGCCCAGGATCCGCAGCTCCACTACCACGTGGTCTGTTTCAACGTCGGTGTCCGGGAGGACATGACCACCGGGGCGCTTTGGACCAAGGCCCTGTACGAGTTCAAGAAGGCCGTCGGTCACCTCCAGCGGTGCGAGCTGGCGTCGCTGCTGCGGCGGGATCTCCACTGGCCGGTCAAGCAGGTGGAGAGTTGGTTCGAGGTCGATGGAGTGAACCCGGACCTGATCGAGCGCTTCTCGACGCGCCGGAAGGAGGTTCTGGCCCAAGTGCAAGGCGATGGGAGACTTCAGCGCGGTGGCAGCGGAAGAGGCGGTCCGGTTGACCCGGCAGGCAAAGGAGCACGTGCCGAGGGAACAGCTGTTTCCCCAATGGCGCGAAGTCGGCAGGGAGTTTGGTTGGACGGAGAAGGATGTCTCCCGGTTGATGGGCGGCACTAAGAGCATGGCTGCACGGAATCTCGAAATGGGCCTGCTGGCGGAAGCCGTCCGTACGGCGATGGGGAAGCACCAGGGGACATTGACCCGGGCGGAGGTTCTGGAGTCGGTTGCGAGCGTCACGCAGGACGCTGGACTTTCGGCCCGTCAGATTACCGCCGCCGTCTACGCCGCCGCGCCCAAGTTCCGGAGGGCGGATGGCGTCAAACAGGAGCGGCAGATGGCAGAATTCGCCGAGGCGATCAAAGCGGGGAGGAAGGAAGCCCGGGCGCAGCTGCGAACCATCCAGGAGGCACAGCGGAGAATGATCCACCTCGAAGCCCGTCTGAAGAAGGCGTTGGAGGTGACCCAGGCGAAGGCGGGAGCGAAAGCGCAAAACCGCGAACACCAAAAGGCGCAGGACCAGGAAACCGCGCCCGACCGGACGAAGGCCGCTCAGGCCCGCGAGGAAGAGCACCAAGGCAAGGAGCAGGAGGAAGCCAAGGGAAAGTCCCGGGCGGAAGAGCGGAAAGCCCAGGGGGAACACGCAGAGCAGAATGACCAGACCAAGCAGGAGTCCCGCCGCCAACGCGAACGCGCCGAGGAGTCCAAGAGGCAGGAGCAATCGGGGGACAAGGGCACGGCCCGCCAGAACAAGGGGACGTTCGCGAGTTTCCGGATTCGGAAGGAGCAGCCTCAGCAGGGGCCCCCGCGTTGGGCGATTGATTTGCGGTTCTTCCGTTTGGAGGTTCAGGACACACGGATCTTTCGGAGTGCCCCTGACTGGAATTTGGCCTCCAAGCTCAAGCTGCCCGCGCTAGTCGTGACGGCGAACTCGGACCCGCTCGGTATCAAGCGCCGCCTGATCCTGCCGTTGGACCGGATTCGCTCCCGGATGTCGCGGCAGATCCGGGAGACGCTCGCTGCTGTGCTCGCCACCGGAGTGAAGCGCGTCCTCTTCCGCGACGACCGGGTCAATTCCACAAAATGGAACCCGAGCGAGTGGGGACTGGGCGAGAAGCGGCTCCGCCGTTCGCAGATCGTAATTGCCGACACGGACCTGGAGGCTTTTCGAGGCCTCCTAAACGACTGGACGGGGAAGGCCATGAAGTACCCCGAGGACAACCTCATCCTGACCCAGACCCGGAAGCGGGCCGAAGCCCTCAACAAGGCCGCCCAAAAGCGTCGGCACAAAGCCGGTCATATCGGCAAAGTCGGAACCTTGGTCGGCAATACCATCGTCCACCAGAACGACCGGATCATCTTCCGCCGGGGCAAACGTCTCTACGGCGTCGAACCGGACGACCTTGGCACCGTGATTAAGATCAATTCGATCACCCTTCAGGTGAAGCTCGATACCGGCAAGACGGTCACCATTCCGACCGGGAGTTGTCCGACCATCGACCTGGCCTATGCCCTGGCCCATCAGGATGCCGGGAAGTCGCGGTCGCGATTTGCCCACGTCCTTTTCGAAGCCAACGATTCCGCCCAGGAGATGGCTTCCATCGTGAAGCAACGCACCAACACCCCGGTCCGGATTTACGTGGCGTCGGAGCACGCCAAGTTCTTTACCGCGGACGGCCACGCCCAGATGCGCGACCAATACGGTACTGAGGAAGAGACGAAGCGCGCCGAGCAGGAGAAGTTGCGCGCCGCCCGCGAAGCGGAAGAGACGCGGCGGAAGGAAGAGGACATTCGTCGGGAGACCAAGCGCCGGGAAGAACAAGAACGGCGTCGCGCCCAGGCGCAGGCGAATTCCCAGTCGCACGCCCATTCCCACTGACCCGGAGGGAGCGGCACCGGAATCGTGAATCCCAGCAAACCGCCCCCCAACGGGGCCCCGGGCGCTACGCTGTGGACCGCGACCTTGCGGGTCGGCAGACCGGTCCCCAGCGGCGCTACGCCCATTGGGGACCGGTTTCCTATCGGTGACAGCCTGAGCGGAAACAGAAGGAGGAAGACTCAGGTCGGTCACGTTTCACTCCCTTTCGGGAGGTTGCGGTACCATGGTAGAATACAGGGATGGCCCCAGAAATCGCCCGACCACCGCTCACCGAGCAACCGTGGCTCAAGGAATTCCTCGAAGCCCGGGGCTTTGAACGCACCGCACCGGCGTCGTTCACCAACGGCCGCGCCACTGTCCGCCTCGACGGCAACGCTCTCATCGCGGTTCCCGGAGACGGCACCCAGGCAGGGCGGACGGAACTCAAAGACGCACAGCCCGAAACCATCTGCTACCTACTGACCACCGTCCTCGCCGCGCCCTCATTCCTTTCCCAAGCTGAACTGGACCTACGAGCCACCCGTCAACGCACGGCCGAGGAGGCGCTGCAAAACCTGGCCACCAGCATTCGCGAGAATCCCGACACCCACAGCGGCCAGCATCTGCGTCGCTTCGTCTGGTCCATCTTCAACGGGAACCACGCCTTCAATCTCTGGCGGATGAAGGATGTCCTCGATACCGAGCAAAACGCTCAGGTCACCGAAGTTTTCACCGCCTGGATGCAGGGATTCGTTCCGGAGGCCTCCATTCGCAGCGCACTGTTCGAGTCCGGCGAGATGGATCGTTGGGACACCGTCCGCCTCCGCGCCCCGGAACAGAAACGGCTCGTCGAGGCCTTCGACGCCGTCACCGATCTCTTGAACTCTACCCCTCCCGGCGAACCAGTTCCCCATCTTACCCGTGCGAACGGTCTCCTTCGACAGGTGATGGACTCGTTTCGACAGGCTGGAAAGCCCTCCAGACGGAGTTGACCAAGCACAACCTTCCGTCTGGCTTTGGTCCACAGCAGGTTCAATTCCCACCGGAATTCGACGTATCCAACCCACCCGCTTCAAACCGCTTTTAACTGGTCTTATTGGACAAGATCGCTAGTCTGCATCGTTAACCCGATGGCTTCCACCGCTTTGGTTTCGGCGAGATGAAGCACATAAGAACGATATGGCTGAACGCTGGCTGTCAGTAGACGAGATCGCAGCGCATCTCGGGGTCAATCCGGACACTATTTACAAATGGATCACCCGGAAGAGCATGCCCGCGCACAAGCTCGGACGGCTTTGGAAGTTCATGGCCAGCGAAGTCGATGAATGGGTCCGAACCGGAAAAGCGGGCCAAGATGAGCATCACGAGTAGCCGAACCGTGATTCCACCCAAACTGCCATGAACGTATTCAACTTCCGAAACCAAATCATTCAGGACTACAGCGACTACGTTTCGAGTTTCATCTCCATCGCCCAACCGCGCTTGGATGAGTTCGTCAAACGCTGCTTTGCGTCCGGCTCTCTGTGGCCGGATCCGCTGATTCAACTGAATCCGACGTTCAAGCCGGGAAAGACGATTGATGAACTCGTAAGTGCCGGGGTGCTCAATGCCGGTTGCAGTCAGGTGTTCCGTCGGGAGAAGACCTCCTTGGTGGGCAGCGGAGAAGACCTTCTCTTTCACCAGCACCAGGAGGACGCCATCCGGAAGGCAAAGGAAGGTCGGAACTACGTGCTAACGACCGGAACGGGCTCAGGCAAGAGCCTCTCCTACATCGTTCCCATCGTGGACCACGTCCTGCAAGCGGGCTCAGGACGAGGGATTCAAGCGATCATTATTTACCCCATGAATGCGCTGGCGAACAGCCAGTTTGGGGAGCTTGAAAAGTTTCTGAAGCATGGTTTTCCGGACGGTAATGGACCCGTCACGTTCGAGCGATACACCGGCCAGGAGGATGAGGAAACACGCACCCGGATCATCACGCGCCCGCCCGACATCCTGCTCACGAACTACGTGATGCTGGAGTTGATCCTCACCCGGCCAAGAGAGCAAAAGCTCATCGCCTCCGCCAAGGGCTTGAAATTCCTCGTCCTTGACGAACTCCACACCTACCGAGGACGCCAGGGCGCGGATGTAGCAATCCTTCTGCGGCGCGTGCGCGAACTCCTCGCCCTTGAAGCGATGCAATGTATCGGCACCTCGGCCACGCTTGCGGGTCGAGGTTCTTGGGCGGAGCAGTGTGCGGATGTCGCCCGGCTGGCGACGCGGCTTTTCGGAGACACAGTGGAGGCCAGTGACGTGATCGGCGAAACGCTGGAGCGAGCCACACAGCCCATTGACGAGGCCAGTGCTGCCGATGTGTCCGCTTTGACGGATTCGTTGTCTCGAAGGGCGGACCGCGTTCTGAACTCGTTCGAGCAACTAGCCGCTGACCCGATTGCCCGCTGGGTCGAGGGCACCTTTGGTATCATGCCGAAAGGCGGGAGATTGGTTCGGTCCCCCTCCATTCCGCTGACGGGGAAAAACGGTGCCGCGGAACGCCTGGCCAAACTCACGGGCGCACCATCCGAGCAGTGCAAGGAGGTGGTCGCCGAAACATTGTTGGCAGGCGCAACCCGCATCAAGCATCCGCGCACGGGGTTTCCCATTTTCGCCTTTCGCCTTCATCAGTTCATCAGTCGCGGCGACACGCTCTACGCCACCGTTCAAAATCCAGAGGATCGATATCTCACCATCCACGGGCAGCTCTACTCCCCTGAAGACAAAAGCAAAATCCTCCTGCCGCTGTGCTTCTGCCGCGAATGCGGGCAAGAGTATTACTCGGTGTATCTGGCGAAGGAGCCGAAAACCGGAGTGCAGAGATTTGTCAGCCGTGACGCGCATGAACGCACAGTGGTGGTTGGGCAGCAGCAAGGGCTCCTTTACATCAATCCTCTCAAGCCGTGGCCCAAGGATGGTGATATAGAAGCGCAGCTCGCCTGGTTGCCCACCGATTGGGTTGAAGAACGAAACGGGCGGAGGCAGGTGGTCGCCGCTCGCAGGGAACGAATGCCCCGGCACTACATGGTGCAGCCAGATGGTTCCATAGGGTCAGACGGCCTCGATGCCGCCTTCATTCCTGTGCCGTTCATGTTCTGCCTCGGTTGCGGGGTGTCGCACACCGCGCGTCAGCGGTCTGACTTCTCCAAACTGGGCACGCTCGGCTCCGAAGGCCGCAGCACGGCCACCACGATTCTAACAACCTCCGCAGTCGCAGGTCTCCAGCGCGAAGAGTCCATCAAGGCGGAAGCTCGGAAGATTCTCAGCTTCACCGACAATCGGCAGGACGCTTCTCTGCAATCCGGTCATCTGAATGACTTTATCGAAGTCGGCCTGCTTCGTGGCGCGATTTATCAGGCGGCAGCAACCGCAGGAGTTGAGGGGCTGCGCGACGACACGATCAGCCAAAAAGTCGCTACTGCGCTCGCGCTGGGTTTCGAGGACTACGCCAAGGACCCCACGATCAAGTATGGTCGCGACAAAGTCGAAAGGGCGCTCCGCGATGTCGTCGGATACCGGGTCTATCGCGACCTGCGGCGCGGCTGGCGAATCAACGCGCCGAACTTGGAGCAGTGTGGCCTCATCGAGATCGACTACGCCGAACTCGACGCCGTTTCCGCCGACGGGGAACTGTGGGCGGCGTTGCATCCTTTGTTGGCCAGCGCGAGCCCGGAGACGCGCAAAATCATTTGCCGCACGCTTCTTGATTTCATCCGGCGCGACCTCTGCATCGAGGTGGATTATTTGGAGCGCGACAACCAGGACCGCATCAAAAGGAATAGCTTCAACGAGCTTCGCGACCCCTGGGCCTTCGACCCCGTCGAAAAGCTGGACCAGCGCAAAATGGCATTCCCGTGCTCCGAAAGCGCAGCGCCTCGAGAACTCGATGCCTCGTTTATTTCTCCGTTGGGCGGGTTTGGTTTGTTCCTGCGCGCGACGAACACTTTTCCTGGTCAGCCGAAACCTGACGTGCAGACGACTAGGGCGATTATCGAGGCTCTATTCGAAGGCCTTCGCCAGGCGAACATCGTGCGCGAATGTCTCCCGAAGGGGCAAAGGACTCCGGTTGCGGGGTATCGCATCAATTCAGGGGCGTTGATCTGGCGTGCTGGGGACGGCACCAAGGTATACCACGACCGCATCCGCATGCCCACCGCTTCGGCCAACGGCAGCAAACCAAACAAATTCTTCATTGAGCTGTTCCGTTCCCGCATTCAGAAGCTACGCGGCGTTTCGTCGCGTGAACATACCGCGCAAGTGCCCAGTTCACTTCGCGTGCAGCGCGAGATCGATTTTCGAGCGGCCAAGCTGCCCATCCTTTTCTGTTCGCCCACCATGGAACTGGGCATCGACATCAAGGATCTGAACGCGGTCAACCTGCGAAACGTTCCTCCCACTCCGGCCAACTATGCGCAGCGCAGCGGGCGTGCCGGCCGCAGCGGGCAACCGGCACTGGTGTTCACCTACTGCTCGTTCGGCAGTCCCCACGACCAATACTTTTTCAAGCACCCTGAATTGATGGTTTCAGGCCAGGTGCAGACGCCAAGACTCGACGTGGCCAATGAGGACCTCATCCGTTCTCACATCCACGCCGTGTGGTTGCGTGAGGCTGACCTGGACCTCGGCAATACGCCCGGCGATCTCATCACCCTGGGCGGCGATCCGCCTTCGTTGGAGTTGCTGCCCGACGTGAAGGAGAAGGTGCGCAGTCTAGGCGCTGCCCAACAGGCCCGCGTCCGTGCCAAGGACCTTCTTGACGCGCTCAACCCCTATTTGGTGAATGCCCCGTGGTATTCCGAAGGCTGGCTTGATGAAGTGATTCGCGGCATCCCGCCCGCTTTTGAAGCCGCCCTCGAACGCTGGCGCTTTCTCTACCGCACGGCGCGGAATCAGGCCGACGAGCAGCATCGCATCATTCTCGACCACTCTCGTCCTCAAGACCACGACAATGCCAAGCGTCTGCGACAGGAGGCGGAAGCCCAGCTCAAGCTCCTCACGGACAAGCAGAGCGCCGTCCAGTCAGACTTTTACAGCTACCGTTATTTCGCGAGCGAAGGCTTTCTGCCCGGCTACAATTTCCCCCGCCTCCCGTTGTCCGCCTTTATCCCTGGCCGTCGCACCGCGCAGGAAGCCGAGGAATTCATTTCTCGTCCTCGCTTCCTCGCTATTTCGGAATTCGGCCCCGGCGCGCTGATTTACCACGAGGGAGCCAGGTATCAGGTCACGCGAGTGATGATGCCGATTCAGGAAGGCGCCACCGGCGATCTGCCGACCTCAAAACTCATCGTCTGCAGCGCGTGCGGCTATCTGCACCCCGTCATGACGGAGCCCGGTCCATCGAACTGCGAGCGGTGCAAGCAGGCATTCGAGGCCAAGGACATTTGGTCCAACATGTTCCGCCAACAAAATGTCGTGACGAGGCGGCGCGAGCGCATCAATTGCGACGAGGAGGAACGGCTGCGTTTGGGTTACGAAATCAAGACCGGCGTGCGCTTCGCCGAACGCGACGGCAGACCTCTCTTTCGCACGGCCCGCTTGCTTGTCGGTGAAAAGCTTTTCGCCGAATTGCAATACGGTGATGCCGCCGAGTTGTGGCGCGTGAATCTCGGCTGGTCACGCCGCGAGAACAAGAATGACCGCGGCTTTTGGCTGGATGTCGAACAGCGACGCTGGACCAAACGCGCCATCGACCCGGATGATGACGAGGACAACAACGGCAATGCGCCCGCTCGCGTCCAGAAAGTCATCCCTTATGTCAAAGACCGCCGAAACAGCTTGGTCATCGCCCTCGCGGGTGAGTGGGACATCAAGATCATGGCTTCGTTGGAAGCCTCGCTCAAACGCGCCATCCAGCTTGAATACCAACTCGAAGATTCTGAGTTGGCCACCGAGGCGCTGCCGACGCGCCAGAACCGTCGCAATCTTCTGTTTTACGAAGCGGCGGAGGGCGGAGCGGGTGTGCTGCGGCAGTTGGTTGAAGATCCCGGTTCTTGGGCACGGGTTGCACGCTCCGCGCTAAAACTTTGCCATTTCAACCCCGACAGTGGGGCCGACCTCGGCAAGGCAGAGCACGCCGAGGAGAAATGTCAGGCCGCGTGTTACGACTGTTTGCTCAGCTATTTTAACCAGCCAGACCACGAATCGCTGGACCGTTTCGCCATCAAGGACCTCCTCCAACAGATCATGGCGGGCACGATGGAACCGTCGCCGGTTGAAATCCCCCGTGCGGAGCACCTCGCACAATTGAAACGCCTCTGCGATTCCGGACTGGAGCGTCAGTTTCTCGATTTTCTGGACCAGCACAACCTCCGGCTGCCCGAGCGTGCGCAGCATCTCTACGAACAGTTCGGCACTCGCCCTGATTTCAGCTACACTGGCGAGAACCCGGCTTTTATTTACGTTGATGGCCCGCCCCACGACTTCCCGGAACGTCAGACGCGCGATAAGGCTCAAACCGCCGCACTCAGGGCGGAAGGCATCACCGTCATCCGATTTCACCATGCAATAGATTGGGAGTCCGTCGTCACCCGTTACCCCAGCGTGTTTGGAACGCCCGTTACTCAACACCGGCAGGAGTTTGAGGCGGCAGTTTTCACGCTCCGGTTCGACAAGCCCAGTCACGCGCCCTTTACCGACATCGACAAAGCTGCCTGTCGGGCAGAGTCAGAAGCTGCATTGGCCAGGTTCCTGAACGACCGTTGCTCGACACCGGAAGCCGTGTTTTCAGTCCGCTTTGTCGGCGATGGCCAGTCTTCCTTCTGGGTTGAGTTTACTGTCGTCGCCGGTGCCATCGCGGCTGCTCCCTACGTTCTCCACTTACTCGGTAACTGCTTGATGTCCGCCGGTGACCTTGGAGCCAAGCTATGTACTGGAATGACGTTGACTGGAGGTTGGCTAAAAACAGTGGCATGGCGACTGACGCCTCAGCCTCAATCAGCTAATGCTCCGGCCCTGCCGAAGCCCGGATGTTTCGGCGTCGCGAGCCTGCTCGACAGGCGCACCAAGCGCTGCCGCGATTGCGGGATGCGCTCTGACTGCGAGACGACAATTGCCGAAGGAGGTGCGGCTTGAACTTCGCCCCCGGGGCTCTGATCAAAGCCAGAGGACGGGAATGGGTCGTGCTGCCGGAATCCGAGGATGATTTTCTGATCGTCCGCCCGCTGGGTGGCACCATCCAGGAAACGGCGGGGATTCACTCCGGTCTCGAATCCGTAGAACCCGCAACCTTCGCTGCGCCCGGTCGGGATGACCTCGGCGACTTTGTTTCCTGCCGGCTCTTGCGCGACGCGGTGCGTTTCGGCTTCCGGTCCAGTGCTGGTCCCTTTCGTTCCTTCGGGCGGCTGGCGGTTCAACCTCGACCCTATCAACTCGTCCCGTTGTTGATGGCGCTCAAGCTCAATCCGGTCCGTCTGCTGATCGCCGACGATGTCGGCATCGGCAAGACGGTCGAGGCTTGCCTCGTCGCGCGAGAATTCCTGGATCGCGGTGAGATCACGCGGCTTTGCGTGCTGTGCCCGCCTCACCTTGCCGAGCAATGGCAGCGAGAACTGTCCTCGAAATTCAACATCCAGGCCGAACTGGTCCTGTCGAGCACCGCGCGCCGCCTGGAGAGGAACCTCCGGGCTGACCAGTCCATCTTCGATGCCCATCCGTTCGTAATCGTCAGCATGGACTTCATCAAGTCCGACCGTCGACGCCATGATTTCCTTCGCACCTGTCCGGATTTCGTGATCGTTGATGAGGCGCATACCTGCGCGTCGTCCGCCGATGGCCGGGGCGCTTCCCATCAACGCCATGAGTTGCTGGCCAAACTAGCGGACAAGCCGGATCGCCACATCGTCCTGGTCACGGCCACACCGCACAGCGGCAACGAAGGTGCCTTCCGCTCCTTGCTCACGCTACTCACGCCTGACTTCCAAAACCTGCCGGACGACCTCAGCGGACCCGAGAAGGCCCCACACCGCCGTCGTCTCGCTGCCCATCTGGTGCAACGCCGACGCGTTGACCTCAGGCATTTTCTCCAGCGCGACACTCCATTCCCGGACCGAAAGGACATGGAGACTCATTACGAACTCAGCCCGGCCTACAAGGCCCTGTTCGAGAAGGTCCTCGACTACGCGCGGGAAACGGTGACCGACGCCAGTGGCGGGGCCCTTCGGCAACGCGTCCGTTGGTGGTCAGCTCTCTCTTTGCTCCGCGCGTTGGCCAGCAGCCCGGCGGCTGCAGCGGCCACCATGATTGAACGTTCCAATGTCCTCGAAGCCAGCGATGAAACGGCTGCCGACGAACTCGGACGCAGGGCGGTTCTCGATGCCACGCAAGACTTGGGAGAAGAATCATCCGACGTGGTTCCGGGCGCCGACCCGGAAGCCGAAGGCGACAATCCTGTCCGTCGCCGCCTCCTCGCGTTTGCGCGGGAGGCGAAGCGTCTGCGCGGGAATGAAGACCACAAGCTCACCAAACTTCTGCCCCGGCTCCAGGGCCTTTTGAACGACGGATTCAAGCCCATCGTTTTTTGTCGCTTTATCCAAACGGCGGAATATGTCGCCGCCGAGTTGCGCGACCGCCTGCGAAAGGTCGAGGTGACGTGCATCACCAGCCAACTCGCGCCGGATGAGCGGGCCTCGCGCATCGAGCTTTTGGGCTCTGACGACGTAGGCGCGCGGATTCTCGTCTGCACCGACTGCCTCAGCGAGGGCATCAATCTCCAGGAAAAGTTCGATGCCGTCGTCCATTATGACCTGTCCTGGAACCCAACGCGCCACGAGCAGCGAGATGGACGCGTGGACCGATTCGGCCAGACCAACAAGAACAAGGAAGTCCGCATCCTCACTTACTACGGCACGGACAATCAGATTGATGGCATTGTCCTCGACGTTCTCTTGCGCAAGCACCAGAAGATTCGCAACGCCCTCGGCGTGTCCGTTCCCATGCCTGTGGACAGCGAGCAAGTCGTCAAAGCCGTTTTCGAAGGATTGCTGCTGCGCGGCAATAACAACACTGGCCCCAGTGATCTTCTTCCGGGGTTCGAGGAGTATTTTCGCCCCCAGAAGCAACAGCTTCACGACGATTGGGAGGCTGTCGCCGACCGCGAGCGTTAGCGCTCACGAGAAAGGACCCGCTTGTGCTCACGGGAAGAGAGCCATCTGAGAAAGGGGTGGAGGGATTTCTTTTCCAAGGAGGGAGGAGCGGGTTCCGAGTAGT
>Ga0172367_10007570_pt1 | contig 12386 bp, 6 predicted proteins | sample Lak10m_FD_114542 | JGI IMG/M metagenome (GOLD analysis project Ga0172367, IMG submission 114542) | Freshwater microbial communities from Kabuno Bay, South-Kivu, Congo - kab_022012_10m | ecosystem: Environmental > Aquatic > Freshwater > Lake | place: Democratic Republic of the Congo: South-Kivu...
GTATCGACACGGCTATATCCGGAACGGCCTATAGCTGCCTTACCACATGTGAGTCCTGAGCACGCCGCCCAATTTACCGCCGCCTTGTTGTCGTTACCAGAAGGCAGCAATTTCACCAAGGCCATGGGCATCCACTCTTTCGTGATTCCTTACAATTACGAACCGGTTCGCGAACTGGCCAGAGAATTACGGTTACCCCCTTACGATGTGCGACCGGAGATCAGCTGGGATGACATTTGGCTCAATCACTGGCCTGCCATTACCATTTTGATGATATCCCTAGTGCTGATACTCGGGTTGTTGGTGGCTCTTTTCAATTACACCCGCCAGCTTCTCTATACTCGACAACAACTCCAGCAGGGCGCTAAACAGCTTGAATATGAAAAAACTCATTTAAGGACTTTAATAAACACCATGCCGGATCTGGTTTGGCTCAAGGATCCAAATGGTGTTTATTTGACCTGTAATCCTTTATTCGAACAACTCTATGGTGCCAAGGAATCCGAGATTATCGGCAAAACCGATTTTGATTTTACTACTACGGAAATAGCTCAATTTTTTCGAGCCCATGATTTGGCGGCCATTGCTGCAAGTAAGCCTACGGTGAATCAGGAGTGGCTGACCTTCAAAGCGAATGGCTATCAGGGGTATTTTGAAACGATTAAAACACCGATGCTGGATTCCAACGGCCATTTGATCGGCGTATTAGGCATTGCGCGTGACATCACCGAACGTCAGCAACGCGAGCAAGCCCTGGCGGAAAGTGAAGAACGCTTTCGGAAACTATTCGAAGACACCATGGATGCTTCAATGTTGTTAAAGAATGGCTATTTTTCCGATGCCAATCGGGCTTGTCTGGAACTGTTTGGCGTGGATTCAACAGAAACCTTTGGCAAACTGTCTCCGGCATTGCTATCGCCGGAACGGCAACCGGATGGAACCTTATCCAGCGCCAAAGCTGAAACCATGATGAGCATTGCCATTAATCAAGGTGCGCATTTTTTCGAATGGGAACACCAAAGAGCCAACGGTGAACGTTTTCCGGCAGAAGTCTTGCTGACCCGGATTAGGCAAAACAACCAAAATATTGTTCACGCAGTGGTTCGGGATATTTCAGCTCGGGTAGCCGCCGAAAATGCCGTTCGCAAAGATACCGAATTGCGTAAACAAATCATGGAATCGATTCCTGGCATCTTTTATTTGTTCGACCAAAACGGACGTTTTTTGTACTGGAACAGCAATATGGAAAGACTGAGCCAGCGCAGTAAAGCCGAAGTGGCGGCTATGCATCCGCTGGATTTGTTCGACCTCCCGGATAAATCCAAGGTTGAACAGGAAATCAATAAAGTCATGATCCAAGGTAGCAGCTGCGTCGAGGCCGATTTGCTGAACAAAGACGGTAGCAAAATACCCTATTTCTGGACGGGTGAACGCATCGAATTGGATGGTCAACCGATGTTAATCGGTATAGGCACGGATATTAGCGAACGTAAACGGATGCTGGAACAACTGGCTGACGAACGCCGTCGCCTTGGCGACATTATCGACGGCACTCACGCAGGTACCTGGGAATGGAATATGCAGACCGGGGAATGCCATTTCAATGAACGCTGGGCGGAAATTTTCGGCTATCGCCTGGACGAACTGTCGCCTTTTAATATCGATACCTGGAAAGCCTTTACCCATCCAGATGATTACAAACTGGCAAATCAGCTATTGCAGGAACATTTCGACGGAAAATCCGATTATTACGAGTGCGAAGTTCGTATGAAACATAAGGACGGACATTGGGTTTGGATTTCTGACCGAGGTCGCTTGATCAGTCGGACGACGGATGGCAAACCTTTGCTGATGAGCGGGACGCATATGGATATTACTGCGCGCAAAATAGCCGATCAGGAACTGAAAGCCAGTGAGGAACGTTTTCGCAATATGGCCGAAAACACCACCGACTGGCTATGGGCCTGCGATTTACAGGGTAAACATGTCTATTCAAACCAGGTGGCCATAGAGTTTTTTGGTTATGAATTCGAAGAATTAAAAGCAATTGATACCACCAGCCTGATCCATCCCGATGATCTGCCGCTTTTCTTAAAAACCATGGAAAAGGCTGCCAGCGAGAATTCGGGTTGGAAGAATGTCGTTGTTCGTTGGAAAACTCGGCTCGGCACTTATTTATCGCTGGAATCCAACGGCGTGCCCATCCTGAATGACGCTGGGGATGTCATCGGCTTTCAAGGTATAGACCGCGATATTACCGAACGACTGAAAGCCGAACAGGCCTTAAAGGAAAGTGAGTTCTTCCTAAAAGAAAGTCAACGTCTTGGCAATCTGGGCGGCTGGCGAGCAGATCCAGTGAATAATACGGTCATGTGGACGGAAGGTGTTTATAGGATTCTAAAATTGCCTCTGGATTACAAACCGGATCTGCAAACCGCGCTGGATTTTTACCCGCCCGGTTCGCGCGAACAGGTAATCGACAGCTTGAACTACACGCTAGCAACCGGAGAAGCCTTTTCAATTGAAGTCGAAATTGTGGATAGCGAAGGTGTTCTGAAGGTAGTTGAATTACGCGGATTTGCCCACTACCAAGGTGAGGTGATTGATTACGGGATGGGTACTATTCAAGATGTTACCGAGCGGAAACGTTCGATTGAAAATCTGCAAAAACTCTGGCTGGCTGTGGAACAAAGCCCCAACAGCATCATTATTACCAATCTGGATGCAGAAATCGAATACGTTAATCAACGCTATGAAGAAATCACCGGCTACTCTCGAAACGAAGCGATCGGACAAAAACCGGGCATCATGAAATCTGCAGCGGGTGGGCAAACTTCCGATATTTGGAAAGCCTTGCATGCCGGCAAAAACTGGTCAGGTGAGTACGTCAATCGGCGCAGGGACGGCAGTGAATACATCGAACAAGTCTACATTTCTCCGGTGCGCCAACTGAATGCTCAAATAACGCATTATCTGTTGATTCAGGAAGATATCACCGAGAAGAAACGCATGGCGGAAGAACTGAATGCCTACCAACATCATCTGGAAAAACTGGTCAAATCCCGCACTTTAGAATTGGAACAGGCTCGCGAAGCGGCAGAAATGGCCTCACGCTCCAAAAGTGCCTTTCTGGCTAATATGAGTCATGAAATCCGCACACCGATGAATGCCATTCTCGGCATGTCACACCTCTTGAAAAGAGAGTTGCAAGACCCCGGACACCTGGACAAATTAAGCAAAATTAATGGTGCCAGCAAACACCTGCTCGGACTGATCAACGATATTCTCGATCTATCCAAAATCGAAGCGGAACGTCTAACCATAGAAGAAACCGCCATCAATCTGGGGTCCATCGTCGATCATGTCTGCAGCATGATGATGGACCGAGCACGCAGCAAAGGTGTTGCCTTTATTCAAGAGATTGATCCTATGTTACGGGATTTGACCCTGGCAGGTGATCCCTTGCGGATTGGGCAGATATTGCTTAATTATGTCGGAAACGCCGTCAAATTTACTGAACACGGACAAATTGCCCTCAGAGCCAGGTTGTTGTTACAAACCGACCAAAATGTGGAGGTTCGCTTTGAAGTTCAGGATACCGGCATCGGTATGACAGAGGAGCAACAGGCCAGAGTGTTCGAGGCTTTTGAACAAGGTCACAGCTCCACTACCCGAAAATACGGCGGTACCGGATTAGGGTTGACGATCAGCCGTCATCTGGCCCGCATGATGGGAGGGAAAGTCGGAGTTAACTGTTCGCCCGGCGTGGGCTGTATTTTCTGGTTTAACGTCACGCTTAAACGCCTTGAACAGTCCGATTTAATAGGGCCAAAAGAGTTAGTTGCTGTCGATTTTCGTCACGATGCCGCTCTCTTGTTGGTTGAGGACAATGAAATCAACCAAGAGGTTGCAAAACAGCTTCTGGAAGGAACCGGGCTCGTCGTTGATATTGCCTGGCACGGTGCCGAAGCCCTGGAGCGGGCTGAATCAAAACACTACGATGTCATCCTGATGGATATGCAAATGCCGGTGATGGACGGGCTTGAAGCCACTCAATTAATCCGACAATTACCGGACTACCATTCAGTACCAATCATTGCCATGACCGCCAATGCCTTTGAAGAGGACAGGCAACAGTGCATGGCGGCGGGGATGAACGATTTTCTATCAAAACCTTTTGATCCAGACACACTGTTTGCAATGTTGATCCGCTGGATACCCGGATCCAGCAAGACGCCAAGCAATACAAACAAACCTCATCACATCGAGTTATCCCAGTTGAGTAACACACCGCAACTGAACATTGATAATGGCTTGCGCAGTTTCAGCGGCAAACAGGAAAACTATCTCAAAATGCTACAGCGTTTTCTGACGACTCATCTTGATGACGCATCGCTTATCGAAATTACACTCACGAAGAGCGACAGGGAAACAGCCCGCAGGCAGGCTCACACCCTGAAAGGGGTAGCTGCGATGTTAGGGCTTGAACAAGTGCGGGAATCCGCTACAACATTGGAGCAAAATCTAAAGTTGTCGGAATCCGCCCATGATGTCAGTATTTTGATTAGGCGCTTGGGCGAATCCCTGAAATCCTGTGAAAGTGCGATACGGCAACTTATCGGAGAGCCGCCAACACCTGAATCGATAACAATCGACCTCTTTGCATTGGGGCAGCGGTTGGTTTTGCTGGAGTCGGCACTGGCAACCGACAATCTGGAGGCGATTGAGGTTTGGCGGGAAATTAAGCCGCAGCTTTCGCAATTGGTCGCTAACGACAGGATCACGAACTTGCATCTGCAATTGGAACAGTACGATTTACCGGCAGCATTGGAAATGCTGCGAAGTATTATCGATGAATATCCGCAACTGCAGGCCTATTCGCCGCGATCATGAGCCGGATTTCGAGCTTTTGATCCCCTTCATCAAACTGTAGTCGATTAACTTTAGGGAACCTCAAATAAATCACAATCGTCGCTCTTGCGAAAGCAGGAGCCCAGTAAAATCATTAGACTGAGGATTTTCCCGCATCCGCGGAAATGCAGCATTTTTAGAAACTGCCTTTAGTCCAAAATATTCATTTCCTATACCCGCCAAATAAAAAATCACACCTCCCTAAAGTTAAAAATTTGCCTTTGAAAAAATAGATTTTTAGCAAACAACATTAAGGTTAAATTTTAAGTCATTGAAGATGAATGACATTAAAAACAGACGCAACAGCAGTGGTTTAAAAACCACTTGAAATATAAATTTAACAAAGGAAAATCATAGACTTACCGACACCCCTATGTCGCCAACTCATAACCCAAAAGAAAAAAGGAGACATTATGAAAATAGCACTTGTCACAATGGCGGGACTCACTATTGGCACACTGATAGTCATTTCAGCCTTCCAATTATTAAAAGTCGTTATAGAAGAAATGGTCAACATGGCCAATGAAGCTTGGCATAGCCCCGAACAAAATTAACTGCTGAAAACTGCTGGGTCACCACGAACTGGAGAATTAAAGTAATCCGCCAAACTATCTGCTGAGAGCCCGCCTCTAGTCCTATGAATAGTAGAATACAAATCAGCTGAAGCAAATTTTCATAGTTGTTTCAAGAAATAGCGGGTTCTGATAGCCCCCAAATCCTTTGAATCATGCAAAGGAACATTCAGCAAAAGAAGCTGCGCCGGTCGGGAATTTTAATCTCCAGTTCGTCGTCTGACGAGCTCATCCCATATTAGCTGTAAAAACCAACACTTTAAAAATTGACAGGACGCAATAAGCTTGGCGAACGGGTAACCATGGCCTGCTTTATTCGCTGGTTGCCTTAACCAGATGCAAAACAGCATTCAACATTCATCACGTATATGCGCCGATTAATATCAACCCAATTAATAGTATGACCAATACCCATTGGACCAATAACAGCGGTATGAATAGCCTGAATACCAATTATTATAAAAATTCTGCCGCCATTGATTACGCCACTCATAGTTATCCAGATCGGCCTGACGGGCTTCATCGGCTATTTTGAGCAATTCCTGACCTTCCTTATCACCCCGACTCACCGAAATAGACAACCATTTTTGCGCTTGGGCAAAATCCGCGCCCATTTCCTCCAAACCCGTCAAATAAACCCGACCCAAAGCTTTTTGCGCTTCGAAATCGCCTTTTTCAGCCGCTTCGCGCATCCATTTGATCGAGCGATAGCTATCTTGCTTGACGCCATCGCCTCTAAAAAAACGCAAAGACAAATCATATGCAGCACGCGGGTCTGTCGCAGCCATTTGCTCGAGAGCGGCAATCTTGTTTTCTTCTACAGTATCCCTGGGTTCAGGTTGAAAAGAGGTATAGTTTTTGGGCCGTTCATTGCAACCGCTGCTATCACATAAAGTCATGGTTTGTGGCTTTGGCGCTTTCTGAGCGCACGCCGAAACCAGTAATAAAATCAAAAAAGTCATCAAGATTTTAGAGATTGATATTCGAACTCTCATCGGTAAATTCCTCTGTGATTTTGATCAATTGTTGTATTATCCCCTCAGTTTGGCTGGTATCTTAGCCATATTCAACAAAAACTTTAGTGTTCCTGATTCTGGAGGATTTATGGTCGTTAAACATTCGCAAAACAAATTAATCCTGGCTACTGTGTTGGTACTGAGTGGCTGCGCCCAGCCCGGCGTGCAAACGGGTGGCAGTAGTAACATGGTGACAGGATCAGCGGGTGGAGCCAGCAGTGTCAATGCCAATAAATCCCTGGAACGTTGCGCCGAGCCATTGGGCACGCTGGCAGTCAGTGACGGCCGAATCAGCGGCGCTAGCGGCGTAACAACTGTAGACCCTTTGATCAGATTGGCTATTCAACAATCGAATTGCTTTGTGATTACCTCAATCGGTAATCTGGCGACTGAATCTCAGCTGGATCGCATCCTGGATAAACAAAGAAACTCCGGCGAATTCCGCGCCGGTTCCAAGCAGGAAAAAGGCCAGCAAGTCGCTGCTGATTATTTCATGGATCCGCAAATCATCGTCGCTAACGAGGCGACCAGTGGCAGCGGCGCCAGCGTAGGCGGTGCATTATTGGGCATCGGTTTGAATGCCGCCGGTTTAAGCTCGGTAGCGGCAGGTGCGGCAGCGGTTTCAGGCTCCATGGAAACCCGCACCAGCGATGTGGCGTTAACTTTGACGGACATCCGCTCCAGGGTACAAATCGCCATTGCTCAAGGCAGCGCCACGGCCAATAACATGAGCGGTAGCGGCGGCGGTGCATTTGGCGGCTGGAGTGGCTTGTTCGGCGGCGTGGGTGGCGGCAGCATCAGTGCCTATAGCCGCACCCCGGAAGGTATAGCGATTGCCGCAGCGTTCTTCGATGCCTATAACAATATGGTTATTTCCTTGAAGAACTACACCGCTCAAGACGTCAAAGGCGGCATGGGTCGTGGTGGCGCCTTAAAAGTCAATTAATTCTGATCAGTAGATATGCCGCTTAGCCTTTGAATTGCAAACTAAGCGGCATGCCACCAATCCGGCTCGACTCAGCCAATCTTCATCATTAGATGCATCATCTCGGTATCATTTCTAGATTTAAGAAAATATTATTAACAATGGCACTAATGATGCCATTGACAGCCTTCAGTGATGATCAGACATTCCAGCAGTATCAGTGTGATGCAGACATACGCTTTGAAGTTCGTTTTCCTGAATCAGACCGGCTCGAGATCCGCCTAAACAACACCCTCAAAAGTTTGCCACAAGTGATGGCCGCCTCAGGTATTCGTTACAGCGATGGAGAAACCACCGTTTGGCTTAAAGGCGATACCGGCATGCTGGAACAACATAATCAACTTGTCGCCACCAATTGCCAATTGCTGGCAATCGGTGAACCGTTAACCCCCATTCGAGATGCCGCTTCGGGTGTCGTGTTTATTCCTCCGGCACGCTGGACAGCAGGTCAAGTGCAATTGGCAGCTCAATCCGGTTCGGAAATTCCGGTTTATGGCAAAAACGCAGACATACAATTTTCCTATCGGTTTCGTGACGCACAGAATCAAGCGCTTCCGCTATTGGATATAACGGTGTTTCCTCAATCCAGTTGGGATAGCTATGTAGCCTCTGATTCGGTTCCTGAAGGCATACTTTTAGGACAGGATGGACAACGCGTGTTTCTGGCCCAACTTCCTGCTCAACCGGCAACCGACCCAATCTCAGCCAATGACAAACACTATCGCGCCCTGCAAATCAGCGAAGACGAACTAAAAGATGGGTTTTCCATGTACGGCATCGTGGCCAATAATCGGATGGAAACTGTCACTGCTAAAATTTCCTGGCTGGATCGCGCACTATATCCGGGCGCGACATTAACTGTCGAACTGCGCAATGTCTCGCGCGTGGACGCCCCTGCAGAAGTCATTGCCAAGCAACAAATCACTCTGGGAAATGGCGCGCCGCAAACCATTACGCTCAAATTCGCTCCGGAAGCTATCAACCCCAGATACACTTATTCAATTTCAGTTCGTATGGAACGAGAAGGGCAATTAATCAAAATTAGCGACACTCATACGCCGGTATTGACACATGGCGCGCCGCGAGAGGCTGAAATTCTGCTCAAATCAATCAGATAAAACTGTCAGTGTCGGTTTGAATTGCTTAACAAGCCAACCTGTATAGCAAAATTTTGTATACTAGTGCTCAATTCACATTCATTTCTTTTATCCAGCCTATTGGCTGAATCAGTTTTTGGCTGCTCAGCAATCCGATACTGTCATACCTACCATCACCCAGTTATGAGTCAACACAAAGATAATCTGACTACCGCAGGCAAAGAGCCGCCCAAAATGCCCGGCGCCTTGCCACTTTTGGGTCACATGCTTGAATTTGGTAAAAACCCATTCAGCTACATGATGAAACTCAGAAATAGCTTGGGGGAAATCGGCGAGTTTCGGATGTTTCATCAAAAAATGGTACTGATGACCGGCCCGGAAGCCAATGAAGCCTTTTTTCGAGCTCCGGATACCCAACTGGATCAAAGCCAGGCATACAAAATCATGACACCCATTTTCGGCAAAGGTGTGGTTTTCGATGCACCGCCGCATAAAAAAGATCAACAGCTAAAAATGTTGATGCCGGTATTGCGTGATAAACCCATGCGCGGCTATGCACAAATCATTGTGCAGGAAGTCGATCAAATGATCGCCAACTGGGGTGAATCCGGTGAAGTGGATTTGCTGGAATTCATGAAAGAACTGACCATTTATACCTCCAGCCACTGTTTACTGGGCGACGAGTTTCGCTACGAGTTAAACGAGGAATTCGCCGAGATTTACCACGATCTGGAAAAAGGCGTTAATCCGCTGGCTTTTGTATTTCCGTATTTGCCGTTACCGGTATTTCGACGCCGTGATCGTGCCCGCGCCAGACTGCAAGAACTGGTCACCGGCATTATCAACAAACGCGCCCAGAAAGCTGAAAAAAGCGAAGATGCCTTTCAAATGCTGATCGATGCAGCCTACGACGATGGCAGCCGCTTATCCCCGCACGAAATTACCGGCATGCTGATCGGCACCATATTTGCCGGACATCACACCACCGCAGGCACCGCAGCCTGGACTTTATTGGAACTGGCCAAAAGACCTCAATACATGCAAGAGGTTCTGGTGGAACTGGATAGCTTATTCGGAGACGATGGCGAAGTCACCTTTCAATCCTTACGTGAAATCCCTAAACTGGAAAATGTTATTAAGGAAGTGCTGCGCTTACACCCGCCGCTGATTTTCTTGATACGCAAAGTCATGCAGGATTTTCATTTCAAAGACTATACCGTCAAAGCCGGAAAATACGTTTGCGCTTCACCCCGTGTCTCACATCGCATCGCTTCAATTTTCCCGGAGCCGGAAAAATTCGATCCTGAACGTTATTCAGAAGCTCGCCAGGAAGATGCTCAGCCTTTTAGCTGGATCGCGTTTGGCGGTGGTAAACATAAATGCACGGGTAATGCTTTTGCCATGCTGCAGCTGAAAGCCATCATCAGCATTTTACTGCGTCGCTATACCTTTGAAATGATAGGCGATCAAGATACTTATCAAGATGACTTCACGCAAATGGTGGTACAACCGGTATCGCCCTGCCGAATCCGGTACGTCAAACGCAAACCAAAAGTTGAAAGCAAAATCCAGGCAACGACTCAGAACGCTACAAACAGCGAAGCTGTCGGCCAAAGTTTTCACATCCATATCGACCGCCAGCTATGCCAGGGACATGCCACCTGCATGAGCGAGGCGCCGGAACTATTTCAGGTCGACGATGAAGGCAACCTGACAGTTTTACAAGAAAATCCAAACCTGTCTTTCCTGGAAATGGCTAAACAAGCCGAAAAATACTGCCCCAATAAAGCAATCAAAATAGAGATGAATCATGGCGACCTATCCCAGAGCTGAACTAGAAGAAATGGTGGAACGTTGGCTGCAAGCCAATCGGGACGCAGAAAAAGAAGGTAACTGGCCTAAATATCTCGGCGCCATGTATACCGATGATGCCGAATATCGCTGGAATATTGGCCCGAATGAAGAATTCGTGGCGCGTAGTCGTAAGGAAATAGAAGAGTGGGCGTTGGGCGTGCAAATGGAAGGCTTCGAAGAATGGCGTTATCCGTATCACCGTATTTTGATCGACGAAAAACAGGGCGAGGTCATAGGCTTATGGAAACAAGTATCGCCTGCATTACGCGAAGACGGCAGTCATTATGAAGTAGCCGGTATCGGTGGCTCCTGGTTTCGTTACGGCGGCAACTACAAATGGGAATGGCAAAGAGATTTTTTCGATCTGGGCAACGTGAAAGCCTTATTCTTCGAATTGGCTGCCGACGGCAAATTGGATCCGGCAGTAAAAAGAAAAATAGGTAAACTGGCCAAGGGGCAATTACTGCCTGGACATGAGCGTTTGCGCCCTCAACCTGGCTTGCTGAAAAAGCTGAAAGGCTTTTTAGCCATGGTGCGCATCGCATTATTTAATAGCTAATTAATCAACTTTAGCGCGAGGTTTGGGTGCAAACCAAACCTTTCACTTCTTCAGGAAACTCGATGTTGAAAGTAAAACCTGCCTGGAAAAACTGGCAACTTTTCAGCGACCAAGGTCGACATATTTGGGCATTCAAGCCAGTCAGCCAAAATATTAACGAGCATTTGCACAATGCCGATGCCGTTTCTGATGCAGAAATCGCCGAGTTCGGCATAGACTTCAAATTCAATAAACTGGACAACCCCAACTCGGCGGATCAGGTTTACAGACATCAGGCGATTCAGCAAAAATTCAGCCCCTTTACCGGCTCCATTCCACAAACCAAAAACGCTGAAGATCAAAAAGTCCTGGACGCGCTAGTTCATGGCATTCATTATTTTTCCCATTTGCAATCCGATGATGGGCATTGGCCAGGCGATTACGGCGGCCCACTATTCCTGTTGCCAGGCTTGTTGATCGCTTCTTATATATCTGAAACACCTTTTCCCAAGGCACATAGGGAAATGATGAGGTTGTACTTGTTTAATCATCAAAATCCGGATGCTGGCTGGGGTATGCATATCGAAGGTGAATCGACCATGTTCGGCACCGTCATGCAATACATCTCCTTACGTATTTTAGGTGTCGATAAAGAACATCCAGCCTTGATTAAGGCCAGAGCCTGGATCAAGGAATACGGCGGTGCTTGTGGCATCCCTTCCTGGGGAAAGTTTTATCTATCCATTTTAAATCTATATGACTGGCAAGGCTTTAACAGCCTGTTTCCGGAGATGTGGCTATTCCCAAAATGGTTGCCATTTCATCCATCACGCTATTGGTGTCATAGCCGCATGGTTTATTTGCCCATGGCGTATTGCTATGCGCATAGAATTAAAATGCCTGAAAACGCCTTGATTCTGTCACTACGGGAGGAAATTTATAACCAAGATTTTTCAACAATTGACTGGCCTAAACAACGCAATGCCCTTTGTGAAAAAGATCGTTACACGACACCTTCCGGGGTATTGAAGTGGATGAATTTTTTTACCAATCATTACGAAACATTTGCCTGTTCCTGGCTCAGAAAAAAAGCAACCAACTACATTTTGCGGTATCTGGATGCCGAGGATGAGCAAACCAACTACATCAATATCGGCCCCGTCAATCAAGCCATCAATTCCATCAGCATCTGGCATGCCTACGGCAAGGACTCTGTGCAATTCAAACAGCATGTAGCCCGCTGGTTTGATTATTTATGGGTAGCCGAAGACGGCATGAAGATGAGTGGCTACAACGGTTCGCAGCTTTGGGATACCGCTTTCGCTACCCGCGCCATGCTGGAAAGCGATTTGGGAAAACGCTTCCCAGCAACCATCGCCAAAAGTTATGGGTTTATCGATCACGCTCAGATCA
>Ga0172367_10007573_pt1 | contig 12384 bp, 7 predicted proteins | sample Lak10m_FD_114542 | JGI IMG/M metagenome (GOLD analysis project Ga0172367, IMG submission 114542) | Freshwater microbial communities from Kabuno Bay, South-Kivu, Congo - kab_022012_10m | ecosystem: Environmental > Aquatic > Freshwater > Lake | place: Democratic Republic of the Congo: South-Kivu...
CCACCGCCGGAACCACCGCAATCCGTCAACCAACCACCACTCGCTCCCTCACCCCGCACTAGTCGCCAGCCCCCAAAGCCACACGGCGACTTCTCTAGAGAAAACAATTGGTGCCAAACTAACCAGGAGCGGATTTCAGAGGGACATCGGGGCGACGGGGCGGTCGACGAGGATCTTCGCGGCCGTCTGGGCCTTCACCTCGTCCACCGTCACGCCCGGCGCGGTCTCGATGAGCCGGAAGAGCCCCGCCTCGCGGTCGAGCTCGAACGCGGCGAGGTCGGTGATCAGCATGTGCACGCAGCGGCGGCCGGTGAGGGGCAGGGTGCATTCGGGGATGAACTTGCTCTCGCCCTTCTTGTTGCAGTGCTCCATGACCACCACCACGCGGCGCACGCCGGCGACGAGGTCCATGGCCCCGCCCATGCCCTTGACGAGCTTGCCCGGGATCATCCAGTTGGCGAGGTCGCCGGACTGGCTGACCTCCATGGCGCCCAGGATCGCGAGGTCGATGTGCCCGCCGCGGATCATCGCAAAGCTGTCGGCGCTGGAGAAGAAGCTGGCGCCCTTGACCGCCGTGACCGTCTGCTTGCCGGCGTTGATGAGGTCGGCGTCGACGTCGGCCTCCTTCGGGAACGGCCCCATGCCGAGCAGCCCGTTCTCCGACTGGAGCCACACCGTCATGCCCGCGGGCACGTAGTTCGCCACGAGCGTGGGGATGCCGATCCCCAGGTTGACGTAGAACCCGTCGCGGAGTTCCTTCGCGGCGCGCATCGCGAGCTGGTTGCGGTCGAGCGGCATGGCAGGTCCTCGTTCGTCCTTGCGTGCGTGCAGGTCAGCCGAAGACGATGCCCTGCGCGAGCGGCAGGTCCTTCGACCAGTTGACGGTGCAGGTCTGGCGGCGCATGTACTGCTTCCAGCTGTCGCTGCCCGACTCGCGGCCGCCGCCGGTGTCCTTCTCGCCGCCGAACGCGCCGCCGATCTCGGCGCCGCTGGTGCCGATGTTGACGTTCGCGATGCCGCAGTCGCTGCCCTCGTGGCTGAGGAAGAGCTCGGCCGCGCGCACGCTGTCGGTGAAGATCGCGCTCGAGAGGCCCTGGTCGACGCCGTTGTTGACCGCCATCGCGTGGTCGAGCGAGTCGACCGGGATGACGTAGAGGATCGGCGCGAAGGTCTCCTCGCAGCAGATCCCGGGCACCTTCCCCCTGGGGACGCGGATGAGCGTCGGCTCGACGAAGTTGCCGGCCTTCCCCTTGAAGCGGTCGATGCCCTTGCGGCCGCCGGCGAGCACCGTGCAGCCGTCTCGCTCGGCCTGCTCGATGGCCAAACGCATGCCCTCGACGGCCCGCGCGTTGATGAGCGGGCCCATCAGGGTGCCCTTGCGCATCGGGTCGCCGATCGGCACCGAGCGGTACGCCTTCACGAGGCGCTTGCAGAGGTCGTCGACCATCGACCGGTGGACGAGGAGGCGGCGCGTGGTCGTGCAGCGCTGGCCCGCGGTGCCGACCGCGCCGAAGAGCACCGCTCGGACCACGAGGTCGATGTCCGCATCCGGCATCACGATGATCGCGTTGTTGCCGCCGAGCTCGAGCAGCGTGCGCCCGAGGCGCTTGCCCACGACCTCGGCCACGCGGCGGCCCATCCGCGTGCTGCCGGTGGCGCTGATGAGCGGCAGCCTGCGGTCGGCGAGCATGGTCTCGCCGACCTCGGCATCGCTGCCGATGACCAGTCCGAAGACGTCCTCGGCCTTGCCCTTCGACGGCGCGAACACGTCCTGCGCGCGCATCACGTCCTGCGCGACCTTGTTCATCGCGATCGCGGTGAGCGGCGTGACGAGCGACGGCTTCCACACCATCGTGTCGCCGCAGACGGCGGCGATCATCGCGTTCCACGCCCACACGGCGGCCGGGAAGTTGAAGGCGGTGATGACGCCCACGGTGCCGAGCGGATGCCACTGCTCGTACATGCGGTGGCGCCCGCGCTCCGAGTGCATGGTGAGGCCGTAGAGCTGGCGCGACAGTCCGACGGCGAAGTCGGCGATGTCGATGCACTCCTGGACCTCGCCGAGGCCCTCGGGGTAGATCTTGCCCATCTCGCGCGTGACGAGCTCGCCGAGCTCGGCCTTGCGCGCCCGGAACGCCTCGCCGATCAGGCGCACGATCTCGCCGCGCTTCGGGGCGGGCAGCATGGCCCACTCGTGCTGCACCGCCTGCGCGGCCTTGACGGCGCGGTCGTAGTCCTTGGCCGACTCGAGGCGGATGGTCCCGAGGACCTTGCCCGTGGCCGGGTCGAGGCTGTCGACGGCCTTGCCCTCGGCAAGCATGGTTGCGGTTCGGGTGCTGCGGGCGAGGAGCCGCGCATCGCGCGCGATGCCGGTCTTCTTCAGGAGGTCGGTGGGCATGCGTCGTTCCGGTTCACTTCGTGGCGGGGGCGGCGGGCGCAGCCGGCGCGGCGGGCGCTGCCGGGGCAGCGGGCGCTGCCGGCTCGGCGGGGGCAGCGGCCTTCGCGGCCTCGACCATCTTGGCGGCTTCCTCCGCTGGCACTTCCTTCGCGGACACCATGGTGAGGGGCTCCGCCGGCACGTCGGGGAAGATGCGCTTGGTGCCGGTGAAGTCCGTGACCTCCTTGGGTGCGGTCCGGACCTTCCCCATCGCGTCGAGCACGTCCATGCCCGCGACGATCTTGCCGAACACCGCGTAGCCGGGTCCGTTGGCACCGTCGAGCGCAGCATTGTCCTTGAGGTTCAGGAAGAACTGGCTGGTGGCGCTGTTGGGGTCCGACGTGCGGGCCATCGAGATGGTGCCCTTGGCGTTCTTGAGGCCGTTGGTCCACTCGTTCTTGATGGGCGCCATGGTCTGCTTCTGCACCATCTCGGCGCTGAAGCCGCCGCCCTGAACGACGAAGTTCGGCACGACGCGGTGGAAGACCGTGTTGTCGTAGAAGCCGCCGCGGACGTACCCGAGGAAGTTCTCCACGGTCACGGGTGCCTTGGCCGGATCGAGCTCGAGCAGGATCTTGCCGCCGGAGGTCTCGAGGAGCACGAAGACCGGGCCGGTGGCGGCCGGTGCCTGCGGCGCGGGCGCGGCCGGCGCGGGGGCCGGGGGCGGCGCCTGCATCGCGAGCGCGGCGGATGCGGCGAACGAGGCGAGGAGGGAAGCGGCGATGCGCAGGGTGCTGTTCATGGGGTGCCTTGAGGTGGGACGCGGATCATAGTCCTCGGCCCGCGCGCGCCGGGCGCGTTCCCCCGGGCGGCGCACGGCATGCAGGCATACGATGTCTTCCCCGATGCGCATCGACCGAGCCGTCCTCGACCTCCTCAGCAGCGTTCGCTTCGGGATCGTGCTGCTGGCGCTCCTCTTCGTCTACATGTCGGTTGGTTCCGCGGGCATCGTGTACCCGGTGCACCCCAACGTCTTCCACCCGGATGCCTGGGTGCATGCGCAGGTGCGCCAGTGGCGGCCGTTCGAGATGACCGAGTTCGAGTGGTTCCACTGGTGGCCGTTCGACGTGCTGACCGGGCTGCTGGTGGCCAACCTGGCGGTGACCACCGTGCGCCGGATCCCGCTCCGGGCCGTCAACCTCGGCGTGTGGATGATCCACTCGGGCATCGTGCTGCTGGTGGTCGGGAGCGTCATCTACTTCGGGACCAAGGTCGAGGGAGAGGCCCCGGTCGTCCGCCGCTCGGTGACGGTCGGCGTCGCCGCCGAGGGCGCGGGGCCGGGGGTGCTCGGCGACACGGCATCGATGCTTGCCATGCCCGGGAGCAAGCTGGCCGTCGGCACGGGAGCCGACCGCTACGACGTGGAGGTGCAGTCCATCGACCCATCGTGGGAACTCCGTTCCGGCGACGACGTCGGCACGCGTGCATACAGCGTCAACCTCCTGGTGAGCGGCGGCGGCCGGCGCTTCATGCGCCAGGTGATCGCGGGGTACCCGCAGTACACGGAGGACCTCGTCTTCACCGACGACCCGAAGCAGCCGATGAAGCGCGCCGTGAAGGAGACCGGGCGACCGATCATCGACGAGCGACTCTTCGTCGCGCTCGACTACGCGCCGCAGGACAGCTTCTACCTGAAGAACGACCTGGTGAAGAGCTGGGCGCTCTACGTTCGCCGACCGGGCGACGCACGCTGGGTTCAGCGGCCGATCGACGGCCTGCCGCTCTACAACGACTCGGTCCCGGAGCCGGACGAGGTGTTCCTCTCCGGGCGCGAGGACGGCGTTGGCCGGTGGCTTCGCGTTCCCATCCCCGCGGTCGACCCCGCGGACCCGGCCCCCGGCATCGCGCTGGAGGCCACGGGCTACATCCGCTACGCGCAGCCGCGCGCCCGCTGGGTGGCGGGCGGCACCGATGACGGGCCGAATGCGGTGGCCACCGTCGAGGTTGCCGACGGGGACGGGCGCTCGGGGCGGTACGTGCTGGTGGCGCGCGACCCGCAGAAGCGCGCCGCCGACGGCGGCGTGCTTGCGCTGCGCCAGGTCTCCGACGAGGAGCAGGTCGCCGCGTTCCTGCGGCAGCCCACGCTGGTCTTCCGCGTGCCCGGCAAGGGGATCGACCAGGCCGAGGCCGTCAAGGACGCGGCGCTTGCCGACGCGAAGGCGCCGTGGCGGTCCATCGGCGGCGCCGACAGCGGCTACGCGTACCGAGTGTCGTCGGTGCAGGACGACCTGGCGATGGGCGCGCGCGAGGCATCGGTGGCGATCGTCGAGCTGCGAACGCCGGCTGGCGAGTTCACGCGCTGGGTGTTCAGCGATCCCTCGATGAGCCGCGACCTGAAGTCGGGCGAGGACCCGATGGCCGCGATGCGCCGCGGCGGCGAGTCGTTCGTCGACCGCTCCGTGGAGGTCGAGTACCTGCCCGGCAACGGGCTGGCGCTCGCGCTGCTCGTCGCGGGCCCGGAGCCCGGTCGCCTGCGGCTGGTCGACTCGCTCGGCCGCTCGGAGGCTCGGATCGTCGACGTCGCGCCGCGGGCGCCGGTGCAGATGGCCTCGGGCGTCCGTCTCACCGTGACCGAGTGGCTGCCGAACGCGGTCCAGGAGGCGAAGCCGCTCGTGGTTCCGCCCGAGCAGCGCCAGCGCGATGCGCGCGAGCTCTTCTCGATGGCGCGCGTCGGCGTCCCGGACGGGCCGCAGCGCTGGCTGCAGTACCACCCGTACGTGTTCGACCGTCCCCAGGACGTGCTGCGGCGCTACTGGCTGCAGCCCGAGACGATCGACCTGCCCGACGGCACGCGCCTCGAGGTGCTCTTCTCGCGCCAGCGCCGGTCGCTGCCGGAGGCGGTTGCGCTCGATGCGTTCGAGCTCGCGACGCACGTCGGCGGCTTCAGCGGCCAGGCGTCGAGCATCCGCAACTACACCAGCGTCGTCCGCTTCCGGGCCGCCGACGGCACGTGGGGCGACCCGCTCCGGCTGAGCGTCAACGAGCCCGTCGAGCACGACGGCCTCTCGTTCTTCCAGAGCCAGTGGGACCCGCCCGACGAGGGTCGCGGCGGCAAGGGCGCGAGCGCGGGCCTCAACTACACCGTCCTCGGCATCGGCAACCGCAACGGCGTGTGGGTGCAGCTTGCCGGATGCGTGGTGGCCTGCATCGGCATGGCCTACGCGTTCTACGTGAAGCCGGCCATCAAGCGCCGCAACCGCCGGGCCGTGCTCGCGGAGATCGCGCGCGCCAAGGCAGAGGGGCGCCAGCCCTCGTTCCCGAAGCATCTCTCGGAGTCCGTCCATGCGTGATTCGAGCCCGTTGCCCAGGTGGTCCGCACTTGCTTCGCTGCTGGCGGCGGTGTTCCTCCTCGCGGCGGCGCCTGCCGGGGCAACGCCGCAGGGCGCGCCCGCCGAGGCCGCGTTCCACGAGCGCGTCGACCTCCGCCCGCTCGACCGCGTGGCGGTCTTCACGGAGGGACGCCTGAAGAGCTTCGCGAGCTTCGCGAACACGCAGATGCAGTTCGTCTCCGGCCCGCGCCGCATCGCGGGTCAGGGGCCCGACTTCACCTACCTCGACCTGATGATGGTGCCGTCGGCCTATGCCGACGCGGACATCCTCTTCGTCAAGAACAAGGAGGTGCGCGCGCGCATCGCGCAGGCCGCGCTCCAGGCCGACCCCTCGCTCGGCGAGCGCATGAAGGCGTTCGAGCGGACGGGGCTGGTCTCCGAGCGCATCCTCGGCCTGCCGACGGTCCGCCCGGAGCTGCAGGCCATGGAGGGCGACCTCATCCGCACGGCGAAGGAGATGGACGCAATCAAGGGCGCGCTCCAGGTGAAGGAGCCGCAGTTCCTCCTCGGTTCGCTGCGGCTGCTGCCGCCCGGGGACGGGGCATCGGACCGGCCGTGGTCATCGATCGCGGACATCATGCTCCTCGGCGTGGATCCTGCGACGCTGCCCGGGTCGCTCAAGGACAGGAAGGTCGAGCCGCTGCCCGGGATCGACGCAGCGCGGCAGTCCGCGCTCGCGGCCGACTGGCGCGCGCTCGTGCAGGCGTGGCAGCAGCGTGATGCCGATGCCGTGAACGCGAAGGTCCGCGCCATCGCCGACGCGCTCCCGGCGCTGCTGCCCGCGGCCTACCCGTCGGCGGACCGGCTCTCGTGGGAGGGCTGGTACTTCCGGTCGGGAAACCTCAGCCGCGCCTGGATGGTGTTCCTGGCGGCCACGGTGCTCCTCCTCCTGGCGCTCGTCTACCGCTGGCCGTGGGCGATGAAGGCGGGGATGGTCACCTTCGGCATCGCGGCGGGCATCCAGACCTTCGCCGTCATGCTGCGCTGGTACATCTCGGGTCGCTGGCCCAACTCCAACATGTTCGAGGCCGTCACCACCGCGGCATGGATGGGGACGGCGCTCGCGTTCGTCGCGGAGCTGTGGTTCCTTCGCCGCACCGCCATGCGCGGGGTGGTGGCGCTCGGGGCCGCGGTGACCAGCATGGTGGCGCTGATGGCGGCCTACCTGCTTCCCGTGCAGCTCAACCCGAACATCTCCAACATGATGCCGGTGCTGCACGACGTGTGGCTCTACATCCACACGAACGTGATCATCTTCAGCTACGCGCTGATCTTCATGGCGGCGGTGAGCGCCGCGGCGTACCTCGCGTGGCGGGCGACGGGCGGCGGCCCTGCCTATGCGCGCGTCGGCGGCGCGGGCGCGGTTGCGGAGTTCGCCGCCGGTGCCGGCGGCACGCCTGGCGCGGGCCGGGCGCCGCGCACCAGCGCGGGCGAGGTGCTCGACGGCGTGACGATGCTCCTGACCGAAGTGAGCTTCGTGATGCTGTGGGCGGGCATCGTGATGGGCGCCATCTGGGCCGACCACAGCTGGGGCCGCCCCTGGGGCTGGGACCCGAAGGAGGTGTTCGCGCTGAACACCTTCGTGATCTTCGCGCTCCTCATCCACGTGCGATGGAAGGTGCGCGACAAGGGCCTGTGGACCGCGGTGCTCGCGGTGGCCGGCGCGGCGGTCATGCTCTTCAACTGGATCGTGATCAACTTCGTGATCTCGGGGCTGCACTCGTATGCGTGAGGAGGCGCGGGGACGGGCCGGCGGCGTGCTGCTCGCCGTGCTCGTGCTCGCCGCGGCAGTCCTGGTTGCGTACTGGCCGGCCTTGCACGCGGGGTGGATCTGGGACGACGACTCGTACGTGCTCGAGAATCCCGTGGTGCGGGTGCCGGGCGAGCTGTGGCGCGCGTGGGTGCCCGGCGCGACGCCGCAGTGGTATCCGCTGGTGTTCCTCAGCTTCGGCGCGCAGCACGCGGTGCACGGGGTCGACCCGTTGGGCTACCACCTGGTGAACGTGCTGCTGCACCTCGGGTCCGCGCTCATGCTGTGGCGGCTGCTCGCGGCGCTTCGGCTGCCGGGGGCCGCGCTCGCGGCGGCCCTCTTCGCGCTGCATCCCGTGCAGGTCGAGAGCGTCGCGTGGGTCACCGAGCGCAAGAACGTGCTCTCGATGGCATTCGCGCTCGGCGTGATGCTGGCCTGGGTGCGGTGGCTTCGCGCCGGGCAGGGGGGCGGCAGGAGCTGGTGGATCGCGATGGCGCTCTTCGCGTGCGCGATGCTGTCGAAGACCACGGCCGTCGCGGTGCCGGTGGCGATGGCGGCGGTTGCATGGTGGCAGCGTCCGGCCGGACGCGATGGCCGCGGCGTGGCGCGCGCGGTGGCCCCGTTCTTCGCCGTCGGCGTCGTCATGGGCCTCGCCACGGCGTGGATCGAGGCTACGCACGTCGGTGCGCGCGGCGCGGAGTTCGAGCGCGGCGCGCTGGAGCGGCTGCTGCAGGCGGCGCAGGCATGGTGGGCGTACGTTGGCCTGTGGGCGTGGCCCGCGGACCTGATGTTCGTGTACCCGCGCTTCGGCGGCCCGCCGTGGGCGGGCTGGGCGGCGCTCGCCGCCGGCTTGGCGGTGGCGCTCGGCTGCGCGATCGCCGCGCGGCGGGGCGCCCGCGGCCCGATGGTTGCGTTCCTTGCGTACTCGGCCGGGGTCTTCCCGGCACTCGGCTTCATCAACCTGTATCCGCTGCGCTTCGCTCCCATCGCGGACCACTTCCTCTACGTCGGGTCGGTGCCGCTTGCGGCCGGGACGGCGTGGATCGCGGTTTGGGCATGGGGTGCGCTGTCGCGTCGCGGCCTGCGTCCGGCGCTCGGTGCCGTGGCAGCCGCCGCGGTCTGCGCGCCGCTTGCGGCGCTGACCCACGGCCACTGCACGGCGTACCTGGACGAGGTGTCTCTCTGGCGCGTGGCGCTCGACCGGAACCCGGATGCGTGGCTCGCGGCCAACAACCTCGCGCGCATCCTGATGCGCCGGTCGGAGGAACTTGCCGTGGCCGGCGACAGCGACGGGAGCGCGGCAGCCCTTGCGGAGGCGTCGACGCTGGTCGAGCGTGCGGCGGCGCTTGCCGGTGCGATCGACATGCCGGTGCAGTCGAACCTCAGCGAGGTGCGCCGGCTGCAGCGGCGCCTTCCCGAGGCGCTGGCGGCGATCGAGGCAGGCATCGCCATTCAGCCTGCGGCGCCCGGTCCCCGCTGGCAGCGTGGCCGCCTGCTTGAACTGCTCGGCCGCTTCGACGAGGCGGGCCCCGAGTACGTGCGCGCCGTGGAGGGCTCGCCGCGCGAGCCGATCTACCTGCGCGAACTGGTCCGCTGGCAGGCGAAGGCCGGCCGCGTCGGCGAGGCGCGCGCGACCGCGGCGCGCATCGTCGCGCTCGACCCGCTCGACGCGGAGGCCGTGGCCAACCTGGGGGCGCTGGAGATGGAACTGGGCGACCTTCCCTCGGCGCGCGCGCACCTGCGCCGGGCGGTGGGCATGGCAGACCCGGCGCTCGCCGTCACCGTGTCCGTGCGCCTGGTGCGTGCGCTGCTTGCGCCGCCCTCGGATGCGGCAGGCGTCGCCGAGGCCGAGGTGCTCGCGAGGGGTCTCGTGCGCCTCACCGGGGGCGGGGACCCGATCGCGCTGGTGCTCCTTGCGCGCGCCCAGGCCGCGTCGGGGGATGCCGACGGTGCCCGCCGGTCGATCGCGTCCGCGGACATCCTCCTCGGGAAGTCGCCCCCGGAGGTGCGCGAGGCGGTGGCCGCGGACCGCGCCGCCGCCGCGGGCCTCATTCCGGGAGGGTGAGCCCGCCGCCGAGCACCATGCGCTCGCGGTCGTGCACGAACTGCTCCATGTAGAGGTCGTGGTAGGGGCCGCGGGCGCGCATGAGCTCCGCGTGCGTGCCCGACTCGACGATGCGCCCGCCGTCCACGAGCACGATCCGCGTGGCACGCCGGATGGTGCTCAGCCGGTGCGCGATCACGAAGGAGATGCGGTCGCGGAGCACGCGGTCGATGGCGCGCTGGATGGCGCGCTCGGTCTCGCTGTCGACGCTCGACGTGGCCTCGTCGAGGATGAACACGTCCGGGTCCTTGAGGAACGCGCGGGCCAGCGACACCAGCTGCCGCTGCCCGAGGCTGAGCCGCTCGCCCGCCTCGCCGACGACGAAGTCCCAGCCCTCCGGCACCGCGGACGCGATGGCATCGGCACCGACCGCGGCGGCGGCGGCGCGCACCTCCTCGTCGGTGGCATCGAGCCGGCCGTAGCGGATGTTCTCGAGCAGCGAGGCGTTCCGCAGCCACGGGGACTGCTGGACCACCCCGAGCCTGCCTTGGTGCCACGCCAGCGGGCGCTCGCGCATGTCGACGCCGTCGAGCAGGATCCTGCCGGCCGTGGGTTCGTAGAAGCGCGCCGCGAGATTGACGATGGTCGACTTGCCGGCGCCCGTCGGGCCGACCAGCGCCACCGTCTCGCCGGCGCGCACGTCGAGCGAGAAGCCCGAGAGCACCGGTTCGCCCTCGACGTACGCGAACGACACGCCCTCGAACGCCACCCGCCCGATGCGCCCGCGGCCGCCGTCGGGCGCCTCGCCGGGTGCCGGCCGTGCGAGCGCGATGCGGGCGGCCACGGCCGGCGAGTCGCGGATGCCGGGGACGGTGTCGATGAGCGACTGCACGCGCTCGGCGGCTGCCTGCGCCGAGAGCAGGTCGACCACGCGCTGCGACGCATCGATCACCGGCCACGTGAAGAGGAGCGCGTACTGCATGAAGGCCACGAGCGTCCCTGGGCCCATCGCGCCGTCGCCTGCGAGCAGGCCGCCGCGCCAGAGCGCGATGGCGACGCCGAGGAAGGATGCGCTCGTCACGATCGGCACGAAGACCGCCGACTGGAAGGAGTTCCGCACCGAGTGCCCCTCCATCTCCGTCGCCAGCGCGGCGAACTCGGCGTCGGCATCGGGTTCGCGCGCAAGGCTCTTGGTAGTGCGCACGCCGTTGATGGACTCGCCGAGGTACGCCATGATGCGGGAGTTGCTGCGGCGCACCAGGCGTGAGCTGCGCAGCAGCCGTGCCTGGAAGAACGCCGCCATGGCCGCGAGCGCCGGCAGGAGCGCCAGCATCCACGCGGCAACCCGCCAGTCGAGCCACAGCATGCACGCGGCGCTGAGGCCGACGATGGTGGTGGCCCAGAACGCGTCGAGGATCACCCACGGCGCAATGCCGCTCACCTTGCCGCAGTCGGCGGTGACGCGCGAGACCAGCCACCCCGCCGGGCGCCGGTCGAAGTAGCCGAAGTCCAGTTCCTGCAGCCTGGCGAAGGCGCGCTCGCGCATCCGGAAGGCGAGGCCCGCGCTCACGCGGCCCGCGCTCCGGATGAACGTGGCGACGCCGATCGCGAAGCCCGCGGCCATGGCGCCCCAGGCGGCGGCGATCCACCAGAAGCGCGGCGTGATGCCGTTGGCGACCGCCTCGTCGATCAGCGCAGCGTTGACGAGCGGCCGCGTCGCCTCGATGGCGGCGATGGCGATGCCTCCGCCCACGAGCAGCACCGCGGATGTCCGCTCCTCGAGCGCCGTCCGCAGGATCCCGCGCCAGAGCCGCGGGGAGATCCGCGTCGATGCGGGTGCGTCGGGGTCCTCCGTGTGCGCGCTCATGCCGCACCCCCGGAGCCCGCGGTGCGCTCCTCGTCCTCAAGCTCCGACTGGATGGACCAGAGTCGGCGGTACAGCCCGTCGCGCGACGCGAGCTCCGCATGCGTGCCCTGGTCCGCGACGCGGCCGCCGTCGAGCACCACGATCCGGTCCGCCGCCGCGAGCGTCGACAGTCGGTGCGCCACCACGATGGTCGGGCGCCTGCCGCGCCGCATCCGCATGGCGTCGAGGATGCGGCGCTCGGTGCCCGAGTCCACGGCGCTGAGCGAGTCGTCGAGGAGCAGGATGTCCGCGTCGCGGAGCAGCGCGCGCGCGATGGCGAGCCGCTGGCGCTGGCCGCCCGACAGCGTGATGCCGCGCTCGCCGACCACGGTGTCCCATCCCCGCACGAAGCGCTGCACCGAGTCGTGCACGGCGGCGCACTCCGCTGCCTCCGCGAGCGCGGGTTCCGGCGTCGCGGGGCGGACGATCGCCACGTTCTCGCGGATGGTGCGCGAGTAGAGGAAGGGCGGCTGCAGCACGCTTGCGATCCGCGCCCGCAGCCGCGCCCGTCCGATCGCGCGGATGTCGGTGCCGCCGATGGTGATGCGCCCGGCGTCCGGGTCACGCAGCCGCAGGAGCAGCGAGAGCAGGGTGGACTTCCCGCATCCGCTCGGCCCCATCACGGCGAGCGTCTCGCCCGGCCCGACCTCGAGGTCGACGCCGTCGAGGACCGCGCCGCCGCCGGGATACGCGAAGCGGATGCCCTCGAAGCGCACCGCGCCCTCGGGCAGCGGGTCCGGGGCTTCGTGGCGGACGGCATCCGCGGCGTCCTCCGCGGGGGTGTCAAGGATCTCCTGGAGCCGCTCGATTGCCACGGTGGCCTTTCCGAGGTCCGCGAGCATGCGCCCGAGGTGCCGGATCGGCCAGATGTACATGTTGGTGGCGAACAGGAAGAAGAAGAAGTCGCCGGTGCCGAGC
>Ga0172367_10007574_pt1 | contig 12383 bp, 11 predicted proteins | sample Lak10m_FD_114542 | JGI IMG/M metagenome (GOLD analysis project Ga0172367, IMG submission 114542) | Freshwater microbial communities from Kabuno Bay, South-Kivu, Congo - kab_022012_10m | ecosystem: Environmental > Aquatic > Freshwater > Lake | place: Democratic Republic of the Congo: South-Kivu...
CCATGCCGGTGACTAAATGGGCGAAGGCGTTGAGCTGGTCCGGGTCGGCGGCAATCGCCACCCGCAACTGGCCGAGCATGAAATGGGTGTCGAGCATGGCGTCTTGCAACTGGGCGCGCTGACGTTCAATCTTGTTCGGCACCGGCATTTCGCTGATGTCGGCCAGCGCCATGATCAGGGCATCGTTGGCTTGCAAGCCGTAGAGATGATCGAAATAGTGGCTGGGAACGCCAGTTTTTTCCTGCAGCAATTCGCCGGCTTTGCGCAAGGACGCACCGATCACCAGCGTGGCGTTGGCATCCCCCAGCGTGGCCATTTCCGACACCGGCGTGCCGCCAATGGTCACCGGCGAAAAGTCGTCGTCGGTCAGGCTACCGTCCAGCGAGTCGGAGACATCCGGCACCAGCACCGGCCGCAGATTGAATTGTTCGATCAGGTCGCGCAACGCTTCCAGGTCGCCCGGAGTCAGCATCGGTCCGACCAGCACGTTGACCTGGCGTTGCCGGGTGCCGGGTTTGGTGCCGGCAGTCGCGGCATCCGGCACCAGCGCCTTGATGATTTCGTAAATGGTGGCGGCGAATCCGGTTTCCACGCAGCCGGTAAAATCCGGCGTATTCACGGCCACCACGGCGACGTGGTCGAACTCTGGATATTTGGCGCGAAATTCTTTGACGTTACGCTGCACGTCGCAACCCTGGGTTTCCGCCAGGCCGGTAGTCAGCACGGTGATCAAGGCCGGGTTGGATTTTTCGGCGATGGCCTTGATGCCTTCGATAACGTTGTCGTCGGCGCCCAACACCGAACTGGCCTGGTCCATCGCCGTCGATTGCAACGGAATCGGCTCGCGGAAGTGGCGGACGAAAAACACCTTGGCAAAGGCGGTACAGCCTTGCGAGCCGTGCAGCATCGGCATCGCCCGGTCGAAGCCCAGGGTCGCCAGCGAGCCGCCGATGGGCTGGCTGGCTTTCAGCGGATTGACCGACAGGGCTTTGTTGCGTTTGTGGATTTCGGCCATGGTTACACCTCCGCCGATAGGATGTGCCGAACAACGTGAGGCGCATCGATTGTATCGTTCTCGACCGATGCGCCTCCTTCGTCGGCACATCCTATAGCTTCCGATTTCGCCACCTTCCACGGCGCCGTTGCCCGCACCGCCGGCCATACCGGACTTTCAATGGTCAGCGCCAACTGCCGCACCAGTTCCAGCATGCCTTGATAACCTTCGTAACCGAATTCTCGCTCCTGGTTAATATCCAAAAACGGAATCCGCGCCTTCAACGCCGTGTACATATTGCGGCCGCCGGCGATCAGGATGTCGGCTTTGTAGTCGTGGACCACTTTCAGCAAGGCCCTCGGACTGCCGTCTTCGATCATCAAGGTGTCTTCACCCATCAGCTCGCGGATCCGTGCCTTGTCTTCCTCGGTGGATTTCTTGGTGCCGGTGGCGACCACCACCATGCCCAAATCCTGCAAGGCGGAAATCACCGACCAGCTCTTAACGCCACCGGTAAACAGCAGCACCCGCTTGCCTTGCAAGCGTTGTTTCCATGGCAGCAGTTCGGCACGGATGCGGGCCTCTTCCCGCTCGATGATGGCTTCGGTGCGGGCTATCAGATCTGGGTCGTTGATGACGCGGGCAAAATCGCGCAAGGCCTGACTGGTGTCGGTAATGCCGTAAAAGCTGCCTTCGAACCACGGCGTGCCGTAACTTTGTTGCAGCTTGCGGGCGACATTGACCATGGCTTTGGAGCAGACCATCATGTTGACTTCCGCCTTGTGCATGGTCTGCACTTCGCGGAAACGGGCGTCGCCGGACAATGTACACAGCACCCGCAAGCCCATTTCATCGAGCAGCGGCAGCACGTGCCAGAATTCGCCGGCGATGTTGTATTCGCCGACCAAATTCACATCGTGAACCTTGATACCCGGCCGTTCGGTGCCTGGCGGCAACGGGTCTGGATCGCGGGTGCCTATGACATGTTTGACCATCGCATCGCCAGCGATACGGTTGCCCAAGTTTTTGGTGCCGTAGAAACCGGCGCAATCGATAGGCACCACCGGCACGTTCCAACGCTCGGCGGCAGACTTGCAAACGGCGTTGATGTCGTCGCCGACCAAGGCCGGCACGCAAGTGTTGTAGATGAAGACCGCCGGCGGGTTGTAGCTGTCGATGGCTTGCTTGATGGCGTGGAACAGCCGCTTTTCGCTGCGGCCCATCACCACGTCCTGTTCGGTTAAATCGGTGGTCATGCCGATGCGGTACAGCTCGGAACCCGAAGAACGGGTGCCGCGGTTGTCCCAGGAGCTGCCGGCGCAGGCGATCGGGCCGTGGACGATATGGGCGACATCGGCAATCGGCAACAAGGCGATCTGCGCACCGTCGAACGCACAACCGCCCGCCGCACCACCGGGTTTAGGCTTGGCGCAGCCGGACTTTTCCTTCTTGTTATGTTCGCAAGCCGGTTCGTCTAACAGTTCTGCAATGTCTTTAGTGGTTTTCATGGCGTCACCTTGGTCTTTGTTTAAACCAGTGCAACTGGTGTGCCATTTACTAAGTCATTGAATTGCTATTGTTTAATTGGATTTGCCTTTGTAGCAAATGCGACAAAGATGGTTTAAGGGGAAGGGATGGCTACAATCGCGCGTTGTGCCTGGTTATTGCTTTGTTCAATCGGCAGCTGTTATACAGTCAAGCCGATTACCTACAACCACCCGGAAAGGAAGGCGATATGGCACTGATGGGAAAAGTCAAAACCAGCGTGGAGGACTATCTGCAAGGCGAACTGGTCAGCGAGGTTAAATACGAATACATCAATGGTGAGGTGTATGCGATGTCCGGCGCTAAGCGTTCGCACAACATCATCTGCATGAATTTATCGGGACAGCTTTTCACTCACCTCCGCAATACATCGTGCCTAGCGTTTAACTCTGATATGAAAGTCCGCGTCCAAACCGCCTCGGACGACTGTTTCTTCTACCCCGATCTGCACGTCACCTGTTCGGCCGGCGACACGGCCGAACTGTTCAACAGCCAGCCAAAACTAATCATCGAAGTGTTGTCCGAGACTACCGAACGCTACGACCGCGCCGAAAAATTTCACCATTACCGTAAGCTATCCAGCCTGGAGGAATACGTATTGATTGCCCAGGATACACAGCGGGTGGAATGCTATCGCCGCGCCGATGCTTGGGATTTACAGCTGTATCAGCAGGGAGATAGCGTCTTGCTGCAATCGGTTGGTCTGGAGTTGCCGATTGCCGAGATTTACGAAGGCATCGTGTTTGCCGACCATTAAACCGACACAGGTCAATGCATAAGCCGCTCTCGGCAGCAGATGAGGCGGCTCAAACGTTATACGGGCTGGCAATCCAGTCGCGTAATACCGCTTCGTCGCGTTCCGGCAGGTAGGCGAAATCGCCGGAGATGTCGCGGTAGACGGCTTCGGCGCTGTGCGGGGAGACCAGTTTGCCTTTGACCATGTAGAAAAACCAGGCGAAGGGATAACCGACTTGGCGGTCGAAACGATTCAGCACATTGCTCAGTGCGCTACCTTTCTTGCCGATGACATTTTCCAGGTGCGGCAAATGGCTTTGGTGGGTGTTGACGATTTCGACGTTGACGATCTGTTCGCCGAAGCGGCCGGTGTGTTGATAGGGGCGGATGATCCAGTCTTCCGACATCCGATGCTTCTGTCCGGCGCTGCTGCGGTTCCAGTCGTCCACGAAACGTTGCACCGGATGTTCGCCGACATGGCGTTCGTTGATGACCTCCATGAACAGTTTGACGTCGGTCTTGCGCCGGTAGGTGTAGCGGGAATGGCCGAAAGCGTAGCTCTCGATGCAGAACGGTTGCAGAGGATCGATGAGTTCTTCCAAATCTTCCGGCGGGTGACTCTCGTCGACCAACATGCGGTCGGAAACTTCGAGGGTCTTGTCGACTTCGATCAAGGTAAACTCTTCGGCCAGTTCGCCGGTTTGCACCACGAAATACAGCGTTCTACCGGTTTGTTTGGTGGCGATCAGCCGCTCCTCCAAGGCATGTTCGATCAAGATTTGCAGGTTTTGTCCGCATTCGAGATAGGTGCGTTCCACCCATTCGATCAAATCGTTGGCAATGCGCTTGCCATCCATATCGACCACACCGCCTAATCGATACCATTCATCGCCGCTCAGCACATGGCGAATCGTATGCTCGGGAATCAGGCTTTGCAGTTTGCTCAGCAGAAAATCGTCGGTCTGGCCGGGAATGATTTTTTTGCAGCAGTCGGTGAGCGTTTGTCCGGCAAGCGCTAAACGGGATTCAGTCATGGTCGGCATCCGAGGCATCGGTTGAATGGAGACGTTGCTGTGCGAGTTCGCGCACATCGGGTTCTGGGTCGTCGAGCAAGCACGACAGTTGTTGCGGATCGACTTTCAGCGCCGCCGTGTAACGCACCACCCAGTCGCTATCGTGCAATAGCAGCACGGCGTCTTCGGCTGGCAGGCGTTCGGCGACGATGCGGCGCACGTCGGCCGCCGCGTCGTTGGCCATCAAGCCCAGACTGATTTCCGGCAAGCGCTCGGCCACGCGTTTGCGTACCTGCAAATCGTCGTCTTTGATGAAACGGAACAAACGGCCGGGCGGCAGACGTTTGGCAACCATCAAACGCACGATGTAATCGGGATCGGTCGCCAGTTGTTCCAGATGTTCCGGCGCAATGCGGTCGGCGACGGTCATCCGCACTTCGCGATCCGGGTCGGCAATCAGGCAGTGCAGTTGCTGCGGCGGCAGGCGATAGGCGACGGCACGTCTGACCACTTCATCCTCGTCATCGATCAGGTCGGTCAGAGCCTTTTGCGGGACGTAACGCACGGCGATGGCGCGGCGCTCCCAAAAGCGGTCGTGCAAATATTGCAGAGCGTAAGCCGGATTGACGCGAAAGAAGCGGTCGATCTGCCGGCCGCTCTCGGCTAGCACGCAGGTATCGCCAGGCATGCAGCGCCCCATCAGCAGGGTCTTGCCACGGAACGGACACAGACTGCAGTCTGCCATCGGTACGGAAACGGGAGCGGCTTGCTCGCTCATCGTGTTTGTCTAATCGGCAATCACTTCGGCGATAACGATGCCGGACGCATGCTCGTAATTACGCGTCAGACATAGGCAGTGATCTCGGCCATCGACCAGATATAAATTGAAGCCATCACATTCCAGCATCGGCTCATGGTTTGGAATGTCGTCTTCCATACAATACGTGAAATGAGTGCCGGGAAATTCACTTCTGATGGCAGCCACAGCCGATTCGTTGAGCGCTTGTTCGGCGACTCTTTTGGCAATGCTTTGTAATTGTTCGGGGGTAATCATGGATGTGTCCTGTTACGAGCCGAAAGGATAATGGCGTAGATCGAAAACGTCGGTGGTAACGCCAATTCGTAAGATGGGCTGACATCTGCAAGCCCATCATAACCATGTCGATGGGCTGCGCTTATCGCTTAGCCCATCCTACAGGTCTATCAAGCTTGCAAAATGCAGTTGTCGATTGGGCAGACTTTGACGCATTGCGGCACGTCGTAATCGCCGTTGCATTCGGTACAGGTTTTTTTGTTGATTTCAAACACGACGGCGCCTTCTTTGATGGAGTCGGTCGGGCACACCGGTTTGCAATCGCCGCATGAGATACATTCTTCGGCAACAATATATAAAGCCATATTTGTTACTCCTCTGATATACGTTTAGCTTGCAGCGTAATTGGAATCCTCGGTGGCGTATCCAATATCTCAAAAAAGTATTTGGAACCGTCGCCTAATACTACTTCGCCGCCCCATTTGTCCGGGCTATCGAACTCCAAGGATTCGATGGTTTCTTCCAAGTCTTTCTTGGCCACATAAAACAGCAGTTTGCCGTCTTCGCGCTTTCTGAGCATGACGCTGGGCATAGGGTTCTCCGATTCAAAAACGTAGGTCGGGTTAGCGTTAGCGTAACCCGACTTTTTAGTTTGATTGTCGGGTGACGGCTAAAGCCTAACCCGACCTACACGGTTAACGAACCGAGTCGTAGTTGTAGTCGGTGGTTCCCATGCCTCTGGTGTCCTTATCCAACTGCTCCAGCACCGAGTTCACCAAGGTGGTCAGGATGTACATCGCACCTTCGTAACCCAGGGTCGTCATACGGTGCAAATGGTGACGGTCGAAGATTGGGAAACCGATGCGGATCAGCGGTACTTCGAATTCGTCGCCTTTGTACAAGGTATCGCGTTGGATAAATTTGCCGTAGGAGTTGCCGATCATGAAGTCCGGTTTGTTGGTGAACATCAGTGATCGGAAGTGCCACAAATCCTTGCCGATATGCACGGTGGCATTTTGGCCGTAAGGCGATGCCGCCAAAATTTCTTCGCAGGCTTTTCTCCAACGTTTGTTGGCGTGGTTGACCAACACATCGGTGACTTCCGCACCTAATTCCAGCAGGAATTTGGTCATGCCCAAGGCAAAGTCGGCATCGCCGTACAGCGCGAACTTTTTGCCGTGCAACCAGGCATGCGAGTCGGTCATCATGTCGACCAGACGGCCCCGCTCGGTTTCCAGCGATTTTGGAATTGGTTTACCGGTCAAATCGGAGATTTTCATCAACAACTCGTCGGTCCATTCCAAGCCCATAGGAATGTTCAGCTTGGGAGCATCCTGTTTCCAGGTGGTTTCAACTAACTTCTTGGTTTTTTCCAACTGCCAAGGTTGTAGCAAGATTGACGTAATTGCGTTAGGCGCATCTTTGATCTCATCCATCGTGGTGCCGCCGGCATACATGCGGAACTCGCCATCTGCTGGGGTATCCAGCACTTCGGTAGGATCGCTTAGCAGGGTGTAGTCGACGCCCATTTCTTTCATCATGCGATGAATGACACGGAAGTTGCCCAAATAGGTTTCAAAGCCGGGTACGAAGTTGATTTTGTTGCTACTGCCAACTTCGTATTTACCTTCAGGCATCATACCTTTCTCAAGGGTGAAGTAGCGGGCAATCCCTTCGAACATGTTATCCCAGCCGGTGGTGTGGCTGCCGACGAAGCTTGGGGTATGCGCAAACGGTACAGGGTAGTCTTGATCGACGTGACCTTCTTTTTTAGCGTTGTTGATGAACGCGTTCAAGTCGTCACCGATAACTTCCGCCATACAGGTGGTCGATACCGCAATCATGGTTGGCTTGTACAAGGCTTTGGCATTTTCCAAGCCGGCGAACATGTTTTTCTGACCGCCGAATACCGCTGCGTCTTCAGTCATGGAGTCAGATACGCAAGAGATAGGCTCTTTGAAATGACGGTTGAAGTAAGTACGGAAGTAAGCGACGCAACCTTGCGAACCGTGGACGTAAGGCATGGTTTTCTCGAAACCCAGTGCGCACAGTACAGCACCCAGTGGTTGGCAGGCTTTAGCAGGGTTGACCGTAATGGCTTCCCGGTTAAAGTTCAACTCTTTGTATTCCTGGGTAGTGGTCCATTGGAACACTTCATCGATTTGTTCTTGCGGATGGCGTTCTTCGTAAAGTTCGCGTTTGTTGGCCAGATTTTCCTTGTATTCGTCGGTGCGAAACAAAGGGTAACTTGGTTGAATGTTGTCGACTTGTTGGCTCATGATAATCTCCTAACGCGCCACTAATTTGTGGACTGGCGTTGATTGGATTGGGTACGTTATCGTTCCTCACGCAGGCGTGAGAACGAATCCTGCTCCGCTTTGGCGGTGCCGGACGCGCAGCGTCCTTGGGTGTTCCCACGCCGGAGCGTGGGAACGTTGACGGCTTTCGTCTTCAGGTTTATGCGACGGCTTTGACCGGCTCGCTGGACGCTTCGGTTTTCCAAGGCGCTTTGATGTTTTTCCAGCAAGGATTGTTGATGGTCATGTCCATATCGCGGGCGAAGATGGCAAAGCCGTCGTAACCGTGATAAGGGCCTGAATAATCCCAGGAGTGCATTTGACGGAACGGCACGCCCATTTTTTGGAAAATGTATTTTTCCTTGACGCCGGAGCCCACCAAGTCAGGCTGGACTTTTTTGACGAACTCTTCGAATTCGTAACCGGTGACATCGTCATACAGCAAGGTAGCATTGCCCATTTCTTTGATGGTACGGTCGTAGTCGTCGTTATGCGCGAATTCGTAACCGGTACCGACCACTTCCATACCCAAGTCTTCGTAGGCACCGATGACGTGACGAGGACGCAAGCCGCCGATGTAGAGCATGACTTTTTTGCCTTGCAGACGCGGCTTGTATTTGGCGATAACCGCTTCATATTCAGCCGAGTAGCGGGCAATCACGCGTTCTGCGCCTTCTTTGATGGTGTCATCGAAGTGGCTGGCGATACGGCGCAAGGATTCGGCGATTTTGGTCGGGCCAAAGAAGTTGTACTCGATCCAGGGAATGGAATACTTTTCTTCCATATGCCGCGCGATGTAGTTCATCGAACGGTAGCAGTGAATCAGGTTCAGCTTCACTTTTGGGGTTTTTTCGATCTCGGCGATGGTACCGTCGCCGGACCATTGCGCGACTACGCGCAAACCCATTTCTTCCAACAAGGTCCGTGAAGCCCAGGCATCACCGCCGATGTTGTAGTCGCCGATCACGGCAACGTCATAAGGAGTACTTGGGAAGCTGTCGTCACCGTCACGGTTTTCCAGCACCCAGTCGCGGATCGCGTCGTTGGCGATGTGGTGCCCCAGTGATTGAGACACACCGCGGAAACCTTCGCAACGCACCGGCACTATAGTTTTACCGTGTTCTTTGCCTTTGACTTTGGAAACTGCTTCGATGTCGTCGCCGATCAAACCAATCGGGCACTCGGATTGAATCGAGATACCTTTGTTTAGCGGGAACAAGGTTTCGATTTCGTCGATACATTTCGCCAACTTTTTATCACCGCCGAAGACGATGTCTTTCTCGGTAAAGTCGGAGGTGAAGTTCATGGTGCCGAAGGTGTTGATACCCGTGGTCCCGACGTAATAGTTACGGCGACCGGCGCGAGAATATTGTCCGCAGCCAACCGGGCCGTGAGAAATATGGATCATGTCCTTGATCGGACCCCAGACCACCCCTTTGGAGCCGGCATACGCGCAACCACGAATGGTCATGACGCCCGGCAGGGATTTACGGTTAGAAGTAATACATTTGTTGGATTTCTCCAAACTTTGATCGTTGACGGCCAAATGTTTGGCGCGATCTTTCTTTGCTTTTTCGGGATAGACTTCCAGCACTTCAGCAATCAGCGCTTCGGTCTCTTCTCTTGTCATGGCAGCCATGATGTCATCCTCCTGTGGCCGTGGGTAATCTCCCAACTAACCAGTTTTAGGAAAAGGGAGTATGGGGAATCCGGCTGGACCAGTTCCCCATACAGGGTCTCAATTAAGCGTCAGCCGCGGTTTTACCAACCATGCTTTCGTCTTCTGCTTCCATCACACCGAATTCCATCAACAGCTCTTCCAACTCATCCATCGTAATCGGAGTAGGAATGACCAGGTTTTTGTTGTTGATGATTTTCTCGGCCAGATCGCGATACTCTTGTGCTTGTTTAGCAGTTGGTTCGTATTCGATCACGGTCATACGGCGGATTTCGGCGCGTTGAACCACGTTGTCACGCGGTACGAAATGGATCATTTGCGTACCCATTTGACGGGCCAATTCCATGATCAGTTCGTCTTCGCGAGCAGTGTTACGGCTGTTGCAGATCAAGCCAGCCAAACGAACGCCTCCTGAATTGGCGTATTTGACGATGCCTTTGGCGATGTTGTTGGCCGCATACATGGCCATCATTTCGCCTGAGCATACGATGTAAATTTCTTGGGCTTTGTTTTCGCGGATAGGCATCGCGAAACCACCGCAAACAACGTCACCCAATACGTCGTAGAATACGAAGTCCAGGTCGTCGGTGTAAGCGCCCTCCTCTTCCAAGAAGTTGATCGCGGTGATAACTCCACGGCCGGCGCAACCGACTCCAGGCTCAGGACCGCCGGACTCGACGCATTTAACGTCGCGGTATCCGACTTTCAATACGTCTTCCAATTCCAAATCTTCTACACTGCCCGCATCGGCAGCCATTTGCATGATCGAGTTTTGCGCTTTCGCGTGCAGGATCAAACGAGTGGAGTCAGCTTTAGGGTCGCAACCAACGATCATGACTTTTTTGCCGAGCTCAGCCAGACCTGCAACCAGATTTTGAGTAGTGGTCGATTTACCGATACCACCTTTACCGTAAATAGCACATTGACGTAATGCCATGGTCTTCTCCTCTTGTGGGGCGTGTTGTGAATGACGAAAGAGATATAGCAATGGCTGTGCCAAGATTAAAAATATATATAAATAATTGAAATATATTGATATTTTTTGCTTCCTGCATTTCAGGGCCGGTGGCATACCTCACATTTTGTGAGGCGATGTGGACAACACAACATTACTTCCCAGCGTGTGTCTATCTCGACCGCGTTGTACCAATGCGACCGGCCTTATATAGGTATGACCATGATGCTTGCCTGCATTTACGCCGATAACAGCCGCTTACCCTGTCTCGTAAACTCCAATGTTAAGCCGTAATTCCCGCTTGCTTGCCCTGAACCAATGGCCTTGCCGTATTGTTCCAAAACCTACAATTTGTAAGCCTTCCTATTGCCGCCAATTTTGCCTTGGCGACGTCATGCCATGTCTGCCGTGGCCTGGAACAACATTCAGCCTATTCTGAAATGTGGATTGATTCTTGCTGGAGAGCTCCATATCTTTATTAATCAGGAGCTAACCATGTCCAATCCGGTATTTACAGAAATCCTCAGCGGTCTTTACGATAACCAGGTCGTGCCCTATCTCGGCCCCGGCGCGTTGTTCGACGTCTCCAGCAAACTTAACGGCGCGCCGATTCCCGCCGACAGCGAAAGCTTGATCCTGGCGATGAACGGCGGCAAGCCGATGGCTCCCAAGCTGATGTATGAATTTCCGCGCGCGGCGATGAATCAGGAGTTAAAGCGTGGCCGCAACTTTGTCACCCAATTTCTGGATAAAACCTACCGGGACGCCAAATGGAGCCGCGCGGCGCTGCATGACTGGCTGGCCGAATGGAAGCCGAATTATGTGATCGACATTAATCGCGACACCCAGCTGCAAGCCAGTTATGCCGACGAGGAACACACGCTGGTGGTCGGCATGGCCCGAATCGTCGGCAACGACTACCGTTTCAAGATCTATCAATTCGACGGCCAAAATTATTTTCAGCTCGAGCAAAATCAGGTCGACAGCCGGCTGCCAATTTTGTTTAAGCCGATGGGAACGCCGTTGCCGGAGTCTAACTACGTCGCGTCGGACGCCGATTACGTCGACTACATCACCGAGTTGATGGGCGGCTTTGCGATCCCGGACTTCTTGAAGGAATACCGCAAAGGCAAAAAATATCTGTTGTTGGGTTTACCGCTGAACCGCGATTCCGAACGCATGGTGATGAACGACATCACCTATGCCGCCGATGAACACCGTGGCTGGTTCCTGCGTAAAAACCCCACCGACAAGGAAAAACGCTTCGCCGAACGCATAGGTTTCGAATTGATCGACGCCGATTGCCAGGATTTGTTGGCCTTGGTGCAAAAGCGCCAGGCGGCTTGAGGCCCAGACTGGAAACCGACTGGGCCGGGTCGGAGCGCCGTTAAGCGACCCGCAACAGATGGCGGAACCCGTAACGCGTTCCGCCTTAGTCGAGATTTCTCTAATTTGACGCCAGGGCGCCGGCAATCAATGAAAACGCGGTATCTTTGGTAGGATACTGACATTCAAGTCCGCTATCGAACCTACCGTTAACAGAAATTATCGTGAGCACTATCTTCCCGACGCCCCCAAATCACCCGCAACGTTTCGTCCTGCACAACGAAGTCCACGCCAGGGCTGCATTTATTGTTAGTTTGCCGGTTAGAGCCAGTTATATGGCCTTGATGTTATCTGGCGATGAAAAAATGCAGGAACGCCTACATCTTGCCGCCCTCTGCGAGCGCTTCGGCGTCTCGCCGCCTGAAAAAGATGCCGACCATTTCAGCGCCACCTTCGCCTCGTTTCAGATGAGTTGGGAGCAGCACGGCGAGTTCAGCACTTACTGCTTCTACGCCTACGATAGCGCGGCGGAGCCGTTCGCGGAACCGGCGTTAAAAAAGGTTCCACTCGACTGGTTGTCGCAAATCAGCGGCAAGATGATCATGGCGGCCCACGCCACCATCGTTTCGGCCGACGATATTGGCTATCGGGATGCGACGGACTTATCCGGGCTATCCAAATACTTTGCCGGCAATCCGATTGTCGGCTCCAAAGCCACCGGCGGCGCGGCTTCGGTATTCACCGACTTTCGCATCCATGTCGACGGTTTCAGCCGGTTTTTGATCGTCAATCATAATTTGCGCACGG
>Ga0172367_10007576_pt1 | contig 12380 bp, 7 predicted proteins | sample Lak10m_FD_114542 | JGI IMG/M metagenome (GOLD analysis project Ga0172367, IMG submission 114542) | Freshwater microbial communities from Kabuno Bay, South-Kivu, Congo - kab_022012_10m | ecosystem: Environmental > Aquatic > Freshwater > Lake | place: Democratic Republic of the Congo: South-Kivu...
AGTGGCTATTGCCAATTACAATGGCGGAGGAATGATGCAATCACCTTACGCTGTTCCCGACGACGGAATCTTTGATGTGACCATTATCCGGAAAATATCCAAACTCAAAGTGATTGCCAGTGTGAAACGCCTGTACGACGGATCGTTTGTGAAAATGCCCGAAGTCGTTTGCCTCACCGGTAAAGAAATCAGCATAGATGCCCTCCCGCTTGCCTGGCTTGAAGCCGATGGCGAAGCCCTGGGACATTCTCCTTTCCGCTTTGAGATGCTGCCTTCAGCACTCAGTGTAATCATCACCTAAATAAAATAAAATGGCAAAACATATACTCTCCAAATCCGGTTTTATCAGAGGATTACAGTGTCACAAATCATTGTATCTCAATCGGTTCCATTCGGATGTGCGGGATCCCATTTCAGCTGAACAAAAAGCAAAATTCGCCCGTGGACATACCGTCGGAGCTATCGCCCAACAACTCTTTCCCAACGGAACGGATGTGCGCAAAACAGCCGGGCTGTCGGTTCCCAAAGTCATACAACAAACCCGCGAACTCATCGAAAAGGGCGAAACCGTAATCTATGAAGCCGGCTTCGAATTCGAAGGTATCATCATCATTATGGATATCCTGGTCAGGGATGAAAATGGCTGGGCGGCCTATGAGGTGAAAAGCTCCCCCGAAATCAAGGAGGTGTATCGCCTGGATGCGGCATTTCAGTCCTATATCATCCGGAAAAGCGGATTAGTACTCGAAAATATTTCGATCGTTTACGTCACGGAAGCCTATACCGGACAGGAAATCGAACATCCCTGGACGTATTTTCGCATGGAATCCATTCAGGAGTACGCCTTGTCTCAATACGATTATTTCGAAAAGGAAATCCGCAGCCAGAAAATGATGCTGGCCATGCACCGGCTTCCTCCCATCGAAATGGGAGAACAATGCGATAATCCCTATCCCTGCGATTTCAAAGGATTTTGCAAGGCACACCCGGTTTATTAATCAGTAAATCATCCATTTATGTATGTAAAAGATCTCAACGACTGCACCGAATTCATTGCCGGCGACAACACCATCCTACGCGAACTTCTGCATCCGGATAAAGCGGATCTCAATCTGCGTTACAGTCTGGCACATGCCAGAGTTCAACCCGGGCTCACTTCTTTTGCCCATAGCCTGAAAACCTCTGAAGTGTATTATATACTTGAAGGAGAAGGGATTATGTATATCGGCGATGAACAGCAACAGGTTTTTCCGCATCAGGCCATCTATATTCCGCCCGGTAAGCGGCAATGTATCCAAAACACCGGAACAGAGGATCTGGTCTTTTTGTGTATCGTAGACCCTGCCTGGCGGGTTGAAGATGAAATTGTGGAAGATCAACACAGAACAGTATGAAGAAACATCTGATTAAATTATTGATAATCGGAATGACAGGCATTTCCGGATTTTCATTGTCGGCTCAACCTTTTGTTGATCTGCTCCATTTCCGGAATAATTTCTACGCCAATGCTCCCTACAGGGATGACCCCAATGCCTCTGTCACCCAGCGCGAAAGCTATTACAGCCTTTTCCTTCCCTTGAAACAAAAAAACGGGGATGTGTTTTTCATGGGACTTGATTGCATTGAACAGGAATTGCGGTATGAGGGCGATACCACGTATTCAAAATACATCAATGCTGAAACGCTCCCTTTGGGTTGGATTCATGCCTGGAAAAATACGAAATGGAAAACCTCATTTATTTTACTTCCCCGGCTCGGCCGAAACACAGCGTCCATTCAAAAATCTGATTGTCAGCTTGGTGGGGTTGTGTTGATGACATATCAGAAAAGCAAACAGCTGAAGTACAAATTCGGGGTGTATTACAACCGCGAATTCTATGGCAATTCGTTTTTGCCCCTGCTCGGAATCGACTGGAAACTCGATGACCATACATATATATATGGTGTGTTGCCGGGCAGTCTGAATCTCGAATACCGGCTGGCAAAGAGAGTTTATACCGGACTGGCCTATAAAAATGTTACGGCAACGTTTCGTCTGAACCACGGCCCGGAGGAGTATTATGTCAGGGAAGGTCATACCTTTCTGGGCGACAATCATTTATCCCTTTTTCTTCAGGTCTATCCGCTGAAAAATCTAATGATTTACGGTGCTGCCGGGATGACAGTTTTTCGCCGGTTTCAGCTCTACGACGGAGATCACAACAAGCTCATTTACAGTCAGGAAGCGCAAAGGGCCTTTAATTACTCCGCCGACAAAAGTTTTTTCCAGCTGGGAGCCGCTTTTCGCATCCGCATGGACAAGGATTACATTGATTAAGTCTTCATCAACATCAGGCGCATGAAAACCAATACCATCGAGCAGAATAATCCGAAAACTATCCGGGCCTGGGTGATGTACGACTGGGCCAACTCGGTTTTCCAGCTTACCATTGCTTCGGCTATCTTTCCGGTATATTACAGCTCAGTAACCCGGGCAGGGGGCAGTGATACAGTGAGTTTCTTCGGTTTTGATGTGATCAATACCGTTCTTTACAGCTGGGCCATTGCTGCTGCCTACTTGTTGCTGGCCTTTGTTTCTCCGCTCTTTTCTTCCATTGCCGATTATACCGGAAGGCGGAAAACCTTCATGAAAATCTTCACCTGGCTCGGTGCTGTGGGCTGTGGCATGCTGTATTTCTTCAACAAAGACAGGCTGGAGCTGGGCATCATCAGTTTCTTCCTGGCCTGGGTAGGCTATGGCGGAAGTCTCGTCTTCTACAATTCTTTTCTGCCGATCATTGCCCGAAATGAAGATCACGACAAAATCAGTGCCCGCGGCTATTCGATGGGGTATCTGGGTGGCGTTGTGCTGCTGGTCATGAATCTGATCATTGTGCTGAAACCCCTTTGGTTTGGCATTACCGATTCCGGATTACCTGCGCGTATTTCGTTTGTCACGGTATTTCTCTGGTGGATCGGATTTTCACAGATTACCTTCCGCCGTCTGCCCAAATACACGTTTGGACATAAATCTGAAGGGAATGTTTTGTTGAAAGGCTATTCAGAATTGCGTATCGTGTGGAATCAGTTCAAGCATTCGCCGGTGATGGTTTCGTATTTATTTGCGTTTTTCTTCGTCACCAGCGGTGTCCTCACCGTGATGTTTATGGCCGCCACCTATGGGGAGAAGGAACTGAAACTGGGAGATGAAATACTGATTGGCACCATCCTCGTTATCCAGTTGCTGGGTGTTGTCGGAGCCTGGTCGTTTGCCCGCATCAGCAAGAAACTGGGAAACATTCAAAGCCTCATCATTTCGGTCTTTGCCTGGGTTTTCATCTGTCTGGGAGCCTATTTTATCACCGATGCCACGGGATTTGTTATTGTGGCTTCGCTTGTGGGCCTGGTAATGGGTGGAACGCAGGCACTGGCGCGTTCAACCTATTCGAAAATGCTGCCTGTTACCGAGGATCATACCTCGTTTTTCAGTTTCTACGATGTGATGGAAAAACTCGCCACTGTAGCCGGTCTGTTCAGTTTCGGGATCATGGAAGCCCTCACCGGCAGCATGAAAGCCAGCGTGCTCAGCGTGGTGGTCTTCTTCCTGATTGGTCTTCTCCTCCTCATCCTGGTCAATTGGCTGAATAAACGGCGTGGAGTAGTGTAGAGTTGATAGTTGATAGTTGTTAGTTAATTCTGGCATTCTGGCATTCTTGCATGTTCGCATTCTTGCACTTTCATTCCGCCTTTCGCATTTTGTCTAATCCGGATAATTTTTCAGATCTCTCCACTCAATTTAAATAGACCTTCCTGGAATTTATCGCCCCCCGACTAGCACCATCTCCACCAGAATTTCATTTCCGGCTTGATCGTAATAGGGGCAAGTCATCTTTTGAAGGTCAACGATCCATTTTTCAATCCCCGTTTCCGCACAATGCCTGCAAAATGTGAAATAGTCCGTTTCGCTCTGCTCCTGATTTAACCTTACTGTGGGCTGATTCAATTTGGTCTGTTGTAAACATGCTATGGATTATTTATTATGTTCATTGCAGGTGGTTTTTCTTTTTCGACATATGGTCAACGGTTTGGCGCTTGGCGAAGAAGCGGATTTCGAAGCACCAAACTGTCAACCAGCACTGAACTTGAATAGAAGCACAAAGCTCCAGGTTTGCACGTCACCCCGCCAGACGCAAAACCCGTGGTGGCGGTTCGTGCTTCTTTTCAGTAGTTGGTTAGGTCAAGGAACATTGGAATTTTATGTCTAACTCGTCAATAAATTGAAAGTCGTTTATCCATATAATTCCCATGTTGTCACAAACGTTGGGTATTTTTATTTTATTCGAGTTTAAAGCTGTCACCTTTTCTTCTTTGGTAACTATTGTCGCATTTTCGTGTAATGCATGAGCAATAACCCAAGGGTCAGCTAGTGAACGAGCCTTTGTATTGTCAACTAACAGCGGATAATTTTCTAAAATTTTACGAATGTGTCTTGTAACTGGTTCGCTAATTTTATTGATTGGGATTTTGCTCCCTTTCAACCATTTTGAGAGGTCGTCTTCTGTCCGAATGATTTCTTCGTAAACCAATTCAGGAATAAAAATCTTTCCGTTTTTTCCAAGTTCGGTTAAGATTTTCCAATAGTCAGGGCAAAATTTTGGGTTGTAGTATTTTTGCCATGCTTGGATTAACACATTGGCATCCAAACAATATTTGTTTGCCTTTGTGCTCATCTAAATAATTGTGATTCAAGTTTTGGAAACTTATTTACCGAGACATTTAACAGATTACTTGCTAATGTTGGCTCGATAAAGCCGCCACGAAATGCATCTAAAACAGTTTGAGTAAATAGTCTGCTATTTCTGTTTAGTTGTAACAAAAAGTAATTCGGTCCGCCTGGTTTATCCTTTTCTCTTTGCTTGGCTTTTTTTTCAGCTTCTCTTTTCAAATACTCCGCATAATCAATGTCAGCTTGTTTTTTTAACTTCTGATATGTTGGTGTCGAAATAATATTAAGATTCAATGCACGAACTAAGAGAGCAAATGAACTTAATCCTAATTGCTTTGCAACCTTGAAAACATCTTTAGAAGTTTGAAAAGAAGTTGAATCAAAACTCAAAACAATTTCTTTAGGCATTAAAGCATTTGCTGCAACTTCATTGCAGAATAATTCTACCGGATGAAATTTGTCTTTGTGTTTTATGTCGGGTTCAACTTCATTTGAGATACCTGTTTCAGCTATCCAAATATGAGCTAACTCATGAACAAGTGTAAATAATTGTGGTGCATTCCAATCGTCCGAGTTTACAAAAACGAATGGTGCATGTGGTTCAGCAATTGCAAAACCTTGCAACTCTTCTGAATCTAGTTTAAGTCGGGAGTGAATAAAACTTGTTCTTGAAACAAAAATGCCATTCGTTTCTGCTGCATCAATCCACTCTTTAATAGGATTTTCTGTCCTGTAGGATGCAGGATTTATTTTTAATGTGTCAAGAATGTCTTTTGCTACAGATTGAGGGTTGTCTTTTATTGAAAAGCGACCCACAAAAGCTAATTTGTCTTCTTGATTTTCTGAATACACATCACTTATCCATGCTTGCTTTTGTTGGATTTCTCTGATGATAAAAATTGAAGATGTTGTCAGATTTTTTGAGCCTGATTTTCTATAGTCTTGCAGTGGCTGAAAGTCACGAGGAACTTCTGGTAAAAAGAACAAAGCAAAAGGTCTTTTGTAGGCTTTGGCAAGAGTTTGTGCCTGTCTTATTGTCGGTTGATTTGTCCCTGCTTCCCACACTTTTATTTTGTCAACTGTCACAGACACTTTGGCAGCAGCAGTTTCTTCGGTCATTCTTGCCGATTCTCTTGCCCATTTCAGAACATTGGGTGTTATGTATGCCTTGTCTGCCATTTAGGTTTCAAAAATACAAATTTTAAGGTCGGTTTTGTCAAAATACTAATGTTTTGTCGGTAGCTGCCGGTTTTTTAACATGACCGCCAACACGATGTTGGTTCAAATGAGTCTATTTCTCCCATATCGGTGCTAAACTCAACAATTCCCGGGTTAAAACACCTTCATTTTTAACAACATAGCCCAATAGGGCCACCCCTTCTTTTCATAAACTCCAAACAAATCTACAAAAATTAAACATCAAACTGTTCTGAGGTTAAAATTAAGGAGGTTCCTCGCTGCGCTCGGAATGACGACCCCCGTAGATCATCATAAAGTAGCGTCCCTCAGGAGTCGGAGACTCCTGAGGGACGCTTTTCTTTTACCACCGACGCGGCGTCATTCCGACCGCAGGGAGGAACCTCTGATGTTTGCCGCTGTTGGGGAAGGACAGATCTAAATAAAATTCTTGTGAAACCATCATACTGAAGATAAATTTATGAAATATTTTTTCTATTTTTACCTGCCTGATCTTGGTTTTTGTGCCGTGTACAAATATGCAGGATCAGGTTTTGTAAAGGTTCATCAACCCGCTCTTATTCCGTTCATATGTGTTTAAATAAATTGCGGCTCTTTTTCCTGATGATCATATCAGGCTTTGCCGGTTTGATATCCGCTCAGAACCCCGGATTTTATCTGCCGGATACAGTGTGTGTCAACTCGCCTGTTTCCGTAATAAATCTTATCAGCGGGGCTTCAACGTATTACTGGAATTTTTGCAGTGCATCACCTTCTTTGACTCCAACCGGAGTGAATATCGGGAATCCTTTTAACGTTATGGACATCCCTCTGTACAGTCAATTGATAAAAGAGGGAAATGACCATTATTTGTTTTTTGTTGCATCGAATAGTGCACCCTCCGGAAATGGAACACTGGTGAGGTATTATCTGGGGAATTCCTTTTCCAATGCTCCCCTGAGTTATACGCTCATGCCCAATAATCAGATCAACTATAATGCCGAATGTTTCCGGGTTTTGTTAAATGGCGACGGGGATTATTATGGATTTTTAACCAACGGAACGAACAATAATCTTCTCCGGTTCAATTTTGGGAACAGCCTGGCAAATATGCCTACCGTAACCAACCTGGGCAATCTTGGCGGCATGGATATGCCCCATGGGATCGAAATTATAAATGATAACGGGAATTGGTACGGATTTGTACCCAATCAGTGGGGCAATAACCTGAGCAAAATAAGCTGGGGGAACAGCCTGGCAAATTTTCCGACAGGTACTAACCTCGGGAATATTGGAAGTTTAAGCGCCCCGACAGCTCTGGCGATTGTTAAAGATCAAAATCAGAATTATTTTATATTTATCAACAATTACGGCTCGAGCTCGCTTAGCCGAATTTCCTTTGGCTCAAGCCTGGGCAATACCCCGACCGGAGTCAATGCCGGCGGGTACACCGGAACCAACGGCCCCGGCAGTATCACTTTGTTAAAAGACTGCGATAATTATTATGGTTTTGTCGCCAACTATGGAACCGGAGCCAATTACATCACCCGGATAAACTTCCCTTTCGGCGTTACCGGATCCTTTACCTGCACCAATATGGGCAATATCGGAAATATGAACCGGACTACCCATTTTTCGAACATTTACAGGGATAATGATGCCTTTTATCTCTATGTAGGCAATCGGGCGAATGGTGCCGGAACCAGTACTGTTACCCGGTTGAAATTTGACAATTGTACCACTTCTACTATTTCATCCTCCCTGCTCTTTCAGCCACCTGTGTTTAGTTACAGTACTCCGGGAACCTATTTCGTTAATATGATCGCGGATGAAGGACTGCCCACCCAGCAGGCTTACTGCCATGGGATCGTAGTTGTGGATGAATATTTTCTGAACCTGGGACCGGATAAGCTTGGCTGTATCGGGGATTCCGTGCATCTGCAGGCGAATACCAGCTACAATTCCTACCTCTGGAGTACCGGCGATACCACTGCTGCCATCTATGTAACAAGTCCGGGAACCTACTGGCTGAAAGTCGCCCTGGGTTCTGACTGCGAATCCGTTGATTCAATCAATGTCAGCTTTACCGGAGCACAACAGGTTTCGCTCGGACCAAATCAGCTTATCTGTGAGGGTGCACCTACCGTATTGCATACCACCAGTCCATTTCCCGCTTACCTCTGGAGTACCGGAGCTACCCAGGCTACGGTTACAGTAAATCAGACCGGGACCTATTGGGTGAGTGTTACGGATATCAACGGATGTCACAGTACCGACAGTATTCTCCTGGGACCGGATCCGGGTTATGTGACTTCGGTGACCAAAACGATATGTCCGGGAACATCTTTTTTTGTGGGCGGACAACTCCAGAACACCGCCGGTATTTATTATGATACCCTGCAGGCTGCTGATCTCTGTGATAGTGTGATTGTGACAACACTCGCTTTTTACCCGCCTTATGCGCTTAATCTTGCCGCAACAGCCGCGTTTTGTCCGGAAGATTCAGCCGTACTTAATGCCTTCAGCGGGAATTATCTGTATCAGTGGAGCACCGGGCAAACAGGCGCCATTATTACGGTATTCCAACCCGGATTGTATCATGTTACCGCAACCAATAACCTGGGGTGCACCTCTGTCGACAGTATTCAGGTTAACCTGCATCCGGTGCCGGTGCCCCAGCTGGGGAATGATACAATTTTATGCATCGGGCAAAGTATTATGCTCTCACCAGGGAATTCTTTTTCTTCCTATCAATGGAATACGGGTACAACAGGGTCGTCACTTCAGGCTGATACTGCCGGATACTATTCCGTAAATGTCACCAATAGTTTTGGTTGCCATAATTCGGATACTATTTTTGTGGATATCATGCCCGAACCGGTTATTAATCTGGGGAATGATACGATACTGTGCATCGGGTTATCGGTTTTGCTCAATCCCGGACCCGATTTTACATCCTATCTCTGGAACACAGGATCTTCTGCTCCTGTTCTGAACGTATTTCAACCCGGAATGTATTTTGTAACGGTTACCTACGGGCCGCAATGCCAGACACAGGATAGTGTGGAAGTTGGATTTGTTCTGGGAAATATGATTGATCTGGGGAATGACACCTCATTTTGCAACGGCGACAGTATCACCCTCAGTCCGGGCCCCGGATATGCCACCTATAACTGGAATACCGGAGCCTCGATCCCGGCAGTCAGCGTGAATCAGACCGGATGGTATACCGTTTCGGTAACCCGCGCCGATGGATGCTTCGATAAAGACAGTATTCAGGTTGTTGTTTTCCCGACACCATTTATTGCATTTTTCCCGGAAATCTGTCAGGGGGACTCTGTCCTTGCCGGCGGTGTTTATCAGCATATATCCGGGATTTATTATGACTCCCTGCTCACAATAAACAATTGCGATTCTGTCATCAAAACCACCCTGCTCGTTAAACCGGTCTTTCTTACCCCCTTAACAGTCTCCATCTGCCCCTATGATTCAGTTTTTGTCGGTGGCCAGTTTCAGAATCAACCTGCGATGTATTATGATACCCTGCAATCTGTCCTGTTATGCGATAGTGTCATACAAACACAATTACTCCTGTATCCTTTGCCATTGGACGCACTCCCGGCAGATACCTTTTATTGCAAAGGCGATTCGGTGAATCTGAATGCCCTGAATCCCGGATCCGGGTATGTTTGGAATACCGGAGAGTTCAGTCAGGAGGTTGTTGTTCAGCAGGCCGGATTATACAGCGTTACCATTACCAATAGCGATGGCTGCCGGATTGTTGATTCGGTGCAGGTTCAGGAAATCCCCCTGCCTGACATCCATACAGCACCGGCTGATCCGCTGATATGCATTGATTCGTCGGTACAGATAACCTGCCCGGGATCGTATTCCTATCAATGGGATCCATTGACAGGGCTTAGCGTTTTAAACGACAGCACCATGCTTGCCAGTCCGGAACACACTACCCAATATACCATAACCGGAACCGATTCCTATGGGTGTAAAAATGATACCAGTATCATTGTTCTCGTTAAATTTCCGCCTGAATCGGCACTCAGCGACAGTATCTCGTCGTGTGTGGGATTTCCAATCATCCTGAATCCGGGTTACCCCTCCGAATTGATTCATTATGTATGGTCGGAAGGAGATACCACCATGACCATTCAGGTTCTGGAAGCCGGTATTTATTGGGTCAGGCTTTCCAATATTGCCTGCAGTATCACCGATACCATCACCATCAGTGAATGCCCTGAAATCTGGATTCCCAATGTGTTTACACCAAATAACGACGGGTCAAATGAAACTTTTCACCCTAAAGGAGATGCCCTGCCGGGTTACGAAATGCTCATTTACAATCGCTGGGGAGTACTCCTTTTTCAAACTGTCGATTTTTATGAAGGATGGGACGGCAACTTTCAGGGACAAGCCTGTTCAGATGGTACGTACTACTATATTATCCGTTTTCAGAGTCCGAATTATCTGACAAATAATGAGATCATTTTACGATCCGGTTCCTTAACTTTACTGCGTTAATATAAGCCTGTATGATTGGTTCTTTTTCCTCATCCTGCTGTTCAACCCGGAAAATCCTTTTCCGGACGATGGTGGGAGTATTTCTGCTTTTCTTTTGCTTTAGTCAAATCAGGGCACAGGTTGCCGGTTTTACCATCCCCGATACCATCTGTATCAATACCATTGTGCCCCTGGTAAACACTTCGACAGGGTTTAGCACGTATTACTGGAATTTTTGCAGTGCATCCCCTTCTTTAACTCCAACCGGGGTTAATATCGGGAATCCTTTTGGCTTATTGGACATCCCGCTTTACAGTCACCTGATTAAACAGGGAAATGATCATTTTCTGTTTATTGTTTCCTCCAATAGTTCACCTTCCGGTAATGGAAAACTGGTGCGGTATTATCTGGGGAATTCCTTTTCCAATGCACCCCTGAGTTATACCCTTATGCCAAATACCCAGATCCATTATAATGCCGAATGTTTCCGGGTGTTGTTAAATGGCGACGGGAATTATTACGGGTTTTTAACCAATGGCCTGAACAATGGAATTCTGCGGTTCAATTTCGGGAACAGTATTGCCAATATGCCAACTGTTACCAATCTGGGTAATCTGGGTTCCATGAATATGCCCCATGGGATCGAAATTATAAATGATAACGGAAACTGGTATGGATTTGTGCCCAATCAGTTTGGCAATAACTTAAGCAAAATAAGCTGGGGAAACAGTCTGGCAAATACTCCGACAGGGACCAACCTCGGGAATATCGGAAATTTTAACGCCCCGACAGCCCTGTCGGTTATTAAGGACCAAAATCAAAATTATTTTATATTTGTAAATAACTACGGGTCGAATTCCCTCAGCAGAATCTCATTCGGGGCAAGTCTGGGCAACACCCCAACCGGCGCCATTGCCGGCAACTATACCGGAGTCAATGGCCCCGGCGGGATCTCCCTGTTAAAGGACTGTGATAATTATTATGGTTTTGTTACCAACTATGGAGCCGGTTCCGATAACATAACCCGAATCAACTTTCCGGCCGGAATTACCGGACCGTTTACCTGCACCAATATGGGCAATATCGGAAATATGGACCGTACGACACTTTTTTCGAATATTTACCGGGACAATGATGCCTTTTATATGTATGTCGGCAATCGTGCAAATGGTGCAGGATCCAGTTCTGTTACCCGCTTAAAATTTGATAACTGCACCTCCTCTTCGATTTCTTCCTCCATGCTCTATCAGCCTCCTCCTTTCAGTTACAGTGTACCGGGTACATTTTACATCAATATGATTGCTGATGAGGGGCTGGCAACACAGCAAACACTTTGCAAAAAAATTGTGGTTGGCGGCAGTACCGCTTTTACACTTGGGGAGGATATCCATTTATGCCCGGGAGACAGTGTTTTACTGCAGTCTTCATTTGCATTTACTCATTATCTCTGGAGTACCGGCGCCACCAGCAGTTCAATCTATGTCAGTCAGCCTGGCACGTATTGGCTTTATGCAGGGGATATGATACAATGTGGTTTTTACGACTCGGTTTCCGTTACGAGCCATACACCGGTTGTGCCCGTCCTTGGAAATGATATTACGCTCTGTCAGGGAGATCCGGCAGTTACTCTCCATGCCGGCACCGGATTCAACAGTGTTCTCTGGAGTACCGGAAGCACCAACCCGCAGATTTCTGTTGTAAATCCGGGTTCTTACTCGGTAATCACAACCGATCTCAATGGATGTAAAGGGTACGATACCCTTACCCTCTTTCAGAACCCTTCTTACTCGATCGTTGTTGACACTACCATTTGTTATGGGTTGAGTTATTTTGCCGGCGGGCAGTTCCAATCAACCACCGGTGTGTATACTGATACGCTGAGTACTCTTTTATCCTGCGACAGCGTAATTATTACCCATCTGACGGTTGTTCAGGCATTGCCCTTTTCTCTGGGACCCGATATTTCAATTTGTCCGGATGATAC
>Ga0172367_10007577_pt1 | contig 12380 bp, 10 predicted proteins | sample Lak10m_FD_114542 | JGI IMG/M metagenome (GOLD analysis project Ga0172367, IMG submission 114542) | Freshwater microbial communities from Kabuno Bay, South-Kivu, Congo - kab_022012_10m | ecosystem: Environmental > Aquatic > Freshwater > Lake | place: Democratic Republic of the Congo: South-Kivu...
ATTATACCACTTTAACTCGCTTCGCGTGCAGGGGGATATCCCCCTGCAACCCTCTTAAGTTGCTCCCTGCGGCAAGACCGCAGGGTTAATTCGTTTATTTATATATTTAAAAAACAGTTGGCACCATGTTTTTTAAATATATAAATTAGATAAAATTAATTTAAGGCTGGACATCTCCTTCTTGATGGACACTTTCACGTTGAGAAAAATACCAATCTAAAATTTCTTTAGCTATGGGAACGGATACTTCGCTCCCCTCGCGGCCCTCTTCAACTAACACGGTAATAACAATCTCTGGATTTTCATAAGGAGCAAAACCGGTAAACCAGGCGTGATTTTGTTTTTTACTGGACCACTGCGCCGTCCCCGTCTTACCGGCGGCATTAACCGGTAAAACAGAAAGGCTGCGGGCGCTACCGGCGATTACGGTTTGACGCATCCCCTCTCTCACAACTTGCAAATTATAAGGATCGATAAAATCGCGACGAATTATCTGCGGCTCGATTTGCTTTACCACTTGATTATTTTCATCCAACAAGCTTTGAACTAAATAAGGTCGATACAAAATACCGCCATTAGCTACCGCTGCCGTAAAATTAGCCACCTGCAAAGGCGTTACTAAAATATCTCCTTGCCCAATAGATATATGATAAGTATCACCGATATACCAGGCTTCATTTTTAGTTTCCTCTTTCCAATCGCTAGTTGGTACAAAACCAGCTGATTCCCCATTTAAATCTAAACCCGATTTTTCACCCAAACCAAACAGGCGCATATACTTAACTAAGCGATCAACCCCTAAACCTACAAAATCCTGATAACCACCACCAATATAATAAAAAAAAGTATTTACTGATTCAGCTAAGGCTTTGCGGACATTGGTAACACCATGCCCGCCAGCCTTCCAATCAGGAAAAAACCATTGCCCGATATGCAAACCGCCAATACTTAAAAAACTTGTGTTTTCAGAAATAACTCTTTCTTGCAAGGCCGCCGCCGCTACTACTGGTTTAATAGTTGAACCGGAGGGAACTTCTCCGCTAATGGCTCGGTTAAACAAAGGATTATTCTCGTCATTTAAAAAAGCATTATACTCCTCCTGGCTCACACCATGAGCAAATAAATTATTATCATAAGCCGGCAAACTAACTAAAGCCAAAACCTGACCGGTGCGCGGATCAATGGCGATAACAGCCGCCTTCGCTGTTTTTGTTTTAAGCAACCAAGCTTTAGTAATTATTTCCGCTTGACGCTGCAAATCTAAATCTAGGGATAACTTTAAATTATAGCCAGCCGTTGGCTCAACTTGACTAACAATTTTTTTGCGGCGGCCTAAAGCATCTACTTCAATATTTTTATATCCATTAACCCCCTTCAATTCTTTTTCCCAAGAATACTCTAAACCAGTTTTACCAACATAATCAATTAAAGAATATTGCGAACCCAATTTATCCAAAGCTTCTGGGCTTATTTTCCCGGTATAACCTAAAACATGGGACAAGCTAGATAATTCTGAGGAAGATTCTGACGAATTATTAGCGGTAAAAGGATATTCTCTCCTGATTTTAGTATCGATAATAACACCCGGCAAAGAATCGCGAATAAGCAGCAAGCGTAAAGCTTTGTCATAATCAATATTATCCATTATAAAAACCGGCTGATATGCCTCTAAAGAAAAAATGGGAATAGCGGCCAAAGACGTCTTCATCGCCTGAAAAGAGGGACCATCTGAAACTAAGTCCAAACTTGAAGAACTATTAAGTTCGTCTTTTTCGGGTAAGCCATCAATAATACGACTTAAACGTCGCAAAAGCTGATCGCGAGCTAATTCATCCTTAGGCAAATCAATAGGGCGTAAAGATAAGACAAAATTAGCTGTATTTCTTACTAAAGCACGACCATTACGATCATAAATAATCCCGCGCTTAGGTTCGATATTCTCCACCCTTAAACGATTACCCTCGGCTAAGCCGACATAATGTCCGCCGCGAATAATTTGCAACCAAGCAGTTCTACTGGCTAATATTAAAACAAAAAATAAAATAAAGATTTTAATGGGCAATATTTTTTTAGTATTAAAGGTGCGACCAACTACTTCTTTATCACTACTTTCTGACAAAAAAGAATGCTCAGTCCAATCAGTGTAATATGCCGAATCCCTTAACTGACCAAAGCGAAAATCGCCCTCTTTAATAACAAAAGGGTCTGTGCCTGATTCTCGAGTAGAAGAAAATTCGCCCAAGAAAAAACGTTTTTTCTTAAATACAGCCATATTTTATAATATTTTAATTTTAACCCGATTTATAGAGAAAGGCAAACCAAAAAAAATGTTAAGCCAATGTTATCTGTAATTTGATATAATTTAAAAAGTTCTTACTAAAATAAAAAAGATGAAAAATTATCTTCCTTGGCCGAAATGTTGCGCCGACTCTTGCCCCCAACAAGGGAAAAGAGGAAAATTAAATCTCTGCCTAGCAAAAGCAGAGAAAAAATGTTTAAAAAAAGATAGGCGACCTTATGGCGCTTATGATATTGAAGACATTTTTTGGCCTTCAATTAAAAACACCTCCCCAACTGATAGCACTTAACTGCTATCAGTTTCTCTTAAAAATTATGATAAAATAAAAATATGCGCTTATTAATTATTGAAGATGAAAAAAATATCGCCGATCTGCTTGCTTCCGTTCTAAAAAAAGCAGGCTTTGCCGTTGATATTGCTTGCGATGGAGAGAAAGGTTCTTTTATGGCGCGGACGCAAGCATATAATCTGATAATAACCGATTATATACTACCCAAATTAGATGGAGCGGCACTTATAAAAGAAATCAGAAATGACGGCCTTAAAGTGCCGATTATTATGCTTAGCGTTCGGCAAAGCATTATTGATAAAATAAACATTTTGGATATTGGCGCCGATGATTATTTAGCAAAACCATTCTCCACTGAAGAATTATTAGCCAGAATAAGAGCACTCCTTAGAAGACCGCAGGCAATTAAAGAAGAAAATCTTAAATTTCAAGATTTAGAATTAAACCCTCAATCCTTTAAAGTTTACCGAAAAAAATTAGAAATAAGATTAACTAACAAAGAATTTGCGCTCCTTCAGCATTTAATGATTAATGCGGGGAAAATTGTGACTCGAGAATCATTATTGGAACATGTTTGGAGTGGAGATGTTGACCCCTTTTCCAATACAGTGGAAACGCATATTTTAAGATTAAGAAGAAAAATAGACAGACAAAAACCAAAATTAATCCACAGCATCATCGGCCGCGGATATAAATTAGATTTGCGCCCTTAATATTTTCTCAAAATGTTAAATGGAATTTAACAGCCAGCAGCTAATATATAAATAGCGACGGCCGTTAAAAAGCCTAGGGTCGAGTCGTTAATTTATAAAAAAATAAATAGATAATATGACCAAACAAAAAAATATTTTTAAGAAATTCCAAAATCCTGGCACCCCCTGGCGCAGCTAAATTACAGACGCCCTTTCTGCACGCAAAGAAAGGGCGTCTTTACTTTATGAAATTAAAAAAAATTATAAAAATTATTATCGGCTCCAATCCCCCCAAGACACTAGCCGAGAAAAAAATAGAAAATACGATAGCTCTATCTTCTTTGATTATGATGCTATTAAATCTTATCAGAATTTATGATTTTATTATAAATCCAAATAACCAAGGACTACCTCTATTTTACACCCTCACTTTATTTTTATTCCTCTTGTTTGTATGGCGATTATTCAGACAAGATTGCAGGCGTAGCAGTGCTTGGCTCCTTATTATTATTTATACCCTGCCCACCATCCTCTGTTTTATTTTTTGGGGAGCAGATTTACCCGCCGCTCTTTTAATGACCGTTTTAATAATTATGCTGGCCGGAGTTTTTTTAGGCGCTAAAGCAGCTTTAGTTGTAGCTTTGACATTTGGCGCCAGTCTTATAGCCATCACGGAATTACAAATTAAACACATAATAATAATACAAACAAGCTGGCGACAAGAACCAATGCAATTAGCCGACGCTATTTCTTATATTTTAATTTTAACTATAATTTTTGCCATCGCCTGGATGATTGTTAAAGAAAATCATAAAGCCTTATTATCCTTAGAAAAAAGTCGACAGGATCTGAATAAAGCCAACGAAGAACTAGAATCAAAAGTAGCCGAAAGAACCAAAAAAATTAAAATCATGCAACGCGAAAAATTAGAACAATTACAAGCATTGGCCAGTATCGGAAAATTATCAAGCAGTATCTTCCATGATATTATTAATCCCTTAACCATAGTTAGTCTCAATCTTGAACAAATGAAAATAAAAAATAATACCGATTTAAAAGAATCCAATAATTATATTCAACAAGCTTTAAGCGCCACCGCCAGAATCAATGAATTAATCAGCAATACCAATCGCTGCTTAAGAAGGCAAAGTCAAGAAAAATATTTTTCCGTCAAACAAGAATTAGAGAAAATTAAAAAAATAATGGAAGGCAAAGCTAGATCCTGCCAAGTTACCATTAAAATTAACCCTAATAAAGATTATTATATTAAAGGAGGGGTAGTTAGATTCGGCCAAATTTTTATGAATCTTTTATCAAATGCTATTGATGCTTGCATCCAAAGTAAAAAAATAGATCGAATAATAATTATAAACATTGAAAAAGAAGCTAATTCAAAAAATATCCTCGTGGCCGTCAAAGATAATGGCGCCGGCATCACTGCAGACAATTTACATAAAATATTTAATCTTTTTTTCACTACCAAACCGGAAGATGGCAAAAATGTCGGATTAGGATTAAGCATTGTTAAGGAAATAGTTGAAAATGATTTTAATGGCAAAATAAAAGTTGTTAGTAAAATTGACCAAGGCAGCACATTCACCGTTATTTTACCCTTATGAAAAATAAAGACAAAAAATTTTATCAGCTAGCCGAAAAAAATAAAAAAAATTGGCCACAGCCTCTAATTAAAGCTTTGGAAAAATATTGGCACAATACTATAAAAGATGACGAAAAAGGCTTAATCTCCGGAATTATTTTTACGATTATTCCCAGGCAAGCAACAAAAAAACAAATAAATATGGCTGACCATCTAGCAGCGGCGGCCCTATATCGCTGGACGGCCGCCAATCTGCAAGATGATATTTTTGACAATAAAAAAGTTCAAAAAATAAATTTACCTTTAGCGCTCGCTTGTCTAAACAGCGCCGAACAGCTCAGTTTTACCGCGCCGCTGTCACAATCTGAAAAAAAATTTTTATATAAATTATATTTACAGGAAAACAACGCTAATTTTTTAGAAATAAGAAAACCAAAAATAATACCAAAAGGCAAATTATCTCCCAGCAATAAATCTCTTTTTTTACTGCTATCACCTTTGCATTTCGCCCTATCTTTAAATTGGAGTAAGTATTACATCCAATTATTTTTAAAAGCTGGGCGCTATTTGCTCACCGCTAAACAATTAGCTGATGATGTTTATGATTATCGAGAAGATTGGCGAGCGGGGCGTCGAAATTTTGCCCATCGCGGATTAAAACGCCTACCAAGCAATAAAGAATTACCTTTATACTATCGCCAACAAGCTTTGATTATATTAAAATTATGCAAACAATGCCGAAAAATAATAAAAAAAATTTCTCCTCTCACGAGAAAAAATTCCTTTGATTTTTTTCTTGACCCTTTAGAAATTAATTGCCAGCGAACCCTGGCCAAGATAAATCAACGGGCTTAGATAAATTATATGCATCCCAAAAACTAGACTCCGACTTGTTTTCCGGCCACAAAGACGCTTGCCCGTAATCACTGATAATAATCGGCCGCAAATCGGCCTTGCCAGAACTATCATCAAAAAAAGTTAAGCGCGCCAATAAGCCCTGGCTCGTTTCTTTGGACCACATTTGATCAAAAACAAAATTACCTAAAGAATAAAAAATCGGCCTATTCTTATATATTTCCCATGACTGCGGCCAATGGGGATGATGGCCGATGACCGCGTCAGCGCCGGCATCGATAGCGGCATGAGCAAAAGTAATTTGTTGGTTATTCGGTTTAGATTTATATTCTACACCGGCATGTATTAAAACAATAACTAAATCGGCTTGCGATCGCCAAATTGCAATATCCTCCTTTAAGTCATCCTGATTCATGGTAGCAATACCCGGACGATTGTCGCTGGCCACACTATTATCTTTCGGATAAGCATAAGCCAGAAAGGCGACCCTCCAACCCTTATCCTCCCATAAATAAGCTTGCCTTGCCCCGGCCTCATTTTGACCGGCACCGATTGCCACTATACCGGCGCTATTTAAAATCGAAAGAGTATCTTCAAGACCCTTGGCACCCATATTCATTATATGATTATTGGCTAAAGATAAAATATCAACCCCGGCTAATTTAAGACCGACAACAGCCTTGGGGTCGGCTTTAAATATAAAAGATCCGCTTGGCACCAGATAATCAGCTGTTTTTAAAAAAGGAGATTCAAGATTAAAAACAGTAATATCCACATCGGCGGTAAATTGAGCAATTTTGGCAAATGGCCAAAAATAATCATCATAAGCGGCCATCTTCGCATTAACAGTTCGAGACAACATCAAATCGCCGCCGAATAATAAAATTAAAGGCTGGCGCTTGGAAATCTCAGAGGGTATTATTTCTAAAAACTCATATTTTTTATCTTCTGAATTTATGTCGGGCCAAAAATCAAGACTATTACCACTAACCCGAAAAAAGAATAACGAAATTATAAAAATAAAACCAATAATGATTAGAGCTAAAAACTTCTTATTTTTTATAATTTCTAAAGACATAATTATTAATTATTGTTATAATAATAATATAAATTAATTAATATGATAAAATCTCTTTTAGCCGGACTCGGCTTTGGTTTAACTTCAGCGGTAATTACCACCTTAGGCTTAATGATAGGCTTAAATGCCTCCACTGGCTCAAAATTAGCGGTTATCGGCGGCATCTTAACAATCGCTATCGCCGATGCTTTTTCTGACGCTCTTGGCGTCCATGTGTCCAAAGAAACGGAAGAGAGAGCAGTGGCAAAAGAAGTGTGGGCCGCTACAGGATTCACCTTTTTATTTAAATTTATCTTTGCTCTTACCTTTGTTATCCCGGTAATTATTTTTCCTTTAAATAGCGCAATTATTATCAGTATTATCTGGGGCTTAAGCATCTTAAGCATTCTTAGTTATTATTTAGCGAAAAGCCAAGGACAAAGCCGCTTAGAAAGTCTGGGGGAACATTTAGGGGTAGCTATAGTCGTCCTTCTATTAAGCAGCGGCATCGGCACAGCTATTTCTCATTATTTTCAGTAGGCCAGATTAATCTTTAAAAAAACAAGCCTTAAAAAATAGGCTTGTTTTTTTATAAATGCCTCCTTAAAACACTATAAGCCGGCCAATCTTTCTCAGAAATAATAATGATTTTACTTTCCCCGCCACCGCCATGAACCTCATTTACTCTCTCACCAGTTTTAGCATCTATCATCTTCGAAGCTTTAATGTGTCCGACTTGATAAGCCGGAGCAATGATTTCTAATTTATCATCCGCCAACAAAGTGTTATGAACTTTAATTAAAAGAGCAAAAAGTTTACCTGTTTTGGTGCTTTTAATCACTTGACCGCAAAATTCCCAAGGAGAATCCGGAAAATTGCCTTCGTAATTCTGCATATTTTCCCTCCCTTTAAACATAAAGCCTTCGGTATAACCACGTTGATTCAATTTTTCCGTTAATTCTGATTTCAAAAAAGTTAATTCTTTCTTAATAGCCGCCTTGGACTTAAGCTCGGCAATAAAATCTAAGGCTCGGCGATAAGCGCCGACAACATTAGCCAAATAATAAACACTCTTGGCTCGTCCCTCTATTTTTAAAGCGTCAACACCGGTTTCTAATATTTCCGGCAAACGTTCAATCAAGCATAAATCTTTAGAATTCAAAAAATAAGTGCCGTGATTATCCTCTCCCGCTATCAAGCTTTTTTCATGACCGTGAGGTTTAATTTCATATTCCCAACGGCAGGGCTGGGCGCAATCACCTAAATTAGCGCTACGATCAATAAAATAATCAGATAAAAAACAGCGGCCGGAATAGGAGCTGCACAGAGCGCCATGAACGAAAATTTCAATTTCCGTCTTACCAGCCCCCTTTTTAATGGCGGCAATATCTTTTAAAGATAGCTCTCTTGATAAAATTAAACGCTTAAAACCTTGCTTCGCCCAAAACTTAGCCGAAACTGCATTAGTACAATTAGCTTGAGTGCTCAAACTAAGATTGGCCTCGGGCCAGATTGACTTAACTACCGACAGAACCCCGGGGTCGGCAATAAAAATAGCATCGGGGCCAATTTCTTTTAATTTTTTTACATGACTCTTTAGCTTAGTTAAATGTTCATTCCGAGCGATAATATTTAAAGTTATATAAACCTTTTTACCTAAAGCGTGAGCATAATTAATCCCCTCTTTAATATCCTTTAAAGAAAAATCGTTAACCCTGGTTCTTAAAGAAAAATCTGGCAGACCGCAATAAACTGCGTCCGCTCCATGAATTAAAGCTGTTTTTAATTTTTCCAAATTACCGGCCGGAGCCAAAAGCTCTGGTTTTTTTATTTTATTCATAATTATTATCAAAAATTAATCGCCTAACTCTGTTTGCCAATCTTTAATGCTATCAAAAAATCTCTCTCTGTTTTCCTCGGCAATTGCCTGACCGGGCGGCAATACTTCAGCTAAAGGATTTATTTTTACTCCATTTTTTTCCATCTCATAATGTAAATGCGGACCAGTAGAAAAACCGGTAGAACCAATATAACCGATAATATCACCCTGTTTAACTTGAGTACCTTTTTTCACGGCAAATTTTGACATATGGCCGTAATTTGTTTGATGGGTACCGTTATGCCTAATTTTTACCATATTGCCATATGCGCCATTATAGGCGGCAAAAATAACCGTGCCATCACCAACCGCACGAATCGGAGTGCCATAAGCGGCGGCGTAATCAACAGCGCGGTGACCAGTAGAAATATTAAAAGCTTCAACATATCTCAAGCCGGTAGTGAAGCCGGAGGAAATATATTTAAAAGATACTGGCGCCTTTAAAAATAATTTCTGGACAGAATTGCCATTTTCATCAAAATAACCCTCATTATCGCCACTCTCCTTAAAATAATAAACTTGATATTTTTTACCGTCGTTAATATATTGTCCGGCTAAAATCTTTCCCGGCATCTTATATTCGCTATTCAGATAGCGCTCTTCGTAAATAAACTTAAAAGTATCGCCAACGCGCGGATCCAAAGCAAAATCAACACTCCATTGAAAAGCATCGGCCAAAGCAATAATTGCCCTTTCATCGACGCCATCTGCCAAAGCAGACTGATATAAAGAATTCTCAATCTTACCCTCTTTAACCACTATTTTTACTTCATAAGGAATAGGGACAACGCTAGCCGAACAAACATCTTTATGCGCTTCCACTCGTTTATTCAAATCACAAATCACTCTTAACTCCTTTTCAGAATCAATTTTATATATAAGTTCTTTTAAAATATCATCACCAGGGTTAAAAATTAATTCCAAAAAATGACCAACCCTGATATTGGCTAAATCATACTCTGATAAGGCGGCCGAATAAATTAATTGAGATAAATTAGAATCAATACCTACTTGAGACATTAAAATCCCAAAAGTAGAGCCGTTTTCGATTGCTATTTTTTCTTGACGGTCAACAGACAATAATTTAAGCTCTGGCTCTGTCGCAGAAATAGCTACCTGGTTTCCGGAAACTTTATTCAGATGTAAGTAAAAGACGCCGCTAGCAAAAATCATGGTGGCGCCAATAATATATAATAAATTTTTTTTAGCTTTCATGGTTTTATTATTAACCTTTAAAGTTTAAAACAAAAATTAGGAAAAAACAAACTATTTCCTAATAAATAAGCTAATAATAAATAAATATAAGCAAAAAAGATTAAAAAGAAAAAACAATATCTCGATTTAAACGGATATTTTCTAAAATTAAAGTCTTAACGTCTTTTTGTTTATCAGGGGCAGCGTAAGGACGACGAGAAAAATCTTTAATCGGTTCTAAAGTATTTTCCCAAGCTATTTCCTGCTTATAGCTTCTAATATTGGCCCGAAAACGGCGCCTTAAAGAAGCACTTCGGCTTAGAAGTCTGATCTTGGCTGCCCAATCAGCCGCATCGCCTGTCTTTACAACCAAGCCCAATCCCCGTTCTTTTATTAATGGCGCAAAAGCTTCGCAATCATTTAAAATTACAGGTAATTCCGCCCACAAATAATCATATATTCTTGTTTTAAAAAATAAATTAGCTTCAGGAATGTCAGGAGAAGAAACAACGCCGGCATGGCTGCTGCCTAAAAAATTGTAACGCTGCTGATAAGGCACCCAATCTTCTCCAAAAAAAATACTTTTATCCTTTAAGCCTAAACGCTTAGCTAAATTTAAAGTTTTTTTAGCTTTAAAAGAAAGAGCATGTTTTGATTCTGGATGCTTAAAGCCCTGAAAAACAAGTTTTATATTATAGGCCTTTAATAAATTCATAGCTTTAACCAAAGTTTCACCATTGTTCCAATTCCAAATGCCGCCATTCCAAATTAAAATAAAATCACGACGCTTAACACCTAATTGTTTTTGCCAATAATCTTTGACTGCAACCGGTAATTTTTTATTATCAACCCCAAAAGCAGCCACCTCGACTAGGCGACGCAAACTCGCATCTGAACGGTAGTTATCAAGATTAATCCTACCCAAACTAGTAAGCGAACCTAGTACTAATTTTCTCGCCCCTTCATCGCGACAAAATATTTTATCCGACAACAATAAAGAAAGATTATAAGAAGCAGAAATAAAACTATGTAGTTTTGCTTGTTCATCATTATTTTTATAATCGCGAAATTCCAAAGAACCGATCGGGGCAATGCTCCACAAATAAGTCATGATTATTTTTTTCTGACGATAAGCTTCCAATAAAGAAGTGACCGGAGGATAAGCACCAAAAATAACTAAAGAAGCTGTTTTGATTAAAATTTTATTATTTTTATCTTGATACTGATAATAAGAAGCGATATTAGGCGCTAAAGATGATATTTCCGGAACAACCATTTTTACAATATAACCCTGATTTTTTAAAATCATAGCAATTTCCTGATAAATTACAGCCGTACCAACTAAATTTTGATCAATTTTAACTAAACCAGTAAAAATAAGAGCAATTTTTTTCATAAAAATATATTGATTATATTTTAATTATAACACAATAATAGTCTCAACAAAAAAACCGCCAACAGCGGTTTTTTATTAAAATTTAAAATAAATTTATTAATTACCAACAGCAATTTTCTGGATATTATCATTGCTAATACCCAAAGAAAGTTGACGCATCAATTGATAAGCAGCCTTTCCGTCCGCCAAATAATATCGACTCTTAGAAACCGGGTCTATATACCAAGCCTCGCCTCTATTTTCTACTTGAAGAACAATCCTGCCCAATAAACGATTAGTTAAAGATCTGGAGTAATTTTTAGATTCTTTGTAATTAATGGGCAAGACCGAATCCCCAGCCAACGGAATCTTATCCAAATCACTATTACTTATACCTAAACCAAAACGTCTCATCATATCATAAGCCTTTTGACCATCGGCTAAATAATAACGAGCCCGAGAGACTGGGTCCAGATACCAAGCTTGCCCTCTTTTTTCAACCTGCAGAAGAATCCGGCCAGACAGGCGGGAAAATAATTTTTGGTCAATATCAACGGCTAAATTTTTTTCTTCTAAAATGACATCATTAGCATTATCAAAAGAAGATGTTTTAATATTTTTATCAAATAAAGATTTGAGAGTAAGTTCCGCGCGATTAATATAAATATCAACAAAAGTAAATTCAACATCATTAATGCCATCTTGATCTAAATCAACTTGCTTGCTTTCACCCAGGTTTAAGGTTAAATATTGTGGTTGAGAAGAAATTAAAAGTGTTACCGTTTTATTGAATAAATCTAAAGCCTTTATCTGGGAGCTATGCTGTCCGAAATTCCAAGCGCTGGCGCTTTCAGGAGCTTTAAATTCCGCCTTTGAATCTAAATAAGCTAAAATATTAAAACCTTCATTACTAATATTGTCTAAAGATTTATTAGAGCCCATGGGTATTAATACATCAGACAAACCTTGTCCGATGCCGGATGGTAAAGGTACAACCGAAGAACTATAATTATTATCAATAGAAAGATTGGAGGGAGCAGTATCATTCACCGTCAAAGACAAGGCAAAAGAAGTACTGCCGCCAGTATTGGTAGCGGTTATCGTATAAGCTGAAGTTGAAACTAAAGCGCTAGGCGTACCAGA
>Ga0172367_10007578_pt1 | contig 12377 bp, 10 predicted proteins | sample Lak10m_FD_114542 | JGI IMG/M metagenome (GOLD analysis project Ga0172367, IMG submission 114542) | Freshwater microbial communities from Kabuno Bay, South-Kivu, Congo - kab_022012_10m | ecosystem: Environmental > Aquatic > Freshwater > Lake | place: Democratic Republic of the Congo: South-Kivu...
CATGGTGAGGGTGAGTCTGCGCACGGTGGCAATGGACGTGCCTCCGCAGGACGTGATCACCCGTGACAACGTCTCGGTGAAGGTGAACGCGGTGATCTACTTCCGCGTCATGGACCCGACCAAGGCGGTCATCGAGGTGGAGAACTATTTGTATGCGACCTCCCAGCTTGCGCAGACCACTCTCCGGAGCGTCTGCGGCGAGTCTGAGCTCGACGAGCTGTTGGCCGAGCGGGAAAAGATCAATGTGCAGCTCCAGGAGATCCTTGACCGCCACACCGACCCATGGGGAGTCAAGGTGAGCATGGTCGAAGTCAAGCACATTGACTTGCCGACGGAAATGCAGCGGGCGATCGCGCGTCAGGCCGAAGCCGAACGGGAACGCCGAGCGAAGGTCATCGCGGCCGAGGGCGAATTCCAGGCAGCCGCGCGACTTCAGGAAGCTGCCACGATCATCGCAAAGGAGCCTATGGCTCTGCAGTTGCGGTTCCTGCAGACGCTCGCGGAGGTGGCGACGGAGAAGAATTCCACGACGATCTTCCCTGTACCCATTGACCTGCTGACTCCGTTTCTGAAGAAATCCGAAGGGGCATAGGCACGCGGCCGGCCTCGACCGGCTCGGAAGATTGATGGGCAACTAGTAGATCGATTCAGAAATACGTTTACGTTGTCGTCAGCGGCAGACTTGGGTAGGGGCGGGTCTCAGACCCGCCCTTACGAGGCAAATCGCGTCGTTCCACGCCTCGCTCTCCCAAGATTTTTGTGGGAAGGTAATTACGAATCGATCTACTAGTGCAGATCCCAATGGTAATCTCTGTTTGGCAACACGAGATGCAGGATGTTGCGGTAACACGGTGAGGACCGTTTCCTCCGTCATTCCCGGGAAGGCGGGAATCCAGAAACTGGGCCCCGGATCAAAGCCTGTCCCGGACCATGATCCGGGATTCGAGGTGACGGTGTCCTTCCAGCGAATCGGACAATAATTTTGCCAATTGCTATAAGGAGTGCTGCCGTGCCTGGAATTCTCATCCGCTGGATCGTCACCACGCTGACGATCCTCATGATTCCGAACCTCATTTCCGGCGTCAAAGTGGCCGGATTGGGGAGCGCTCTGGCCGCGGCGGCCATTATTGGGGTGCTCAACGCAGTGGTTCGCCCCGTTCTGATCCTCCTCACGCTGCCGCTCACCATCGTGACTCTCGGAGTGTTCATCCTCATCATTAACGCGCTGCTCTTTCAACTGGCCGGCTGGATGGTCTCGGGCATTGAGATCGACTCATTCTGGTCAGCGTTTCTCGGATCGCTCATCGTATCTCTGGTTTCCTGGATCATGAACTCCTCTATCGGAGGCGGCCCTCACGATCGCACCATCATTGTGCGCAGATGGGGCGATAATTCTGCCATCGATATGCGCCGCGGCCGCCGCGGCCGGTGGGAGTGAGCGTGAAGAGGATTCAAAGTCTTGCCGGCTCTTTGGTAGCGCCGGCTTCCAGCCCGTCAACCCAGTGACCATGCAGAGATTTCGCGCGGGGTAAGCCGTTGAAGATTGCAGCTAGAATTAAGGTTAAAGGTGCCGAATTCTGTAGGGGCGGGTCTGGGACCCGCCCCTATCGCGCATTATGGCAAACCTCGGCGGGTCGGCAGGGACGCCGGCCCCTACTAACTATCGGAACGTACGGGTATTGTACTTCGCAACCAATGTGTGCATCCCTCTTGGAGCCCATTCGCCCGGGCAGCATTGCGTGTGATCGGATGCACCGTCGAGATCGTTCCCGCTTCTGCTTCACGTCAGGCAGGGCAGCACGATGGTGCTGACCGGCCTGGAACGCATTCTAAGAGAGCCCGACCTGCTGGCAGACGCCGGACGGTTCGGGCTCCTGTACAACCAGGCATCGGTGGATTGCCTCTATCGGCCCGCGCCTTACCTGCTTGCCAAAGCCTTTCCCGGCCGCCTGACCGCACTCTTCGGGCCTCAGCACGGAGCGGGAGGCACCGAGCAAGACAACATGATCGAGACCGATCACGCGGTGCACGAGCGGCTCGGTGTGCCGGTCTTCAGTCTCTACTCGGGCGCGCGCAAACCCACGCCGATGATGCTCGACGGACTTGACGCTGTCCTGGTTGACATCCAGGACGTGGGAACCCGCGTCTACACCTTCGCGACGACTGCGCTGTACCTCATGGAAGCCGCGGCTGAAGCGGACATCCGCGTGATTGTCCTCGACCGTCCTAATCCGGTAAACGGCGTCCAGGTGGAAGGAAACCTTCTCGACCAGCGCTACGCGTCTTTCGTAGGACCGCATCCGATCCCGATGCGGCACGGGCTGACGCTTGGCGAGCTGCTCACATTCTACAATGAGGTGCACGCTGTAGGATGCCGCCTTGCCGTGATCCCTATGGCCGGCTGGACGCGTGAATCTTATTTCGAAGAAACCGGTCTCCCGTGGGTAATGCCCTCGCCGAACATGCCTCTGGTCGAGACCGCGGTGGTCTATCCGGGCCAGGTGATTCTCGAAGGAACCAACCTCTCGGAAGGCCGCGGAACTACGAGACCCTTCGAGTTGTTTGGCGCGCCCTTCCTGGAGCCGGATCGGGTGTTGGACGCCGCGGAATCGGATGCCCTTGACGGTGTGGTACTCCGCGAGGCGGTCTTCAGGCCCACGTTCAACAAGTGGTCCGGCAGCGCGTGTCTCGGCTTTCAGGCTCACGTGACGGATCGGCGGCGATTCCGGCCTTACCGACTCACGCTCGCGCTGCTGGCCGCGATTCTGAAACTCTATCCGGACCGCTTTCGTTGGAGCGACCCGCCGTACGAATACGTGCACGACAAGCTCCCGATCGATATCATCCTCGGCGACGCGTCCGTGCGCGCAGACCTCGAAGCCGGACGCGGCGTGCTTGACATGGAGCGGGAATGGCAGCCCACGTTGGAAGCGTTCCGAGATCTCAGCTCCAAATTCTTCCTTTATCCTCAATAATCGCATCGTCGTCTGCGCAAGTACCTGGCTACCGGCGGGAACCAGCGTCGGCAGGGCATAGAACAGAACGTGGGGCCGTGAAAGGCGCGCCAAAATGTGCGACCAGTTGAATTCTGGTGGGTAGCGCCGACCTTACACGGACTCGCCTGCAAGAAAGTAACATTAAAATGGCCGGCAGGGACGCCGGCCTCCACCATTGCTTGGTGGCGGCGGGCCTCCGTGCCCGCCATTTGACTTCTCTGAACGCAAATTGGAATTGCACATCGGGGTTGCGAAGCAACAAGAGGCGTTCCCACATAAACTCCCGGACCTCCTGCGCCTTCGGCGCTCCGACGTATAACGTCGGAGCCACCCGGGCCTTAAGATAGTCGGAATCTCTTTTTTTGAAGCAGGTGTGCTCTCCGGGCCGTGACGCAAAAGAGCGCATCGCGACCGACCGTTTTCTTCCTTGACACCTTCCAAGTGATTTACATAACATAACAAGTTCAGATCGTTGTTGCTGCGCAACATGGGATTGTCGTTTTGTCGGAGAGGTATGGTGAGCTTCCTGGAAGCCGCTCGAAGAATCGACGACCTGCGCGACGAATGCGTGGACTTCCTCATCAGGATCTGTTCGATCCCAGCGCTGGGCCCGGATAATCACGGAACCGGAGAGATGGAGAAGTACCGGGCGGTCAAACAGGTCATCGACGCCCTGGGCCCGGACAAGGTGGTGGAAGTCCATGCCCCGGACGATCGAGTCCCCGACGGGGTTCGGCCCAATCTGCTCGCGATCTTCAAGGGGGCCGACACCTCGCGTACACTCTGGATTCTCAGTCATATCGACGTCGTGCCACCCGGCGAACGTGCTCTGTGGGAATACGAGCCGTTCCAGCCTTTTTGCGCGGATGGGTTCGTCAACGGGCGGGGAGTGGAGGACAACGGGCAAGCCCTCGCTGCGAGCGTCTTCGCGGTGCGCGCCGTTAAGGAGACGGGAGGCCCGGCAATCAACGTGGGCCTCGCTGTGGTCTCCGACGAAGAGACCGGCAGCCGGTTTGGTCTCGAATACGTGTTGCAGCAGCGGCTGGATCTGTTTTCGCCCGACGACCTGATTCTCGTGCCCGATGCCGGCACCCCGAACGCGGACCATATCGAAGTGGCCGAAAAGCATTTCCTGCACGCGGGTTTCAAGGTCACGGGCCGCCAGGGTCACGCGAGTCGTCCGGACCTTTGCGTGAACTCGCTGAGGGCCGCGGCGCACCTCATAGTTGACTTGGACGAGGGGCTGCCCGCGCGGTTTGCCGAACGGAACGAGTTCTTCAACCCGCCGACGAGCACGTTCGAGCCGACGAAGAAAGAGGCGAACGTCCCCAACATTAACACTATTCCGGGTGAGGACGTCTTCTACCTCGACTGTCGAGTGTTGCCCGAAGTGAAGCTCGATGACGTGCTCGACGAAATGCGTGCGGCCGCGGAGCGCACTGCAACCCGATTCGGTGTCGGGGTTGCAGTCGAGGAGCGCATGAAATTCGAGGCTCCTCCGGCCACACCAGCGGACGCGCCTGTGGTGGTGGCGTGCGCTCAGGCGGTGCAGGAGGTTTATGGCGTCCAGGCTCGTCCGGTGGGTATCGGCGGCCAGACAGTAGCGGCGTTCTTCCGGAAACGAGGGCTCAAGGCCGCGGTTTGGGAGCGTATCCTCGGGTTTGCTCACGCGCCTAACGAGCGGATACCGGTCGAGCACCTCATTGGGGACGCGAAAGTCTTTGCGCGGATGATGCTCTGATGAAGCGGAGCGGGCAGGCAGCCCGAGCCCGGTGACATCTGAAAGCGTATGTCACCAAATGTGAGAAACTGAGGTTTAGTGCTCCATTTCGTATGTACGGTGACGAATGAACCGCATGTGTCGTCATTCCGGCGGAAGCCGGAATCCAGTCCAGCGAAACCGCGGGATGGACCCCGGCTTTCGCCGGGGTGACGTGCTTGAATCTGCTACCGTATTTATGAAATCGAGCACTTAGGTCGCTTTTTCGAAAGAATCGCCCTTGGTTGCGCTTGCCACGGGCGAAACGTGCGAGTGCCGTCGCTGAGACAGGCACCGGTGTTGTTTTCTTGGGAGGGTATGGGGTTATGGATCAAGCTAAAGCCGCGACGCTGGCGCTGTTCGTCGCGATTTCCGCTGCCGTCATCGTCGGACTCGTTCCGCTGACGGACGCGGTCGGGGCCGAGAAGCCCAGCCGCAGGGCACAGCGCGATGGGCCCAGACTGGTGTTATCCCAGGCCGTGGCCATCGCTCTCAATCAGAACTTGCGTATACCGGAAACTCAGTTGACCCTCCAGGAGCGAGAGAGCGAACGCCGCTCTGCGTATTCCGATTTCTTTCCCCAAGGCGAGCTGCAGTACATCGCAAATGCGAACAAGTATATGCAATCGGGGACGATGCAAGCGTTAGCTAACGCCCATGACAGCCGGTGGACCTTCCGTATGGGGCTTATTAACGGAGTGCCCGCCCAGGTAATCGATCCTGCATACCCGTACAGAATCGACCCATACCGGTCATTCACCCTGGTGGGAACTATTACCCAACCCGTCTACACGGGCGGCAAGCTCGTGAATGCTTACAAGTACGCGCGTCTCGGAGGCGACTACGCCGGCATCCAGGTGGAGGTGGAACGCCAGGACGTAACCCTGGAAGTGAACGAAGCCTATTATGAAGTCATGCAGGGTGAAAAACTCCTGGAAGTGGCGGACCAGTCTATACGGGCGTTGGAAGCGCTCAGGAATCAGACCCTCGAATTCTACAAAGCAGGCGTGGTGCCCAAGGTCGACGTACTGTCTACAGAAGGCCAACTCGCGCAAGCCCGCATCGAGAGGACTCAGTCTCTGACCGATATCGAGAAGGCGCGAGCCGCACTGAATTTCCTGCTCCGGTATCCGCAAGACACGCCGACAAAAATCGTCCATGACTATGGGTACGCTCCATCTGGGTACACCCTGCCGGGAGTCTATGAGATCGCCGCGGCCAACCGGCTCGAAATCCGCCAGGCCAACATTTCCGTGGACCAGGCCCTCGCACTCATCCGAGTAGCACAGGCGGACCTTCTGCCAACGGTGGCCCTCCAGGTTCAGGGAACCAGGCTCAACGATGATTGGAATACGCTAGATAAGGAAGCGGTGAACGATTGGCAGATCCAAGGAACGCTATCGTGGGCATTCGATATGTTCCGCACTCGCGAGACGGTTCAGGCGCGTCGCGCGGCTCACGCACGCTCGTTCGTCTCACGGCAGCTTCTTGTGGAACAGATCATGAACGCGGTCAAGGAGGCGTACCTCGATTTGAAGCGGTACGAGGCGAACATATTCGACACCAAGAAGGCTGTCGAGTTTCGCCGAGAGAACTTCCGAATCAATCAGGAACGATACAAAGAGCAGGTTGCTACGTATATCGAGGTTCTCGATGCGCAGCGGCAGCTCGCGCAGGCCGAGGGCGAGTACTACATCTCCCTTATCCAATACAGAATCAGCCGCGCGACGCTCGAGCGTGCGATGGGTGTACTCAGGTGAGCCGGGAGGCAGGATCGATGACTAAATTCGGAATGCTTGCCGCAATTATCCTGGTGAGTGCAACAGCTGTTTCTCCGGCTTTCGGTCAAGCCACCGGAGATTCAGCGGCCAACGTACCCGCCGGGACCGGCCAGATTTTGGGGAATTTCCTCACGATCGAGCGCGCGGGCATCCAACGCGAGTTGAGGATCGTCAATCGCTGCATCAGAATGGCTCGGGAGAATCTCAGAGACAGCCAGGGAAACGTCAACCGCGTGGCCCAGACCGACTTGCTCAACTGCAGTCGTCGACTTCAACAGCTACTTAGAGATGAGGCGAAACTGGGCCAGATAGCAGCGAGGAGAGCCGCCGAGGCCGAAGCCGCGTCGCAACTTTCCGCGGCAGGCAGGCAGCGGAGCAAGAGTTCGCAATCCAGCCAATAGCGGACCCGAAGCCGGCAAAAAAAGAGGGACCGCGAACCGCCCTGCCCTGCACCGATGCACGGTTCGGACAGAGAATCGATCCTGCGCTCCCGCTTTTTTCGCTCAGCCGGGTTGATTCCTGTCGCGGAATCCGGAGCTTAGACGCAACCGGTGGGCTTGGGAAGTCCAGCCACCTTACAAGCGCCCTTCGCCGGTCCCGACGGAAAAAGCTCGTAGATCTTCTTGAGTTTGAAGCCGGTGTCCTTGCAGAGCTTCCGGATCATCGGAGCAATATTGAACTCCATGTAGTAGTTTCTGATGTAATTGACCAGCTTCCAGTGCTCGTCAGTCATTTCATCGACACCTTCGGTCTTGGCGAAGAGCCGAGCGACCTCTTCATTCCACTGGCCGGGATCCTGCAGGAACCCGTCCTCGTCGACTTCAAACGTTTTTCCTTCGATTTCGATGGTTGGCATACGGAAAGCCTCCTCCTTTGATGATGTCCCGATTGTCCTCCCGGGAATGGACACGTCCCGGGGTACGTTGCCGGCGTGCGCCGCCGCCGCCAATCTGGGGGAACAAACATGAGCGGTGATCCTTCCCCAAGATTGGTGACCGCGTCACGTAGCGACTCGCGAATTCTATCCAAGCTTATACTATAATTTTATAAATGTTAGCATCGGCCCCAGGCAAAAACAAGAAGTTTATTCTCGTTAAGGCCACCTTTTTGGGAGACCCTAAAAAATCTCCTCCGCCTCTCGGCGCGTACGCTGAGCGTCTCATGTCGATCTGGTCTCTCCGAAGCGTAAAGGCCGGAATCCGCGTTCAAGAGAGATTATCTCAGCCATTATCTATTTGAAAATACATGAAGATCGAGTCAGCGACCTTGCTTCACCTTTTTTTCCATGTCCGCGACCCACTTCTCCAACGCCCTCTTCGACGCGGGATCCTTTGCCGACGCCAACGCGGACTTGTATATCTTCAGAGCCGATCCGTAGTCTCGCTTGATTTCGTATACCACTCCCAGGAGCCCAAAGGCCTCCAAATGGTCCGGGTTCAGTTGCACAACTTTCTTGAGATCTTCGATGCTCTTGTCGTACTCCCCCTTTTTGGAGTAGACAATCGCGCGGCTGTAGTATGGGCCTACGAGCTTTGGGTCCGCTGCGATCACCTTATTCAGGAGTTCCAGGGCCCGGTCCCACTTTTGCAGGCTCATCGCGAAGAGCGCTTGGTCCAGATCCTGGAGATGATTCTGTGCCTCGACCACACCCCATGGAGCGAGCGCCAGCACGGACAAGACGATTACTTGAAAGAATTTCAGGATGTACGTTCCTTTTCTCATAGTCTCGTGGTCCTGTCGAATCAAAGGCGTTATTATAGCACAAGGCTCCGCCTGTCGAGTTCTTTTTTCGCTCACACGTATCTATTCAGTTACATGCGGCGAAGGCTTCAAAGTTTGTTGATCTGCCTCCCGGCGGAGGTCTTCGCCCCAAGGGCGTACCGTGAATAGCCGTGTGCTTCAGCGCACGGAACGCGGCCGAACAAGCTTTAAACAGCGACCCTGAAGGGGCCGTGCCAGCACGCGGAGGACCCCTTCAGGGCCGAAGAACTCTATTTGAATGCTCGTTTCCGTAGGGTGAATCACGCTACAGCGTGACTATTCACGGTTTGCCCTTTCAGGGCATTTGCCGCGCCGTTCGCCCGGCGCGCACGGAAGGACCATATCTTAGCCGCACGTAAATGAACGGATACGCTCACACAAGTATCTGTTCAGTAAATCGGAGAGAAAGAAGAGTTTTCTCGCACCGCGGAGCACGCGCAAGGCACAGAGATGAGGTATGGACACACGGCTTGTGGCCCCTACTCTCCGCGATCTCCGCGGACTCTGTGGTGACTAGTTTTCTTCCCTCTTGCTATGAGCCCCACATAACTGAACGATTACCGCGCTTATCATTCCGCGGTTGCCCCTCGCGAGGGTATCTGATAGCCTCCATCTCTGGACCGCGAACGGTCCAAGGCCGACCTTGACGGCTCAACGGTGATTTGTTCCGGCACGGAGGGCGGCAAGGTCGGGATCATCACAGGGTGTGCACATGAAAGACTCACCTGAAGCTCGGGGCGTGCGCCCTGATTTCCTCGACGGTCGATACGGCCACATCCCGGAAGTCCTCGACCAGAGTCCCGCATGGATTCTGAGAAAACTCATTGGGGTGCTTTCGGCAAATGTGCGGATCGAACCCGCAGTTGTGGAGCACGTCAGAGACCTAGCCCGCAGGGGTCCCATCGTCTATGCGATGAAATATCGAGGGATCTACGATCTCCACTTCCTGCGGCTGCGCTTCAAAGAGCTAGGGCTGCCGGCCCCCGCTTTCGCGTTTGGGCTTCCGGCCCGATCAAGCTGGTCTGTCAAGAAAGCATACCGCGTCTGGAAGGAGCGCGTTTCCTCGGTAACCGCGGGACGTACCGGCGGCCTGACCCGAGAAGTGATCAAGGAACTGCTCGAAAAGGGTAGTGCCGGAACGCTTTTCCTGGTCGACGAACAGACACTTCGTGACCGATACGTGCATCCCGATCAGGATCCGATTGAGGTCCTGCTGGACGTGCAAGGTCGCATGGCCGCGCCTATCGCTATCGTGCCCATGTTCATACTGTACGATCGAACCGCTCGGCGAACCATACGCCCCTTCTGGGAAACCTTCCTGGGAGACCCCGACACTCCGGGGATCATCAGGCGCGCCGTAGCAGCGATTCGCCGGTGGACTGTGCCTGAGTTGCTCGTTGGAGAACCTGTGCACTTGGTGGCTGAGTTCGAGGAATTCGGCGCAGACAAGTCATGGGAAGAACTCCCGTTCGCCATCCGGGAAAAGCTCCTTGACCACGTCAACGCGGCGATCCGCGTCAATCGAGGGCCGGAAAAGCTCTCGCGCACCGAGATAAAGGAGCGAGTGCTGCGGGACGACCGTGTCAAGAAAGCGGTCAGTGAGAATGGAGTAAGAGAAGGGTCAAACCCCGAAAAGATCAGGAAAAAAGCTGAAGCGTACATTCAAGAAATCGCTTCGGATCAGCGGCTCCAGGCGCACCACTTTTTTTATTACCTTCTCAACTGGATGTTTTCTCACGTTTTTGACGGCATCGACGTAAAGCCTGAGCAGTTCGCCGAGCTCAAGAAGATCGGTCAAAAGGGATCCATGGTTTTCGTGCAGTGCCATAAGAGCCACTTCGATTATCTGGTGAGCGGATTCATGTTATTCGTCAATCAGATGGCGGTTCCTCTCTTTGCCGCAGGGAAGAACCTGTCCTTCTGGCCGGTTGGGCCGCTTCTTCGTCACGGAGGCGCTTTCTTCATGCGGCGGACATTCCAGGGGAGCAAGCTCTACACCGAGGTCTTTGCTGCGTACGTGAAGGAAATTGTCGAAGAGCAATACAATATTAAGTTTTATATCGAAGGAGGCAGGAGTCGTACCGGAAAGCTCCTCCAACCTCGTCTGGGACTGCTTACATTTCTCCTCCGCACCGTGGAGTCGGGATCGCTGAACGATCTCTGCTTTGTTCCCACCTTCATCGGATATGACCTCATCCCCGAGGAATCGAGCTATCTCCGGGAATTGACCGGGACAGAGAAAAGAAAGGAAAGCTTTCTTACAATGATCCGCTCCCGTAAAGTGCTCAAAACGCGTTACGGAAAGGTGTACCTGCGATTCCACGATCCATTGCGGTTCCGGGAGTTCTGTCGCGCCCGGTTCCATGGGGCCGACCCTGAGAGCTTGACGGAACCGGAGATCCGCCAACTGCATCATGACTTCGCCTATCGACTCATGGCCGGGATCGTCAAGGCGGGAGTAGTCACGGGGATCGAGTTGACCGCGGGCTCTTTGACATGCCTCGGCCACCGAGCAGTCTCCCATCGTCAGCTCATGTATGCCTCGGAATGCCTGACCGATGTGCTGCGGGCCAAAGGTGCGGAATTCGCGGACAGCCTCTCCGACGTCCCGGTCGGCATCCAGGCTGCCCTAAGGCTATTCAGCCGCAGAGGATTCATCGAGATCCAGGAGTCGACCGAATCAAGGGATCAGCGCGTTTACACCATCCAGGATCAGCGCCTGCCGAACGTCTACTTCTATCGTAATGCTCTCGTGAACTACTTGTGGCCCGCGTCTGTGCTGGCGATGGTACTGTGCCGGCAGGATCTCTTCGCTGCCGAGATCACTCCAGCCATACGCGAGGAGTTCATAGCTCTCAAGGAAGTCTTCCTGAAAGAGATCATCGTCGATCCGATTGAATCCGATGACGCGATCCTCGCCGAGACGTTCGAGCTGTTCCGTTCCAAAGGATGGCTCCAACCGCCTTCTCGTCCGTCCGGTGACAATAATGAAGCGACCCCCCTCACCTGCCTGCGCGGGATCCTTGCGGATCTCGCCGTATCCTATGAAATTGTGCTTACTATCGCCGAGGATGCGAAGGAATCCTCGAGCCCGAAAGATATCACGCGCCGAGCGTCCAAGCTGGCAGCTGAATTGCGCGAAGCCCATGGAGGGCCGATGATCAAGGCCGTGTCACAAATCACAGTCCGGACGGCGCTCACAAGGTTTCATGAAATGGGAGTCCTCACCCCCGAGGAGGCGCGCAAGGCTGCTCGCCCATCCGACAATTCCTTCAAGATCGAACAGTGGAAGATTCGGCTTGCGGCGGCTTCCGGTCTACCGCTTCATCTCCCCTGATGGCGCCGGCGGTATTGTGCGGCCCTAGCGGTGAAGACGTCCTCTCCGCGGCCGAGCACACCGTAACAGCCGTAGGCTTTGAAGAAGTCGAGTGATTCTATCAGGGTATCGACGTAATCATCCGGCTGAGGCGCAGTTAGCATGCGTCGTACTCCGAAGCTCGCCTGATAGGGGTCCCCTCTTGGGCTGGGATAGGGCGCAGGGAGGATGAGCGGGTAGTTGAGCGACTGAGGCATGACTTTTGTGTGGTTCCATGAGGCAGCGAGGGCATGGGTACCCATGAGGGCAATGATGAGGGCAACGGCGAAGATGAGGGCTCTCAGTTTCACGGTCATCTCCCTATTGATTTCATGGCAAAAAGACGCGAATATAACACTCTGTATAAAGCTTACCACATATCATAGCGATCTGGCAAGGCAAATTTCTCGAATAGTGCCTGCCAGACTCCAAGCGTACCCTCCGCCCGACTGCGTCTGTTGGCGAGCAATCCGCTCCGCTCAGTCTTCCAGCGGCCGGTCATAGGTGTTGACACAAGCGCACCATTGCAGTAGAGTGGGATCGGTGTCGGGGCGTAGCGCAGTCTGGTAGCGTACCTGAATGGGGTTCAGGTGGTCGCTGGTTCAAATCCAGTCGCCCCGACCAATTAATGCAAAGGCCATCAGCGTGTACTGCCCGGAAAACGTCACGCTGATTTTTTTTGCTCACCATGACATTTGAACAATCCTGAACATGAACTATCATCG
>Ga0172367_10007579_pt1 | contig 12377 bp, 12 predicted proteins | sample Lak10m_FD_114542 | JGI IMG/M metagenome (GOLD analysis project Ga0172367, IMG submission 114542) | Freshwater microbial communities from Kabuno Bay, South-Kivu, Congo - kab_022012_10m | ecosystem: Environmental > Aquatic > Freshwater > Lake | place: Democratic Republic of the Congo: South-Kivu...
CGTCGCCGGCTCGCGCCGGCCGTCAGGGGACGCTGTCCCCCGACACCCCCAGCCAAAGGCCAGTCGGCCTTTGGAAACCAATTATAGGAGCAATGGATCAAGCTTTAAGCTCGCCGGTATAAGGCCCGGGTACGACTGCGGAAGATGGACGAATAAACCGGTTGTCTTCCTATGCTATGCTGGCAGCATTCCGGGAGGGAGGTTCCGATGAGTGAGGCGACGGACTACGAAGCCGACTTTTACGCTTGGGCCAATGAGCAGGCGGCGCTGTTACGCGCCGGCAGGCTCGGGGCGCTCGACGTCGCCAATATCGCGGAGGAACTGGAGTGCATGGGCAAGAGCCAGAAGAACGAGTTGATCAGCCGGCTTACCGTGCTCTTGACTCACCTGTTGAAATGGCAATTCCAGCCGAGACGACGTGGGGCGAGTTGGGAGGCCACCATCGCGGTTCAGCGCCGGGACCTGAAACGCCATCTGAAAGATAATCCAAGCCTCAAAAGTGTATTGTGTGAGGTAGTTGAGTATTCGTACGGCAACGCTATCCTTGAGGCGAGAGGCGAAACCGGTTTAGCGAAGTCGACCTTCCCCGCCACCTGCCCGTGGACCTGGGCGCAGACCATGGATGAAGAATTCTGGCCGGAGACCCAGGGCGTGTCGTTATTTGAGCAAGATGGTCACTAAATCTAAATAAGCAGCGGCCAGGGATATCTCAACGAGTTTAGGACACCTCCGAAAGACAAGTTCATCGATGTCGAAGCGGTCTCTGACCGCTTCACGTGGCCTGGAGACCGCGTCTACGATTCGGCTATCTCCGGAGGTCGTGTTATCATAAGATGTCTGTAATACTGGCGAGCTTAAAGCTTGATCCATTGCTCCTATAATTGGTTTCCAAAGGCCGACTGGCCTTTGGCTGGGGGTGTCGGGGGACAGCGTCCCTGACGGCCGGCGCAAGCCGGCGACGCCGCAGGCAATGGATCAATCATTACGCTCGCTGGTATTAGAGGCATTCCGTGCTATGCTGGCAGCGTTCCGGAAGGGAGGTTCCGATGAGTGAGGCGACGGGCTACGAAGCCGACTTTTACGCTTGGGCCAATGAGCAGGCGGCGCTGTTGCGCGCCGGCAGGCTCGGGGCGCTCGACATCGCCAATATCGCGGAGGAACTGGAGTGCATGGGCAAGAGCCAGAGACGCGAGTTGATCAGCCGGTTGATCGTGCTGCTGACCCATCTGCTGAAGTGGCGGTTTCAGCCAAAGCGGCGTTCCGGAAGCTGGAGGGCGACGATCATCACTCAGCGAATCGAACTGGTCCATCATCTGCGCGACAACCCCAGTCTCGATGCCCAATTGGATGAGGCCATCGAGGACGCCTACGGCGGGGCGACTAAGATCGCGAGAGGCGAAACCGGTTTGGCGAAGTCGACCTTCCCCGCCACCTGCCCGTGGACCTGGGCGCAGATCATGGATGAAGAATTCTGGCCGGAGACCCGGGGCGTGGCGTCGGTTGAACAAAATAACCACTGAGGCTGGATGAACGGCAGCCAAAAATGTCTCAGCGCGTTCAGGACACCTCCGGAAGCCAAGTGCATTGATGTCGAAACGGTCTCTGACCGCTTCACGCGGTCTGGAGACCGCGTCTACGATTCGGCTATTTCCAAAGGTCGCCTTATCATAGCGCAATTCCAATACTGATTGCCGAAGAATAAGCCCACTGCCCATCAAGCCGACCGAAGACGGAGAGCACCCATGGGAGCAAGAGTGACTTGCGATATCGACGATGCAGTGCTTACATCGTTGCAGCGCCGAGCAGACCTCCGTGGACATTCCCTGGCACAGGAGATATCGGACATTCTGGCGGCGGCGGCCGGCGTTTCCATGGTCGATCTTGCAGCAAAGTCGGCCAACGACGCGTGGATGGCGAAAGACTCTGACGAATATCTCGCAGCGAAATGGGCCTGCGAGGGATGCGTAACGGAGGACGCTGACGAGGAACTCGCCGCGAAATGGGCGTGGGACTCATGGGTGGCGGAAGAGGCTGAACGCGAGCGCTCGTAGAGCATTTCCGAAAAACGTTGTCGAAAGAGGCAGCCGTAACCGACGTCATCGCGGCGACAATCAAAAAGCATATCTCCGAATCGCTCTACCAGCTCGCCATCGCGTCCGGTTCTCGCCTCTTCAAGGCGCCTCTCGGGCACCGGTTGCTCGCCCCCAAAGGTGAAGCACACCATCCGCAATGGACCACCACCCAGAGGCGCCGAAAACGCTCGAGAGTATCATCAAACCTTGGAGCGCCTGCGCTCACCGAGCGGATGCAGGCCACCGTCTGTGATGTGCTCTGTCAACTGGCTACGCAACTCATCGACCCGGCCGTCCACGAAGAAGCGGTGCCTGCTGGTCACTATGCGAAGCTGATCAAGACGGCCGGTCAACGTCGTCTGACCGGCGTCGACCCGACCGACAACCGCCGTCAACTCGAGCATCGCGGACTCAAGTTTGGTTTGGCGGGCATCAAGCTTGGCCTGACCGGCCTCGAGCCTGACCTGACCGGCCTCGAGCTTAGCCTGACCGGCCTCGAGCTTAGCCTGACCGGCCTTCAATCCACCTACGTCGGTCTTCAACTCGGCTACATCGGACTTCAGCTCACCGACATCAGTCTTCAGCTCACCTACATCGGTCTTCAACCCGGCTACATCGGACTTCAACCCGGCTACATCGGACTTCAGCTCACCGACATCGGACAAAATCTGCCCGGTCCGGTCAAGTACATCATTAAGCAGTTTCTTCAGTTCGGCATCCATGGCGCACCTGAACGAGCCGCAACACGTGCGAGACAGCGTAGACCATCTCCGTCGAACCGGCAAGCGGTCGCAATCCAGCTTCACTCAACATCGCGTCCGGCTTTCAACCTTTCAAGGCGCCTGTTGGGGAACGCTTGGTCTCCCCCGCCGATGAGGCACGCCATCCCCCAAGCGCCACCACCACTCAAAGCCGCCGAAAAGGAGCCACCAGAACGCCCCCCAAGTCCCGGCGCCCATAAAAAAATGGCGGCCGAAGCCGCCATTTTTCCGTTCTCCCCCGCCGAGCGGGAAGAACAACCCATCATGCAACCAGATCAGAAGGCGACGCTGGTGCCGAGCAGGAACACGGTGCCCTCGTCGGTAACGCCGGAGCCGTTGGTGTTGGCGCCTGCGAAGCTGCGCGTCACGCCGTTGACGGTCTCCTTGTTGTCATACCAAGTCACGTCGGTGAACACTGCCAGACCGGGTGCAACCGTGTAGGTCGCGCCGACGCTGATCGCCTCGTAACTGAACTCGGCGCTGTCCTCAAGGTTCATGTAAGCAACACCGACCGCCACTGGGCCGGTCTTGTACCCGAGGCCGACGTTGAAGCCCTCGTAGCTGTCATCCGCACGACGGTTGCCGTTGTGGTCCACGTCGTCTTCCTGGTGGAGCCAGGAGCCGCCCAGCGTAAAGCCGGCGTAAGAGAAATTGGCGCCGAACTGGTAGCCGGTGTAGTCTTCCATACCGCTGCCATAATTGGCAATCGAGTTGGAGTAGTTCGACACAACGGCACCAAGCAGGACGCCGACGCCCGAGAACTCACCCTTGTACTGGACGCCACCCTCAATCCAGTCGCGGCGAGCGCCGGTGCCCGTGGTGTACTGCTGCACCACCTGGTCGCCTTCCATACCGGCGGCTGCGCCGTAGGTGATGCCCGCACGGAAGCCGGCGAAGGTCGGAGTGTAGTAGGTGATCTTGGTGGCGTCGGAGGAATCCTCGACCTTCAGGCCGTAGTCGCCGAGGCGCACGCCCTTGGTCGAAGCCGCAGTGCTGCCGTTGTAGATGTCCCCAGCCGCGAAGTAAACGTAGTCACCATACAGAAGGCCAGAGCCGTACCCGGTGGTCGGGGCAAACACAGCCAGCGTGTCCGAGGCGCCATCCTGGTCACCGATCTCAAGGGTCCCGAACCCGCCGGACAGGAAAATGTTGGCCTCATCGGTCCGCAAGGGCCGACCGTCGCCCGCAGAGCCGGTAGCGGGGCCGGCATACTCGATCTCAATGTGCACGCCGTACTTCAGGCCGTTGTCAGCCTCCGCGGTCGTGTCGACATAGATCTCGCTCTCGTTGCGCAGCTCATAGCCCATCTGCGACCGAGAGGCGGCGACCGCCTCATCGGTGTCCCACAGACCCGCTTCCATCTTCACCAAGCCGCCGAGCGTCACGGTAATCGGCTGAGCCGCCTGCGCCGGGGTGCCGAGGGCGATCAAACCAGCGATGGCCGTGGAAGCCAGAAGAACCTTCTTCATCACAATCAACCTCCGTAATAAAAGGCGAGTCCGCCTCTTGTTCCTTGGTTTCGTTCTTTTGTCCGGCCGCCCATCCCGTTCGGGCATCGGTGGTTCGCTGGGCTTTCGCCCGCGTCACCGGGAGCACCGGATCGCCTGGGATTTAGATAGTCCCTCCCCTCCCCACGGAGGAAGCCCGAAATTGGCATCTCCCGCGCAAACGCCGGGGCTGTGGCCATGACGCCACAAAATTGAGCAGGGGGGCCAGGACGAACATCGCGAGCGGCGTGACTCGCTGTGCTGGCACCGCCCCCCTAGTCCAGGCTCCGGCAACCACGGCATCCCGGCCGGCATTACTTGCAACGTCCGGGATTCTTCTTAGGGGCTGTTTGTCGCAGTGCAATACCAACGAAAAGCGGCGGTTTCGGGGCGCGCGAGACACGCCCTTTGTCGTGCTGGATGAAAGGGATAGATGAAGGGGATAGTCGTAGGCCTCCCTCAACCGGAGGTCGTAGGCCGGCGCTCGCGAAAAAAAACCTCCGCACCTCCCGCGGCCGGCATGTCCATATCTGTCTCCGTATCCGTATCCGTCGGTTCCCTGACCGGGCGCCCCGGCGCCGGCGGGAGGTCTGGACAGCATGCACGGAAATTTGTAAACTCAGTGCATCAACCAGGAGGGAACTTGCCGCCATGGCCGTCGTCGCCTTCGACACCCTTAAGCTCGCCGATCGACTCCAGGCCGGCGGTTTTTCCTTCGATCAGGCCCGCACCGCGGCGTCCGCCTTCGCCGATGCGTTGTCCGGGACCGATCTCGCAACCAAGGGCGACCTCACCGCGGCCGAGAGCCGGCTCGAGAACAGGATCGATGCGGTCAAAGCCGAACTGAAGGCCGAAATCGCGGCGGTTGAGAGCCGGCTGGACAACAAAATCGATCTCGCCAAAGCCGAGCTTAAGACCGAAATGCAGGCGATCAGGGCCGATCTCCTCAAATCCATGAACGGCATCGCCGTGATCAACATGGCCACCATGCTCGGCTCCATGTTCGCACTCGCCAAGCTGCTGGGGCACTGACGGGAAACTTGGCGTTCGTCATCAGGCACTTCTTTTTTAAGACCAGCGTTGGACCTTGGGTGACAGACATATTCCCCTTGCCAATGGCCGGGAGGACGTTTCATGCAAGTGAACGAGGCCGACGATCCGGACGCGGCATACAAGCGCGAAAGCGCCAGGCTCAACCGAGCTCTGCGCCGAGCCGCGTGGATGTGGGGGGATCAGCAATACGCTGTTAAGCGTCACCTGTCTGTATCTAACGGCAAAAATGCTCGGGCACTGAGAGCCTGTCCCGAAAGTATATTCATGATTCCAATGGCATCCGGCGAGCCAGTCCATCGAGATCAAGTCCCTTGCCCGTAGCAGCGCTACGGGCAAGGGACTTGATCTCGATGGACTGGCTCGCCGGGGCCAAGGCGAAGCCGGTTGGAATCATGGATAGACTTTCAGGACAGGCTCTGAGGCTTGCCCCCACCCCGGGCAAGCCTACCGCCCGTTGGCGTACCGGTTCTCGAGATCGGAGAATCGGGTGAACTGGCCGTCGAACTGGAGTTCGACCGTGCCGATCGGGCCGTGGCGCTGTTTGGCGATGATGACCTCGGCCATATTGTGGGCCTCCTCGCAGCGCTGCTTCCACTTGTCGTGGCGCTGGTGGAACTTGTCTTCGGCCTCCTCCGGCTTCTGGCTCGGCTCGGCCCGCTCCAGATAGTATTGCTCGCGAAACACAAACATCACCACGTCGGCGTCCTGCTCGATCGATCCCGACTCGCGCAAGTCGGAGAGCTGGGGCCGTTTCTCGTCGCGGGCCTCGACCGCGCGGCTGAGCTGGGAGAGCGCCACCACCGGTATCTCGAGTTCCTTGGCCACCACCTTGAGCGAACGGGTGATCTCCGAAATCTCCTGAACGCGATTCTCGGATTGGCGGGCGCTGCCGCGCAGGAGCTGGAGATAATCGATCACCAGCATGCCGAGGTTGTGGGCCCGCTTCAAGCGCCGGGCCCGGGCCCGCAGCGTGCCGACGGTCAGGCCCGGCGTGTCGTCAATAAAGAACGGCAGCCGGCCCAGCTCATGGGCGGCCTCGATGAACTTGGGAAAATCCGAGTCCTTAACCTCGCCGCGGCGGATGTTGTTGGAGGGAATCCGCACCTCGTCGGCCAGAATACGGGTGGCGAGCTGCTCGGCAGACATCTCCAGCGAAAAGAAGCCGACCACCGCCCCTTCCTTCCCGCCGGAGCGGGCGAAGGCACGGGCGGCGTTGAAGCCGATGTTGGTGGCAAGCGCGGTCTTGCCCATCGACGGACGGCCGGCGAGAATCAGCAGATCGGACTTCTGAAGTCCGCCGAGCTTGCGGTCGAGATCAACCAGCCCTGTTGTTACGCCAACGACTCGACTTTCGTTCTGGAACGCCTGCTCGGCCATGGTGATGGCGCTGACCAGCGGGTCGTGCAGCTTGATGAAGCCGCCATCGACATCGCCGGTGGTGGCAAGATCATAGAGTCGCTTTTCCGTCACCTCGATCTGGCCGCGGGCGTCGCTGTCGAGCTCGTGACGGTAGGCCTCGTTGACCATGTCCTCGCCGATCTCGATCAGACTCCGGCGCAGGTACAGGTCATGAATAATGCGGCCGTAGTCGGCCGGATCGATCACCGAGACCATCGCCGCGGCAAGATCAACCAAGTAGCGGGCCCCGCCCACCTTGGCCAGATCGGCGTCGTCGCGAAAATAGCCCTTCAGCGTCACCGGATCGGCGATCTGGCCGCGCTCAACCAAGGCGCGCATCGCCTCGAAAATGCGGCCATGCACGGGATCGAAGAAATGCTCGGGACGCAGGAACTCGGCCACTTTCTCGAAGTGGCGGTTGGCAACCAGCAACGCGCCCAGGAGTCCCTGTTCGCACTCCAGATTGTGCGGCGACTCCCGGTACGGAGTCTCGCCCGTCCCGCTCCCCGCACCGCCACTGCCCCCAACACCGCCACCCGTGTTCCCACCGCGTTCCACGCCCGATCCCTCACTGACTTCAAGGGTCCGGCGGCCCCCTTGTCCGAACCGCCTTGCCGCTCACCAAAGCGGACGCAAGACTACCCCGCCAGGCCACCGGCGCGATAGCCCGCAAGGCGCCCTATGGCCGCATGCCTTTCCTTGCGGCAACGACTCGTAACGTCAGGGGACTTTGTCCCCCGACACCCCCTACCAAAGGCCGGCGGGCCTTTGGAAACCGTGACTTTTGCTGGGGGAGAAAACGACAGTTGCCTTAGACTTAGCACAACTCAGAACGTCTCGGCACCGAATCGAAACGCTTGCAAGCCCGGACACGGGGTGTCGGGCGCGAGGCCTGCCTTGGCCTTGAGCTGGCGGATGAACTGGACCGGATTCGGCAGCATCTGCCAGACCTTGGGCAGGAAGAGCGCCTGGCGGCCGCCATCGCGCAGGATCACCCCATCGACATCGGGATGGAGTTGGGCGATGAGGTCGGCTTCGCTGGTGAAGGTCATCGGCCGCGGGTGGCTCAGGATGGCGATCGTGATGACGATTCGCTCGGCCTCGGCGGCGGTCACCGGCCCGAAGCGCGGGTCCTCGCGCGCGGCCCGCGTGGTGTTGAGCACCACGTCGGTTACCAACGGATTGACCGGCTGGACCGAACCGATGCAGCCGCGCAACTGCCCGTCGAGGTCAAGGGTGACGAAGGTCTTGCGAATCGCACGCAGCGGCTGGGAGAAGGACGCCAGCTCAACGGCGGGTGTCGTGCCCCCCTTCGCGACATGGGCAAGTGTCGTCCGCGCCGCCCGGTGCAGTTCCGCCCGATCGGAGTCGGCCAGCCGCGCGCCGGCCGCATATTCAAAGACGAAAGCACCATAGCCGACCACCCGGTCCCGCCCGCCTGCAGTATCGCCGGAATTGCGCAGATCGACCGTCGTTGCCCGCAAATCAAGCGCCCGCGCCCGGCGCAGGAGGCCGGCGATCGGCAGAAAGCCGCAGGCCGCCTCGCCCGACAACGGCGAGAAATCGAGCGCCTCGATCGCCCGGGCGGTGGTGAGATCGTGACGGCCGGCCGTCTCGTATTGCTGGTAGTGGGAGAGGTCCGAGCTGATCACCACCAGCGTCTCGTCACCGCCCCACAGCGCCTCCAGCACCGCCTCGACCTGCTCGGGCCGCGCCTGGCTCACCAGCAGCGGCACCACCTGGGCCTGGGGGCAGAGGGCGAGCAGAAACGGCAACTGGACCTCAAGGCAATGCTCGCCCTCGAACGCGCGGTCGAGCTCGTGGACGAGGCCGGCAGCAAGCAGCCCTTGAATCGCCGCCCGATCAACACTGAGGGTGCCGACCGGAGTCGCCAGCGCATCGGCCGACGGCACCGCCACGCCTGCAAAGCCGAATCGATGGGCCGGCCCAACCACCACCACCCGCTGCAAGGCGCCGGCGCGGGCGCGGACCGTGGCGTAAGCGCTGCCGGCCACCGGGCCGGAGTATTGATAGCCGGCGTGGGGCGCGATGATCGCCTTGACCGGCCCGATCCGGCTCGCCGCTGGTTGGGCGTGCGCCATGAAACTCTCGACCTGGGCGCCGAGCACCTCGGCCTGACCCGGGTAGAACATTCCAGCAACTGCCGGTGCGCGAACTGCCGCCATCACCCAATCCCTCCTTACCTGAACATCCCAGCCATGACGCCCCTGCCTGTTCTCACGGCGACGCCCCAGTTTATTCGCAAAGTTCGTGCCTGCCCAGGCACCTCTCCCCTAATGGAAAAAAGGGGGTTCCGGGGCCGGTCAGGCCCCGGATCAGGGGGCCTTTCGGGGGGCGGAAGCCCCCCGACAATGGGGCACATAGGCAATCGGGGGGCTTTCGCCCCCCGAGGCCCCCAACTGGGGGGCCTGGCCGGCCCCCCAGGCCCCCCCTCTTTTCTAGAGGCTACCTGGGCAGATACCGTGTTTTCGCACATCGCCTTACTGATCTCGCTCTGACTGATATAGTGCCCCCAGCGAAGATTCGGCGACCCGGGGAGGGAACAAAGATGGAATCGGTTTCTGCAACTTCGGCCCCCACCGGACTCCCACCAACGACGCCGAATCAGGACGCGATCCATGCGACGCGCTACTGGCACCGGCTCGACGACGGGCGGGTGCAGTGCGACGTTTGCCCGCGCCATTGCAAGCTGGCCGAGGGTCAGCAGGGCCTGTGCTTCGTACGCGAGCGGCAGGGCGATGCCATCGTCCTCGCCACCTATGGCCGCTCGAGCGGCTTTTGCATCGACCCGATCGAGAAGAAGCCGCTCAATCACTTCCTGCCCGGCACCGCCGTGCTCTCGTTCGGGACCGCCGGCTGCAATCTTGCCTGCAAGTTCTGCCAGAACTGGGACATCAGCAAATCGCGCGAAACCGCGCGGCTGTCCGACTCGGCGTCCCCGGAGCGACTCGCGGCGGTGGCGGTCGAGCTTGGCTGTCACAGCATCGCCTTCACCTACAACGACCCGGTGATTTTTCTCGAATACGCGATCGACGTGGCGCAGGCCTGCCATGCGGTCGGCGTGCGCGCGGTTGCGGTCACCGCCGGCTACATCTGCCCGGAGCCAAGGGGCGAATTCTACCGGGTGATGGATGCCGCCAACGTCGATCTCAAGGCCTTCACGGAGGAGTTTTACCACCAGATCACCGGCGCCCATCTTGAGCCGGTGCTCGACACCTTGCGCTACATCCGCCATGAGACATCCACTTGGCTCGAGATCACCAATCTGGTCATCCCCGGGGCCAATGACAGCGATCAGGAATTCGACCGGATGAGCGCCTGGATAGCCGAACACCTGGGCACCGAGGTGCCGCTCCATTTTACCGCCTTCCACCCCGATTACCGGATGCTCGACCGCGCCCGCACGCCGCACGAAACCCTGATTCGCGCCCGGAGACTGGCACTCGCCAACGGGCTGCGGCATGTCTATGTCGGCAACGTTTATGATATCGGCCGCGGCAGCACTTGGTGCACCGGCTGCGGCCAACGGGTTATCGGGCGGCGCGGCTATGATCTGCTGGACTGGCAGTTGAGCGGCGACGGACGCTGTCTTGCCTGCGGGACGCCATGTGCGGGGGTGTTTGCGGGGCCGCCCGGGCATTGGGGAGGGCGGCGGCAGGTGGTGCGGTTGAACGCGTGAGGAGGTTGGAGGCGCTGCGCGCGCGGGCTGCCGCCCGCACCCGCTCGGGGGGGTGCCCCCCCCGAAGCCCCCTGCTTGTTCGCGAAAAAGCATGGGGTCAGGGGAGTGCAACTCCCCTGGCGGGTGCGGGCGGCAGCCCGCGCGCAAAGCGCCTCCCCCGACTCGCCCTGACCTGCCTTCTTCTCCTCCTCGCCTGCGCCGCCCCCGACGCCGCCCCGCTGACAATCACCGCCGAGCCGGTCGCCCCACCCCTGACCATCCCGATCGACCTGCCGCTGCGCTGGCTGGCCGGTTTTCGACTTGGCAGCCCCAATCCCGCCTTCGGCGGCCTGTCCGCAATGCGTCTGCTCGACGGCGGCGGGCGACTCGTCGCGATCTCGGACCGCGGCGCCGTCGTCTCGCTCGCAATCGATTATGACAACCAGGGACTGCCCAGCGGAGTCCGCGGGCACGGGATCGGGCCGCTCAAGGACCCAAGCGGCCGCGTCATCACCGGCCGCTCTGCCGATGCCGAGGGTCTGGCGCAGCTTCCAGACCGGCGTTGGGTCATCAGCTTTGAACGCCGGCACCGACTGCTGGCCTATCCGGTTTCCCTGTTCGATGACTTGGGCGCTGCGGTTCCTACCCCCTTTGCCGGGCCGCCGCTTGACCTCAACCTTGCCGGCAACCGCGGCCTTGAGACGCTGGCCGTCCTTAAGGACGGCCGGGTGCTGACGATCGAGGAGGAAGACTCAAGCCCGAGCAGCGACCACCGTGCCTGGCTGCGCGAGACTCAGGGGCGCTGGCAGAGCCTCACCTACCGGAGCGGCCCCTGGTACAGCCCGGTCGATATGGCGCTCCTGGGTGAGGACGCCGTGCTGGTGCTGGAGCGCAGTTTTACCCTGATCGGCGGCTTTCGCACCCGAGTAGTACGGGTGCCACTGGCGGCGTTCCGCCCCGGCGCCACGGTCGAGGGAACCGCCGTGCTCGACCAGCGCGGCATCATCCCGGCCGCCAACTACGAGGGCATCGACACCATCACCGGCGCCGATGGGCGCACGCTGGTGTTCCTGATCGCCGACGACAACTTTTACCCGCTGCTACCCACGGTGCTGTTGGTCTTTTCGCTCGAAGGGCGATGAGTCGTCGGAACAGAAGACAGGTTCCGCTTACTCGGACTATTTGGTCAAAGGGGTCCGGGGGCCGCTGCCCCCGGCGGGGTCCAGGGGCAGCGCCCCTGTCTTTTCTCCAATCACCACCTCTACCCCCGCATCTCAGGCAACACGAACGGCTGCGGCGCACGCAGATAAGAGATCAATTCCAGCGACGACGCCGCGATCTCAGCCTCCGTCATCGTACGGACCTTATGGACAACGAAAGGCTTCATGAAACGCATCCCGACCAGATTGGCGACCTGGCACAAAGGCAACAGAAGCTGTTCGACGCTGAAATTGTGATACCCACCCGGGTGATAGCCTTCCTGTGGCCCCCCGGTCGAGGTAGCCACCACCAGTTCCTTGCCACGCAGGGCGTCGGTATTGGGGCCATAGGCCCAGCCGAAGGTCAGGACATCGTCCATCCACTTCTTCAAAAGCGGCGGCGGGCTATAGAGATAGAACGGAAACACCATGGCGATCCGTTCATGGGTCAGCAGCAGAGCCTGTTCCGCCGCGGTATCGATTTTCCAGCGCGGATAAACGGAATAGAGGCAGCGCACCGAAACATCGGACGCCTGCTCCATCGCGGTCTGCCATGCCCGATGGACCCGGGCCGTCTTGATGCTCGGGTGAACGAACAGCGCCAGCGTTTTCATGTTTGTTCCTCCCGGGAACCGGCATTACACTCTCGACCGCGAACGCTTACCATGGGTGGCGTCTTTAATGCACGACATCAGGCGCGCTCCCCCCAACGCTCACCCCAGCGCCCA
>Ga0172367_10007580_pt1 | contig 12376 bp, 12 predicted proteins | sample Lak10m_FD_114542 | JGI IMG/M metagenome (GOLD analysis project Ga0172367, IMG submission 114542) | Freshwater microbial communities from Kabuno Bay, South-Kivu, Congo - kab_022012_10m | ecosystem: Environmental > Aquatic > Freshwater > Lake | place: Democratic Republic of the Congo: South-Kivu...
AATCGAATCCGTCCGGGATATCTCCGACAATGTCATGATGGAGAAGGCCCTCCAGAAAACCAGTAACCGGTTAAATACGCTTGCCGGGATTATCCGGCATGATATCTCGGCAAAACTCGCCGTTCTTTATGGTCATCTCCGGCTCGGGGTCATGAAATTCCATGACCCTGAGGTGATATCCTTTATCGCTGCCATCGAGGAGTCCGCCAAACAGCATCAAGCACCAGGTCGGGATATCCCGGGAATTCCGTGACCTTGGAACACTTCCCCCTTCGTGGGTCCCCGTCCAGTCTGCTTTCAGGGATGCAGCCGGCCGCCTGGATTTAAAGCATGTCGCAGTCAGGGCCTGGACCGAACGGCTGGAGGTGTTCTCTGATCCGCATCTGCCGGCGGTCTTTTATCATCTCATTCATAACTCACTCAAGGATGAGATGGGGGCAACCCGGATCATTATTACTTATCAGGTGCAGGATGAGGGATGTGTTATCTTTGTCGAAGACGATGGTACCGGCGTTCCGGATACTGATAAGGAACGTCTCTTCTTAAATCGGGAGGAAGGTTCCGGGCACGGTCTCTTCCTCTCATCCGAGATCCTCTCGATCACCGGTATTACCATCCGCGAGACCGGTACATCCGGCAGGGGTGCACGGTTTGAGATCTGCGTACCCTCTGAAGGGTACCGCATCGAAGGGGTGGAATCGTGAGTATTCCCTGTACCGGGTCGGGGATCGGATCCGGCCGTTCCGCTCTCCCGTCGCAGTACCAGCGGTTCAATCCTGAAACCCGTGAGCTCAGGTCCGTTGAATTCCCCCTTGCCAACCAGGTCTGGATCGCGTATCACGAAACAACCGGGGATCCCCGCACGGACCGGGTATTCGCGGTCTTCCTCGATGGAAAGATCGTCTCCCTTGCCCGGTGCCGGCACCACCCGGATGGCTGGGAGGCTGATGGAATTTTTACCCCCCTGGAGCACCGGAAGAACGGGTATTCTCGCCTCGTGGTCGGGGCCCTTGTGGAGGCCTGCCATAATGACGAACTGTACATGTATGCAGTCCGGCATCTCACCGGTTTTTACGCACAGTTCGGTTTTGAGCCGGTACCCGAAAAATCCCTGCCTCCGTTCATCCGCGAGCGGTATTCCTGGGCTGCGGGTAACCTTGAGGGTGCGGAGGTGCAGCCGATGTGCCGGAAAGCCGGGTTATAACGATAAAAAGGTGTTTCCTTATTTCCATTTGAAGAGAGGGATCATCGGTTTTAACGGCTCGAAATTATCCCCGAATGCATTAAGCCGGTACGAGCGGGAGAAGGCAGCGCCTTTCTCATTCTCGAAGGTGACGACAACCTTCACCTCCTCGATCATCCGCTTCAGGGGATAGGTATGCGACTCCTCAGGTTCAAGGGGCCTCACGTCGAACTCGATATTCTCAGGCACAAGTGCGACATGAATATTCCTTGCAAGGGCGTTGCCGGTATTGCGAATGACGATCCCTTTTGCGTGCTCTTCGAGTTCTGCCACGACATCCGGCATGAATGTGCTGTCCTGCATGATGAAATACGACATTGCTACGGCAGCAAGGACAATAAAAAAAATCCCGGCTGCGTAGATATTGAAAAGAAAAATGATCGCGGTGATGATGACCCCTGCGACAAGCAGGACCTGCAGCTTCCGATCCATACCAAAGCAATTACCCAGCCAGGATTAATGTGCTTAACGGTTTTGTCCCGGGCCGGGACCGGTAGAAACCTGACCTGCCAAAAAGCCGTGTCCGCCTCCCCTTCATATGAGCCGGTGGTGGCTTTTGAGGTGTCGCAGGGTCTCGAGGGTTACCTTGTTGGGAAGGCCTGCCGGGACCACGGGAGCGTCCCGCTTGTCAAGGGCACCAAAGATGCTGCGGATCGCTGCGGCATGGGATGGTCCGTAACCACCTTCGAGGATTAAGGCCAGTGGAAAATCCCCGGCAGCCCTGATAAGGTTTGTCAGTATGCCAAAATCCTCCGGTACAAGTCGCATGCACCCGACCGGATCATCAGCAAGGGTGTCCTGTCCTGCCGAGATGATGACCAGATCGGGCTTGTACCGCCAGAGGGCCGGGACAAAGATCTCCGAGAATACCCGGTAGTAATCCGCGATCGTGGAGTTGTGCCGGAGCGGGGCATTGATGGTGTATCCCAGGCCGCTGCCGCTGCCGGTCTCTTCGACAAAGCCGGTGTGGGGGAAGGTATCTTTCTGGTGCACGGAACAGTACAGAACACGGTTCTCTGAGTAAAAGATCTTCTGGGTGCCGTTGCCGTGGTGGGCATCCCAGTCAATGATCGCTACCCTGTCCACAGAAGAGAGTGCACTTCCTGCCGCCACGGCCGTGTTGTTCAGGAGGCAGAACCCCATGGCTCGGTCGGACTCGGCATGGTGTCCGGGTGGCCGGACAAGGGCAAAACAGGTCTCGCCCCCGAGCGCGTACTCTACGGCGGCAACCGCGGATCCGGCAGCGAATGTTGCCACCTCATACGAGCAGGGATTGACATAGGTATTGGGATCGATGTACCCCATACGGATCTCATTTTGTTCAATGAACCCGCCGGTGTACATATATTCATCGAGAGTACAGAGGTTACTGTTCTTTACACACTGTTTCTCAAGCCAGGTAAGGTAACCGGGAAGGTGGACGCGCTTCAGGTCTGTGAGGGCAGCCTGGACCGGCTCGTGGACCGGGGTTTCGGGAGGCAGACCTTCGAGAGCCGTCAGAAGACGGTCGTGGCACTCCTTGTGCCCCTGGCAGTCATGGTTCTTGAAGACCGGGCCGGTTATTGCAGAAAAGCCCACAGCACACCTCTGAAATATGCTTGTAGTACCTGTGACTGTGACAGTTGAAGAAGATTATGAAATTGCCGGCTTTTTCAATGTCTTTTACTGGAAAGATCTCTGTGGATACACTCCCGGAGCCCTGCTCCCGGCAGATGCGCCCTTTCACACCGCAGTGTTTTTGCTGGTTTTAATGGAAAAAATATCGCAGATGCGCCCGGTAAAATTAAAAAACTGTTCCGGCAACCAAAAATAATGAAAACCGGCCGGAAATCAATCAGCCTGCACTGCTCATTTATCTGTTTTCCGGTTATTTTTTCCATGATCGAGAGCCAAAATGAACTCCTCCGGCGAACAATTCGAAATCTATTAATAACAACGTACAAGAATTTCTGTCTGACCTATACGAGACCCGTAGTGATAGTTGCTGGTATAGGTGATTGATTCAGAGGTGTGTTAAAAAATGGTATTTCATCCGCCGGTAGCTATTGTTGCCAAGGCAGGAGATGCCGGTAAGTACAAGGTAGGCCTTCCCTGGTGGAACATGATCCTCCGTGGGTTCATGTCAGGTGCCTACATTGCAATGGGTGGTGCCCTTGCAACCGTCTGTAGTACCGGTATCGTAGCCAGTGCCGCTATGTTGAAAGATGCCCCGGGCCTTGCCGCCGGATTCTCCAGTGCAGGTATGGGCGCACTTATTACTGGTGCCGTGTTCCCTGTCGGACTTATTATTACCGTCCTGACCGGTGCAGAACTCTTCACGGGCGATGCAATGCTTGCCCCGCTTGCAGCCTTCATCCACAAGGTCAGTGTCATGGAAGTCATGAACCTCTGGCTCTGGGTATATATCGGCAACCTGATCGGGTCGCTGGTCTGGGCATATATCATGGCTTACGGGCCGTTCATCTCGGTGGACCCGGCAACGGGCGCGATAGCGGTGACGAGTTTTGGTATGCGGGCGATAGCTATCGCCGCGTTCAAAGTCCAGTACGTGGGCCTTATGGGTATGTGGTCAGCGTTCCTCAAGGCAGTTGCCTGTAACTGGATGGTCAACCTCGCAATCCTGCTCGGTATCTGTGCAGACGACCTCATCGGGAAGTTCTTCGGTATCTGGTTCCCGATCATGGCCTTCGTCTCAAGCGGCTTTGAACACTCGATCGCCAACCAGTACTTCATCTCTGCCGGTATCATTACCAAGGGGATGGCATCTGAAGCCCAGCTTGCAACCATCAATGCGGCCCAGCTCCAGAACCTCAACTGGATCGGTTTCTGGACCAACAACATGATCATTGTCACCATCGGTAATATTGTCGGAGGTTTATTCTTCGTCGGTGTCATCTACTGGGTTGCGTTCCGGAAAGAGATCGCAGCACTGAAGTAATCCGGGACAGGAATATTTCACCACAATCATTTTTTTTATGAAAATCGGAGACATCAATCTCAGAGTATCGGTAATCGCAATAGCGGTGTTTGTGTTCTTCACGCTCCTGCTTATTGTTGCCTCATTTTTCAGTCCCGAGGTCCGGACCCATCTCATCTGGCTGATCCCGGGACTCTTTTTATTGCTCGTGATTCCTATCGCGCTCAATTACATGAGCCAGAAGGAATATGCTGAACTGGCACCGGAGTACGAGCGCGATGCGAAGAACGTGCGGGTGCGGATGATCAACGAGAACATGATCGGCAGTATCGTGCGGGTCGAAGGGGTCATTGAACGGACCTACTTCCAGTTCCTTAACCGGCCACAGTACCTCGTTGCAGATCGTACTGGTGAAATATCGGTCAAGATGTTCACCAATCCCCAAGAAGACGTACAGGAAGGGGATGTTGTGGAGGTTCTTGGCATGATCATCAAACGGTATATTGCAACCGGTGATCCGGTCATCAATTGTGTTGCGATCCGGAAGATCGACAAGAAGATGGATCTCAGAAAGAAAGAGTGAGCCATCCCTGTTTCTACCGGGGTTTTGTTTCGCCGGCTTCTGCCGGGACTGTATGAGGAGAAGGGATCGTTATGGAGGACGGCAGAAATGACATCTTCAGATATCTCCAGTGAACAGGTCAGCAGGTTGCAGAAATACCTGGAGTTCCTTGTTCCTGTCCTGTCCTTCGGGATCACCGGCATTGGCATTTTTTTCTGGAGACAGGGATTTGTCCTCAATTACCAGTTCTTCTCTGCCGGCTGTATCATCTCGTCCTGCATCCTTGCCTACCTGGCCTGGATCCGGCCTCACAAGGATATCGTTGCAATCTCGACGCCGGTCTACGCTTTCATCTTTTTCCTGGTCCCTTCGGATGACCTCTCATGGATGGTGCTCCAGCTCCTTTACGCAGCAAGCCTGACAATCCTGCTGGTTCGTCTCAAATACCGGTTCGGTCCTTCCGCTCCCGGCTCCGGCACTCTCACAGATAACGGTCCCCTTGAAGATTATGTGAGGAAAATTGAGGACGCATTTCCTGCCATAACACCTGCCATTGCCGGGGATGCAGGAATGGTTTTCGCCCGTTTTGCCCAGGGAGAGTACGAAGCGGCAGCCCGACTTGCAGCAGCCCGTTCAGAGGACCCCTCCACAACCCTGCCCGAGGTTTCCGCAAGGGCCTTTGCCATCATTTCCGACCAGGCAGCGCGAACTTCAGAAGGTACCGGTGTTCCCGATCACTTCAGGAGATTTTCACCGGATCACTATCCAGTATTATATTTCCCCCCGTCAGGGACCGGGGACCCCGAAGATGAATATACCGAAGCACTTGACAACGCCCTGCTGCTTCTGTATGCGATTTCCCAGAACCCAGGTGCAGGAAGCCGGAAAGCGGATGCCCTGTCTTTTAAAAAGTTCGCCGGAAAAATTGCCCGTCTTGAAGGATAATCAGGTGATAATCATTTCAGAAAAACACGAATCCGGAGAAGGGAATCCCGCTGTGGTTTTTCCCGGTGACGGTGAGGGAAAATCTCCCGGTGTGTGCCCGGGATCCGGACGATGATGAACTGCTGGTGTTTGAAATAGTATGGGGTTGTCCTGGTATGGTGATACGTGATTCAGAGGTGTGTATATCATCCATGGAATTGACAGGACCGTGCCCCACGTGGCTCGTATGCTGTGCACTAGTGCACAAACCCTATGCACAATATAATGTTTTATCCAGCCCCTATTTAGGCGTTAGCATATTCCCGGAACGGGAATCCTGTTGCAAAACTATGAATCAGGGAACGAAGACCATACCTGGTACAGGAGGCAGCATCCCATGGCTGATGGTGAGACAGAGAATGAGGACAGCCGGATACTATCAGTGCTCAGGGAGCACCCGCTTGGCCTGAGCATCAAGGAGATCTCCGCAGCGGTCGGGATGAGCCGGAATTCCGTTGCAAAATATCTTGATGTGCTCACGGCAACCGGAAAACTTGAGCTCCGTCATTTCGGCAATGCCAAACTCTATACAATGTCCCGCCGGGTCCCGGTTACGGATATTATCAATTATGCAAAAGAGCTCATCATCGTTCTCGATAAAGACCTCCGGGTCCTGGAGGTGAGCGATTCTTTCTGCAGTTTTACCGGCTCCTCCCGGCAGCGGATCCTGCATACCCGTTTAAGCTCGCTCGTGCCCCCTGTCCTCACTCCTGCCGAAGAGACCGAACTCACGTCACTCCTGAACGGAGGTCCTGCATGGAAAAAGGAGATCCGGCTGGTGAAGGGGGCGCACGAATTTTTCCTGGAAGGCCGCTTCATCCCCACCTCGCTCCGGAGCGGCGAGCCCGGCATAACCCTCATCCTTGAGGATATTACTGACCGTCGCAGGGCTGAGAAGGCGGTACGGGAAGGGGACCGCCCGCTCCATACGATTTTCCAGATCCCGACCGTGCCCTGCTTTTTCCTTGACCGGAACCACAAGGTGGTCTTCTGCGACCGGGCGCTTGAGATCCTGACCGGGATCAAGAGCGAGGAGATGGTGGGGACCAGCCGCCACTGGCAGGCATTTTATTCCGAAGAACGTCCCACCCTGGCCGACCTCCTCATCGATGGCGATACGGACCGGATCATAGCGTATTACCAGGGGGCCTGTCGCCGGACACCGACACCTGACGGCGGGTATGAGTGCACGGAGTTCTACCCGGCCATGAAACCGGAAGGAAAGTGGCTGCACACCACCGCTACCCTTATCCGCGATTCATCCGGCCAGCTCACCGGTGCGATGGAGTCAGTCGAGGACGTCACCGAGACGAAGAAACGCCAGTTTGTGATCGAACAATAGCGGTCCCGGCCGGTAAGGGTCGGGTCTGTTCTTGCTGTCGTTTTTCCCGGCACCGCTCTACACCGGTTACTGTTCCCTTCCCGCCTTCTTCATCAGTGCGAGCAGGCCGGCAAGGATCTCTTTGGGGGAGGGGGGGTTCCCTGAAATCCTGAGGTCAACGGGGAAGACCTTCTCTGCGCCGCCCAGGACGGCATAGCTGCCGGAGTAGATCCCGCCAGTACATGCATCGTCCCCGACAGCGACCACATACTTGGGAGATGGCATGGCATCATAGGTCTTTTTTGCAGCAGTGGCCATATTGCGGGTGACCGCCCCGGTTACGAGCAGCACGTCGGCGTGCCGGGGTGAGGCAACAAACGTGATGCCGAACCGCTCGGCATCGTAATACGGGTTGTTTAGGTTGTTGATCTCGATCTCGGTGGCATTGTCGCTGCCGGAGTCCAGTTCGCGGATCGCAAGACTCCGGCCAAAGACTGCATCGACTTCTGCACGGATCTGCCGGCCGATTGCCTCGATCTCCTCATCCCGGACCGGGATCTCCCCGGTTATTCGGGGTTTGATAAAACAGGAAAGGGCGTTTACCATCTTTTATTCACATCACAGGTCTGTCCCTGCATAAGACAGGTTCAGGCTCTTGTTGATGAGCGGGAAGTCGGGGAGGATATTACCAATGACCGCATGTTCAATCGCCTGCCAGTTACAGAAGGATGCTGTCCTGACCTTGTACCTCCAGATCCTCCCGTTCCTGATCTGCAGCCAGCAAAGGTTCTGCCCCCGGGCAGACTCCACCTGCGTGAGGGCAAAGCCGTCCCTGACCGGCGTTTCAGTAATGACCTGGCCTGCCGGGATCTCTGTGGCAAGGCGGCAGATCAGATCAACCGAGTCCGTTATCTCAGCGGCTTTCACCGTGAACCGGGCCAGGACGTCGCCGTCGTGGAGGGTACGGGGGCCGGGGGCATATCGTTCATAGATCCCGTACGGATGCGTTGTGCGGACATCCCCCGTGCTGCCGGATGCACGGGCTGCAGGGCCCGAGAGGGCGAGCGGGACGATGAGGGAGCGGTTGATGACCCCCGTTGTCGCAAACCGGTCGATGACCGATGCAGTGGAGAGGACGATCTTGAGACCGATGCGGTAGCGTCTCTTAAACTCCTCGAAAAATGCTGCCAGCTCCCGCAACTCGCTTTCCGGGATATCCTTCACAACGCCACCGGTCGTGATCATGCTCCGGAGAAACCGCGAACCGGTGATCTGATGATTCTTGCGCATTACATCCTCTTTAAGGACGGCAAACTGGTTTGCCCCGAGTGGGAATGCAACATCAATGAGCATCCCGGCCTGGTCACCGAGATGACCTGCAATCCGCTCCATCTCAAGGAGGATGGTGCGGATATACCAGGCCCGGTCCGGCACTTCCATCCCCGAGATCCGCTCGGCTGCCATGCAGAATGCCGTCGCGTTTGCAACGGACTCATCGCCACTGACTGCTTCAGCGATACCGGCGCACTCCCGCGGATCCTTTCCCTCGGCAAGTTTCTCGATCCCCCGGTGCTTATAGAAGAGCCGGAGCTCGAGGTTGAAGATGGTCTCCCCGATCACGCTGAACCGGAAGTGGCCCGGTTCGATGATGCCGGCATGGACCGGTCCGACCGGTACCTGGTACACCCCATCGCCGCTGACGGTCCGGAATGTGTACTCTTCATCCTGGCTGACCGTTGTTCGTACCTTCACCGGAGCGTTTTGCACTGATTTTTTTAATGGGTGGAATTCATCCGGATAGTTCTCGTGAAGGAAGAGCCGGCGCGAATCGAATGCGTCATCAAACACTGTTCCAAAACCATCCCGGCACTCGCGTTCGAACCATGAGGCGGACGGGAAGGTCCGGGCAAGGGAGGGGAGCGGGGCTGACCGTTCCGGGACGAGAATGAGGATCCGGTTGGCCTTCTCAAAAATATAGAGGAGGCTCAAGCCCGACCCCATAAAATCTTCTGTGCCCATGAGCCCGGTCAGCGCAAACTGGTGAGCCGAGAGCTGGGAGACGGCCTCAGCAAACCCAGATGTCGGCAGCCGGACATATGGTTCGCCGGAACAGCCGGGGATTATCCGGTCGTGCGGGACGATCTGGCCGAGCACGGCGGTGATCCACGCGGTTCCGGTATCGGTATCCTGTGACATTTAAAACCTCAACTCCGCAACAATCCTGCTGATGAACGAGACCTCCCCTTGCGTGAAAACAAGGCCGCCAATGACTAGGAGCGCGAGCAGGAAGATGATGGGCAGTTTCATATTCACCGGTGTGCGGTATGGCACGATATCCGGGATCCGGGCGGGGTCGGTGATCTTCGTAAACGTGGTGAGGACGAAATACCCGAGCGCTGCTGCCGCAAGGAAGAGGAGGAACAGCATTATGAAGAGGACAACCGGTGAGATGGTGCCGAGCTCCCTCAGGATGAAGAACTTGGACCAGAAGACCGGGAAGAGGGGCATTCCAATGATGGCCAGGCCCCCGATGATGATGCCCCAGGCAGCAAATGGCTGGTACACAAAAACATCCCGGATATCGTCCACTGCCTCGCTCGAGAGGTGACTCCGGTACTGACGGTGCAGGATACCGGCCGAGAAGAAGAGCGATGCCTTGGTAAACGAGTGCGCCATGATGTGGAAGAGCATCCAGAAGATGGCAACCGGCGTTGCCACCGCAAGTCCCACGAGGAGGATACCCATGTTCTCGACACTCGAGAATGCGATGAGCTTCTTGAGGTTCCTCTGGGGAACCATGGAGAAGGCTGCGATCCCGACGGTCAGGACACCGAAGAGCGCGAGCAGGAAGGAGACCTGGCCGGAAGATCCGGTCTGGTGGATGATGGCATACACCCGGATAATACCGTAGATACCGACATTCAGGAGGACCCCTGAGAGGACGGCACTGACCGCTGACGGTGCCTTGGCATGGGCCTCGGGCAGCCAGGTGTGGAACGGGAAGATACCCGACTTGGCAGCAAATCCGATGAAGACGAGGACAAAAGCCGCCGTTGCTATACCGGCAGGGAAGGTGTGGGCAATGCCCATGAGCCCGGTCCAGTTGAGCGTGCCGGTGCCGGTCACGGTTCGGGAGATCTCGAAGAGGAAGACAAAACCGATGAACGAGAAGAGCATCGAGGTCGACGCAATGAAGATATACTTGATTGCCGCATCGATGTTCTCCCGTGCTGCCAGGATGGCAACCAGCATGGCCGAGATGATCGTGGTCAGTTCGGCACAGATCCAGAAGAGAGCAAGGTTATCGGCAAGGAACGCGAGCACGAGGATGAGCAGGAGCAGGGCCCACGCGGCATAGAAGAGCCGGAGGCTCCCTTTCTGGAGTTCCCCGCTCTCGAGCAGGCCTTCAATATACCCCCGTGCATAGATGGCAGCGCACGTGAAGAGTACGGTACTGATGAGCACCTCGTATATTCCAAGATGATCGACGAAGAAGAACTGGCTCCCGATGGCAAGCGCGGTTGCCGGCACCTGGCCGGAGAGGAGGAACCATCCGGCAAGGAGGAAGAAGGCAACCGACTGGGCAATGCAGGCCGTGTTCATCTGCCGGTGGTCCCGGCCGGCAATCACACCGGCCAGGGCAACCAGGGTACAGAGGGCGAATGCAAGGAGGATCATGATCGCTCCTCCTCTTCCCAGAGGTGGAAGCGGTGCAGGCGCTTGTGGTAGTCCTCTAAGGTAGAGTCGATCCCGACGGTCAGGATGGTGGTGAGCAGGACAAGGATGATCAGGTCAATCACGATTAAAAACTCGATGATGAACGGGAGTTCCGTGACAAAGAGACCAAAGAGGAGGACCCCGTTCTCCATCGAGAGGAAGCCGAGCACCTTGGTCAGCGCCCTCTTCCGGGAGAAGGTGACCATCATGCCCATCAGCATCAGGGAGATCCCCAGGACCGCCCCGAAGAAGAAGAGGTTGTCCCGGATTGCGGAGGCTGCCATGACCCGGCCCAGCGCAATGTACACGAGGAGCATGAGGGCTACCGAGACCACGAGCGAGGTGGTGGGGCTGAGGAAATGGAACTCAATGTCCCGCTTGATCCGGATCTTTTCCTGGATTGATGCAATGAAGTACGGGATGATGAGGACCTTGCTTGCAAAAGTGATCGCGGCTATGGCAAGCAGGACCGGCGATCCTTCGATACCGTATAGGAGGAGCGCGATGAGGACAAGGGTCAGGGACTGGGTGGCGTAAGCTGATACTCCTGAGAGGAGGTTCCGGGTCGTTATGATGTAGGCTGCGGTGATGACAATGGCGACAAAGAGGACCTTGATGAGACCGGCAAGGGTGGTGGTTTCAATCATGCAAACACCTCGATGATGATGATCAGGGTCGAGAAGAAGAATGCCATGGCAAAGAGGCTCGGGAGCTGGAAGAACCTCATCTTGGACATCGAGGACTCAAACAGGCCGATGATGACCGCAAGCACCGATGCTTTCACCGTAAAGAGGAGGGCAGCGATAAGAATGCCGGCGGCAGTGAGCGTCAGGGCAAGGCCGGCCGGGAGGAGGAGGTTGACCAGGAGTGCCATCAGGAGGGTGAGCTTGACAGCAGCAGAGAGTTCCATGAGGGCCAGGTTCCGGCCCGACTGCTCGAGGAGCATCCCCTCATGTATCATGGTGAGTTCGAGATGGGTCTCGGGGTTGTCGACCGGGATGCGGGAGGTCTCCACGATGAGGATGATAAATAACGAGATCCCGATGAGGATGAGGGTGGGTGTGCCCAGGACACCGGTCGCCGTGGATGCCGTGAACATATCGAAGATGTTGAGGGACCTGAAGACAAAGGCAAGGGCGGCAAAGACGATGATGGTCGTGGGCTCGATGATCGCCGAGATACTCATCTCCCGCGAGCTGCCCATGCCACCAAACGAGCTGCCGGCATCGAGGCCGGCCAGCGCCATGAAGAAGCGGGCGAGGGCAAGCAGGTAGAGGAAAAGGATGATGTTCCCGATCCCGCCCACGGGTTCGGGGACAAAGACGAGCGGGACAAAGAGGGCTGCGACCAGGACTGCTGCCATGTTGACGAGCGGGGTCACCCTCATGATCCATGATGAGGAGTGTGAGTAGATGTCCGCCTTTGTGAGGAGGTTTGCGAGGATGTAATAGGTCTGCAGGAGCGGCGGGCCCGGCCTCCCCTGCGTTCCCGCCTTGACTTTCTTGATGATGCTGACAAAGAGCGGGGCTATGAGGAGGACGAAGATCGTATTGATGACAAGGTACAGGATAAAATCCGTGTTTATGCTGACCACCCCAGGTATACGAGCAGCGCTATCACAGTAACAAAGAC
>Ga0172367_10007582_pt1 | contig 12375 bp, 8 predicted proteins | sample Lak10m_FD_114542 | JGI IMG/M metagenome (GOLD analysis project Ga0172367, IMG submission 114542) | Freshwater microbial communities from Kabuno Bay, South-Kivu, Congo - kab_022012_10m | ecosystem: Environmental > Aquatic > Freshwater > Lake | place: Democratic Republic of the Congo: South-Kivu...
AAATGGGGATCATCTTTTAGACTGTTTTTTTATCGCTGCTTTATTTCGCCGATTATTTCTTTTTTCAAACAGACAGATTGCTCAAAAAAACTAAATATGGGTTTTTAAGGGTGGACTAATTAAATCTTTTTGCCTTCTTCTATTTTATTTTGGACAGCTGTGAAATTTTTATTAAATTTATCTATCGTTTGTAAAGAAGATATCAAAATTTTGTTATTTTATATAAAAAAGTATATATTTATTTAGAGTTTTTTATGATAAAATATTTTATGGAGAAATCATTAAGACCTTTATCTACTGTTTTAGTTCTGATCAGTAAAGGGAATTTTTAATATTGAAAATTAGCTTTGCATTTAATATTCGTAGTAATAATGTTCACACATCTACTCCACGGAATTGAAATGAATATTGCGACATATCGGACTTATTTCAAGTTTATTGTTCGATCACAAATGTACCAATTCAATTCAATTTTCCCAAAATCACTTTTATACAACCACACTAATAATAAAAACATACAAAAAATTTAATATTAATGCTTGGATTATGAAAGTATATGGAATTGATCTAGATAAATAAGAATTTTATGCATTTTAACAATAAGCGTAGATTATGACTAAAATATTATTTCAAAATCTTGGATTGCTAATATTATTGGCACTATTTTCAGGATGTGGAAAGGAAAAAGATACTTCCTGGGGAGATCCATATAATGAATTTGAAAATAACATAATTCAATATCACAGGGCCTCTCAGAAATATTCTATTGAAGAAAAATCAGAAAATCCAAAAGTATTTATTGACTTTTCGGATGGATTATGGCAGGCATACACCGATAATCCTTTAAATAAACAAGTTATTCAGGTAATTACCAATAAGCTTGTCAGCAGCAATATTGAATGGTTTTCTTTGGGTAATTCTCAAATAGAAAAACTTAACTACACAAGTAATAAGTTATATAATACTGTAACTGATCCGGCTGCTTATAAAAATATTATGGCTCCAATACAGGAAGCTCTTAGGTTAATTACATCTGCAAAAAATGATGCCCTGCTGATTACAGACTTTGAAGAATATACTTCTAATGGTCAGGAACAGTTTGAAAATTATCCCAAAAAATATTTTACCGAATGGCTAAACGATGGTAATTCCATAACATTTTTCTATACAGATTATACAGAAGTAAATAGGAAATCCAATATCAGCACGAAAAAACATTTGTACTTTACAGTCTTCACATTCGGACGGGCCACGGATTTAAGTATAGTTTCCCAAGTTAAGGCTGCTTTAGAAGGGCGTAATTTTACAAAGACATTTGAATTAGGAGGGCATCCTTTTTCGATTTCAAATAATTATAGTGGTAAGGAAGGAACTGGAATAGCAAGCAAGTATTTTCAGAAATGGGTAAAATTCAATTACAACGGAATTTCTTCTAACGGTAACATGTTTGAAGTAATAGGAATTAATAAACCTTGGAACGATGATTTTCAAAAATATATTGATAATATAATTCAGAAAGAAGATAGAGTCTTTCTTAGAAAACTTTTGTTGAATGCTAAAGATAAATCTTATTATACTCTTAAGGAAATAAAAATCCGAACTTATAATGTAACGAACGATTATGAAAAATTCTTTAAGTGTTTTAAAGTAATTAATAATAAACCTAAGTTTACCAAAGATAAAGGAAAGAATAAAGTTTGGGATAAAAAGACAAGCAGTAATAAAATAATTACCGAGGGATACGAACAAAACACCGATAAAATTAAAGATAAGTGGATATATAATCCAATAGAATCACCATCTGAAGAATGGTTTGAAGTTTTTGATTTGGACTATAAAATTTTCAGCGATCATCTTCGTAATGATCCAGCTAATATTGAACTTATTACTTTAATTCATCAGAACTTTAAATATAAAAATATAAAAAGTGAAAACGCATTGCTTCGTATCGATTTAATTTACGAAGATATAGAATTTAATTTTGCGAACTCAACATTGAAAGATTTTGAATGGCTTTCGGCGACTCAGAAGAATAAACAAAATACATCCTTGTCTGAGGCTATACGCAATACTCTGCAGGACCCTTACATTAGCCCCAAGGGAAAATCTTTTTATACTTACTATATCAAATTTAACTACAAAACTAAAGAAAAGTAAAATTTATTAATTAAATAATCGGACATAAAATGGAACCATATACATATGCTTTAATATTTACCGGCGCTATGATTTTGATTGCAGCTATTATCTCTAGTCTTATCAAATTTGAAGGTGGTGCTAATCCCAAGGATCCGGGCAGACGCAAAATATGGTTCTGGATTATTGCTTTTATGAATGGTGTTTTGATTTACTTAGCAGGGACGTTTTTACTAGCGCCAAATCCGGAAGATGATCAAATGATATTTGATGATTTTATGAAAGCTCTTCCAATTGCGACTGCTGTTGGTTTTTTAGTTTTTATTTTGATAGGTTTTATCTTAAGCAAAATATTTAAACATGGTAAACTTGGACATTGGTTTTAATCAAATTATAATTTTTAAAACGGATTCAACATGAGTCAAAATAAATTATTTGTAATTGCTATTGGTGGCACTGGTATGCGCTGCCTTGAGTCATTTGTACATTTATGTGCAATTGGAATGTTTGATAATCAGGAAATAGAAATATTTACACTGGATACAGACTCTAAGAATGGAAATATGGGACGAGTATGGAACCTGATTGATTTATATAATCGTGTAAAGACAGAACCGGGAAATAAAAAAGGCGGAAATCCTAATGCAGATACATTTTTTTCAGCTAAACTTAATCTTTATAAATTTTTTACAGACTACGAAAGTGAATCCAGGATTACCTATAGGAATATATCTAAATTATCGGATGGAAATGATGATATAAAAAGACAAAATCAACTATTATCGGATCTTTTTCTGGAAAAAGAATCAGTCCAGGAGTTTCATCTTGACCACGGTTACCGAGCCCAAACTCACCTTGGATCTCATCTAATGTATCATAGTATTGTTGAAGCCGCAAGAAGACTGCTAAATAATGAGGCTGTCGGAGAATCCGAAAAAAATTTAGAAGAATTTCTTGCCAAGCTTCAAAAATCCGGTGAAAGTGCTCGTGTTTTTGTGTTTGGTTCTGTTTTCGGTGGTACTGGTGCATCTTCCATTCCAATTATTCCTGTCGCATTTCAGGATGCCATTTGGATTCGATCAGGAGAAAAAGAAAAGCTGGATCTAAGTGAAGTGAAGTTTGGATCGACATTATTAACAGAATATTTTGGTTTTAAAAAACCAGATTTGCTTCAAATGTCAGTTAAGAAAGACAGTGTAATAGCTGATTCATCTTTTTTTCCTATAAATAGTCAGGCAGCACTGCAATTTTATCAGGGGGACCCAACTGTACAGTCGGTCTATAAAAGAATGTATCATGTTGGTTGGCCATTGGAAAGTAAGCCTTTAGGTGAATCAAAATTAAACCAAGTTGATACTGGCGGGTCGAGTCAAAAAAATTCATGTCATATTGTTGAACTGTTATGCGCCTGTGCTGCATTTGATTTTTTCACATCAAAAGATTCTCTCAGCAATGAAAAGGCCGAATATCTTTTCCGTTCAATTGAATATGATAATGGATCATTCAATTTCACCGGTAATGATTTTGTAGGTGATGAAAATAAAGCCGGTGATATTTTTATGAATAAATTGGGAGCTTTCCTTTCTCTAGCTCATATCTCTCTATCGAGAAATAAAGCCGCATGGGGAGATAAGGGAATAAAAGGTTTTTTGGTTCAGCTAAGTCAAAATAAAATTCAGAAATACAACGCGATTAGTGACGATGAAACAGTAGAAATTGACAATTATTTAAAAATGTTTGCATACGATTTTGACGGCAATAAGAATTTTGTTCCAGGGTGGATATATCAAATAAGGAAATCTGCAGCTCCTGGCAAATTTGTATTCAGTAATGATGCTTTTAAAGAAAATAGGGCTGAGCTGGAAAAAATAGATGTTGGAGCTTTATTTCTCGATCAGATGCATCATTGGGATAAGGGAACGGTGGGCTTTCGTTCAGGTGCAAGATATGACAAATTTGTTTCGATATTAACAAATCATGGTTTTCCCAAAGAGGCTCAGAAAGTCAATACTACTAAGGAGCAGTTTTTAGCTCATATTTACAATGGTATTACTATTTCTCAGAATTTCAATTTGTAAGTTAAAGGAATTATAATATGGCAGATAACATAAAACCATTAGTTATCAAATTAAAACCAGAAAGTGGACAGGAGCCCAATGGAACTGTCTATAAATGGGCCAATCTATCATCCCAGATGAATTCATTTACTAAGGCTATTCAAACTCCCAAAATTGCTGTTGATAAAACCGGTAAAAGTACTGTGAATATAGGGACAATTGTATCTGGTATGCCAACAATTTTTGCCCGGGCCAATTTATTTAAGCTTGCTTTAGACATTTACACGGATAAAAATATTCAAACTCATGGATTGCTTGACCTGTATAAAGTAGCAATTGATGAATGGCGAGGTCTTATTGCATGTATAGCTTTGGATTATGCTAGTCTGGACATAGAACGTATTTATCTCAAGTATTCAGATGGGAAATCTTTATCATCTACTAGTAATCTTTATGAACCTAAAGGTGCTTTTGGAAATATGCTGTTTGAAAGAAAACCTCTATGGTGTGATCAGGGATTAGCAAACAATGAAGATAAAGTACCATTTATTGATGTTATTAGATATAAAGGCGAAACGGTAGGGGGTACTTCCCCAGATAGCTTCCTTTTTACTTCTGTCGCTTATCAAATAAAGTTAAAGGAAAAACAGCCATTTATTAGTGTCACAAATGGTAAATTTACTGATCCGTTAAATTCTGATCTCACACCTGCGCAAATACAGCAGCTTTATGGGTATATAAGTTATATAGTTTCAAATGTTAGCAAGTTTAAGGATCACTATAAAAATCTTCCCAAAAATATTCAACCAGAAGTTTCTAATATTAGTAACAATCTAACTAATTGGCTATCTGAAATTAATTCCTATGCAGCCAAAAAAAGTCTCTCAGTAAAAGATTTTAGTGCTCCACCCGTTGATCGCTTTAAACATCCCTTTAGCATCTTGTTTAATTTTTCTTCAAAATTGTTTGGTTCGGAGGGGCATGTTTCTGAATCCCCAGACGGATTGCAAAATCCTATACAATTTGACCCCAGAGAATTATTGTTGTCTAAGGATGCAGAAATAGCCTCGATAGACTTTGGCAACGAAGCAGCCAAAAATCCTAATACCTTAAAGCAGCAGCCAATTATTTTTTTGAAAGCAGAAATCAAAGAGATGAGAGGTGTTTATAAATATTTTGCACTTCCGTTGAGTCCTTTGGGATTAAATATCTTTGGAAAAAATCTGAGAGCGTTAGTTGGAGATGACGATGATTCAAGCATTCGCTCCCGACTTACCGCAGATTATGATCCGAATCCAGCTTCAGAGACAGGCAACCTTAAAGTTAAGCTTTCCTTATTTACTAATAATGGCAAAGAGAAAACATTGGTAGAAGTGTATGCAGTTAGCAGTAACCAAATACATGGTCCCGATATTTTAATCTGGCCAAATTTTATTTCTAAACAGTGGAACAAATACTACATGTATTCTGAAATTCCACATAATACTACATCTAAGAAATGTCCATTTAAAGCAACACCTTTTGTAGGAGATGTTGATGATGACTTTTTCAGAATTTTAGTTGATGAAAATGGCGTTCCGGTATATTTAGCTAAAGATGGCCATATAAGTATACCTAAAATATTCTCAGAAAGAATAAAAACTAAGCTCCTGATTACATCTGACAACCGCGTTTCAGATAATGATTATAAATATGAAATATATGAGAGCAATCAGCCTTTTAAAGGTGTTCATTTGAACTATGCAAATAAAGAAAGCGGATTTATAATAATCAAATATAGTACGCATTCAAATGATGGTTTGCCAAATGATAATTTGAACGTGACTAAAGAATTAGCAGAAGCAAATTTAGGAGTGGATTTCGGTAGCACCAATTCGTCTGTAGCCTATTATTCAAGAGATATGAATACAGTAGATGAAATGACACTAAAAAACAGAAGAGTTTCGCTTCTTTCTTCGGAATTAAAAATTAATGAGAAACAACCCGCAAGACTGAATGAAATATTCTTCTTTCAGAACGATGAGATAAAAACAAATGCAATAAAAAGTATCATTACAATTCATGACAGAAAAAGGTTGGTTGAAGATTCTGATGGAGCATTATTGTTATCTCAACCTGTCAAAGGTGGTTTTCCCTGTTTTGAGAAAAATTTACCGATTGAATCAGCGAGTGAGAACAGATATCGGTTGATGTATCCTATTTATGGAATTGCTGACATAGTTTATAACATGAAGTGGTCAACTCAGGATGAGGAAAATGCGTACAAAAAGGCATATTTAAGTTCTCTTCTACTGCACATATATGCTCAAATGTTTGAAGATAATCATATCCCTACAACATTAAAATGGTCATATCCTTCATCAATGGGATTAAACTTAATTGGTAAATATAATCAGATTTGGGCAACTCTAGGAGATGTTAATCCAATTAACGGAGGGGCAAAGTTAAATATATATAGACCCAGTTTTTCAATAGATTACAATTTATCTGGTTCGGCAGTTTTTGGAAATAAACCTTCTTCCGCAGGATGGGGAAATACTACTGTTCAACCTTCACAGAGTCCTGTGTGGGGCACGGAAAATTCCGGTGTATCACCCTGGGGAAATGCCGGTCAGAACAATTCTCCAAGTTCTCCTCCTGGGAGTTGGGGAGACCAGCCAACTGCTAATTCTTCATTAAAAGAAATTAAAACTGATACTGGTCCTATTAAATTTAATTTTAAGCAGCTAGGATCAGAAGAATGTCTAACCGAAGCTTGCGCTGTTGCTAATTTTATTGTTCGGCAAAAATCTGTTCAGAATACTGGTGATTATCTTACTTTATGTTTTGATGTAGGTGGAAGCAGTACGGATATCTCTGCATTGTGCTCTATGATGGGACCAAATGGTCCTGGCCTTGCTATGGTGAAACAGAATTCTATTCGTTTTGCAGCTCAGCGTGTATCTTATGCGACTAAAGTATCTTCTAATTTCAGGTCTGTATTACAAGAAATTTGTGAAAGGAAGAAAATTACCGTTCAAGGACTCAATGCTGAACCTTTTAAGTATACTGCCGATACGGCACCTTATTTCTTTGAACAAATTATTGATAGACTTAGCGAGCAGGATTTCCCAATTTTTTATGAATTGATAAGAGGGAAATGTCCAGAGCTGATGAGTGTAAATATTTATGTTACTGGTTTGATTATGTTCTATGCAGGACAGTTGGCTTATAAACTCATCGGAGAAATCATTAAATCTGAAGATAAACATCCATCAATGACAAATTGGAAACCACGCGTTAATATTGTATTCGCAGGAAAAGGCGCAAGGATATTTGATTGGTTTACAGCCTTGGATCAGAATGCCGCTAATAAGTACTATTCTGATTTATTCATATCAGGTTTTGGCGGTATTCAAAATGCCCAAACATGCTTGGCTGGGCCACCAATCATTAATCCAACTAATAAGGGCGCATCTTCAAATATTAAATATGAGGTTTCAAAAGGACTGGCTTTGCCTACTGAATTATTGTTGGTTCCTCAGAATATGGATGCAATTGAAATCCTTGGAGAAGAAGGTTTTATCATCTTAAACGGACAAGGTCAAAAAGTAAATTTACCCTATGACTCAAGCCTTACTGCTGAAATGATGGAAACATTGGGTACTTATTTTTACAGTTCTCCAGCATCAGGTCAACCTGTTTGTCCTAAATTTATGGATTTTGCAGGAGTTTTTTATCAAGTAGCATCTTCCCTTTTTGGTCTTAAAATGACCCCTGATGAATTTATGAAGGGCTTCCAGGAGATGAATATCAATAGTTACATTAAAACTTTGCCAGAGTATTATGCTGCAGTGGAAAGCAAACAGAAAGGTGAATCAAAACAATTTGATTTTATTGCACCGATAATTATTCTTGAAGGCATGAAATTTTATGATGATTATTTATTAAAAGGTATTGCAAAGTAAAGATGAAAAGTTGTGTACTCGTAAGAATATCAAAGCGCAAAATATCTTTCTGGTATCAGATGGAGGGCATTCAATATACATCTCTTGAAATAAAAGGAGAGTCTGAAATGCCTTTAGCTTTTTATATAAACGGTAATGAATTCATCATGGGTGAGTATGCCCGAGACAGAGCTGCTAGCGGTGATCAAAATGCATTTAGTAATTATTTCGAACTTATAAAAGATCCTATTAATGTTTTTGACTTTATAGGTGAAAAGCGCCCGGTAAAACAACTACTTTATTTTGGGATAGAAAGGTACCTTACCCATTTTTTAAGAGAAGTGCTTTTTTCTCCCGAATGGTCAATAGAATCACACCGACCAGTTTTCCCGCTCAGAATATGGTTTGATACCGATATTCTGGATAATGAGAGGGTTTTAGTTACGTCACTGTTTTTGGAAGCTGGATATAAAAATCTTGAGGTTATTAATTTTAGAGCCTGCTTATTGGCAGCTATTGCTAATAGGAAATTATGTGATGCAAGAAATAATATTTTATTACTGACGGGAATTGATAATGATCTATATCTCCATTTGTTTTTAGATGGCAAACATTCAGTGATATCGCAATCATTTATAGCTGGAGTTGGAAGCGACCCCAGAACGAAGTTGTTGGCTGAACTGATGTTTGAATATATTACTTCAGACAACCCATATGTTTTTCTATATAAAGAAAAAGAGATCCCGTTTCTCCTCAAAGAAGCTATTAAAGTAATTACAGATAGTCATCCCATAAAAATGGGTAACGTAACTCTTTCAAATGGTTTGCAATGTGAATACAGTGTTCTCTTGAGTTCAGTTAATGATAGATTACAATATTATACTGGCCACCAAAAAATTTATGCAGAAATAGATTCACTATTAGTTAAAAATAGTATACCATCTATTTCAGTAACAATTTTCTTGAATGGTGAAGATATAAATACTGATTACTTTATTGAAAGGTTGAGACAAAAGTATCCAAATGTAAAAGGTATTTCAGAAAAAGTTCATCTTGATGCAATGAAGATATTGTTTAATGAGATTGAGTCATCAGGTTATAAATCAGCTAACTCACCTCAAAATAATAAGGAGATTCCACCTCTCCAAGTCAAGTCGCCAATTCCTCCGCTTTCAGCACCTGTAAAACCATCACTTCCTGCAAAACCTCCACAACCATTAGCGGTTTCTTCTCTGGTAAATAAGCCGACTTTACCTCCTTTGAAAATACCGCTTCCACAGCAAAAGTCAGCTGTTGAAAAGAAGACTCAAGTTGTTAAGGAACAAAAAAAAGCACCTTTACCCCCTCAGCCTAAAAAAGAAGTTTTAGATAAAACTTCTACAAAAAAGGGAATTAAAATACCACCACCACCTATTCCAGAGAAAAAAACAAAAAGTAAATAAACTAAGAATAAGAAATCATATGGCAATAGAATTAAAGAAAAAGCAAAAATTTGATCTTACTAAAAAAGAACCAGGACTAAAACAAGTATTTGCAGGGCTCGGATGGGACACCAATACAGTTAATGGAAAAAAAATTGATTGTGATGTCTCTGTCTTTATGCTAGGTGAAAACGCTAAAGTTCCCGCTGAAGAATATTTTGTTTTCTACAACAATCTCCTTAGTGCTGATGGGGCTTTAAGGCATACGGGAGATAATAGAGATGGTGCAGGTGAAGGAGATGACGAAACAGTTGAGGTTGATTTGATGAAAGTGTCCCAGGAAATTGTTCAAATACTGTTTTGTGTTACAATCCACGAATCTGAAGAAAGAGGTCATACTTTTGGGGATGTAAATAATTCATTTATTAGAATGTGTAATAAATTGAATGGTAACGAAATATGCAGATTTACATTAAATGAGCAGTTTGGAGGATGCGATTCGCTCATTATTGGTAGACTGTACCGTTCAATTTCAGAATGGGAATTTGAAGCTATGGGAAGTGCAACAGGAGGCGGTTTAAGTGCATTAGTAGAATTTTATACCTAAACTATTTTATTAACAAATTAAGGGAAATAAGTATGGGCTTTAATCTAAAAAAAGGTCAAAGGTTTGATCTATCAAAAGCAGCTCCAGGTTTATTAAAAGTTCGGGTCGGACTTGGATGGAATCCAAATGAAGAACCAGGTGGACCCGATTTTGACCTTGATGTAGCGGCGTTTGGCATTAATGACAAGTTCAAGATAGTCTCAGACAGTTATTTTGTTTTTTATGGACAAGTTGGTGCAGGAAATTCAGTAGAAGATTCTGTAGAAAAAGGTCTATTCCGACCAGTAAGTGAAGACGGTGCGATTTTAGGCGCTATTGATGACCCGGATGGGAAACGGAGTGATGGTAATGATGACGAAGATATGATTATTCATCTTAATAAAGTAAGTAAAGAAGTGCAGCAGATTATTATTTGTGTTACAATTTGTAAATATCCAAATGATAATAACAAAGACAAACGTACTCTCAGCCAGAATTTTGGCATGGTTGAAGATTGTTATGTACGCATTGTTAATGAGCAGAATAGTGAAGAATTGTGTCGTTACCCGTTAAAAGAAAAATTCAGCAATGAAGATGCATTGGAATTTGGCCGCCTATTCCGTGCGGGAAATTCTTGGGAATTTGAGGCTATGGGCAGAAGCCATCAAGGCAGCCTTCAGACTTTGGTAGATTTATATACTTAACAATATAAAGGAAGTTTTATGGCTTTTGATTTAAAAAAAAGTGGTAAATCGGATCCCAAGGGCCCGACAAAATTTGATTTAACCAAAAATAAAGATAATGAGGCACTATCTTCTGTTGCTTCGGGAAAGAAAAAATCATTCCCATTTATTTGGTTATTATTGGCAGTAGTAATAGTTGGAAGCGCTATTTGGTTTTTAACAAGTAACAACTCTGGCACAAATCAGACTAGCGATACAACAGAAAATCCCAAAAAAATTATAACAGCTAATGATAGTGCAAATCTTAATGACATGGCAATCACTGCAGATACAAATACAAATAGTTTTGAAAAGGTTTCAAGTGAACAAAATGGAACTGAAAGTCCAGGAACGTCATCCGGAGAAAAAAATTCCTCAAATAATCAAAAGATGACTGATGTGAAAGATAAGTCATCTGATAAAAAAGTGAAGACATCCGAAGGTAATCCAATAGTGACTTCAAAGGGGGATGTTACTTCGGCTTCTTCAAAAACAAACAAAATAATTTTGAATTTTGGATTTAACAAAGCAGATATACCAGGGAGCAATCCATCAATTGATGAATTAGTAAAATATCTTAATGAAAATCCTAATTCAAGGATAAGTATTGTTGGACATACAGACAATGTAGGTGAAAAGGGCTATAACTGGACTTTATCAAAAAAGAGGGCCAAAGTAGTTTATGATTATTTGATTTGTAAAGGAATTTCTTCTGATCGAGTTGAGTATTTGGGAAAAGGTGACCAAATGCCTATTGCAAATAATGAAACTAAAGAAGGTAGGGCACAGAATCGTAGGGCAGAATATAAGGTATTAAATTAGTAATCTCTAAAGTTTGGTTAGAAGAAATCATTAACAAAAACAACCGTAAGTACAATTATATAAGTAAATTAACTGGAGATCCCTGGAAGAAAAGTTAACACAAAAATATTCAGAAACGTGAGCGCATTGGGCAAATAAATTGGTTTAATGTTAAACTTGAAGTACTTAAAGTATTTTTATAATGATAGTGACGAGATGAGATTACAATCTTCTCTAGTTTTACTTTGGCAATGAATCCTTTTAATGTCATTTTCTAACAGCCTCAAGCAGTATGACCAGATTTGGAAAAAGAATGGGTAAAGAAAAACGATGCAAACAACCAGTAATCTTTGTTATCATGTACATAATGAATTAAAGAAAAAGATTTCGATGTTATTGTATTTATATGTGAAAACAACTAAATATTTTATTTATTTGACAACATCGAGGAAAATACTACTTGTGGGCGATAACTTTTTCGCAATATGTAATCTCAGATATCTTTAGTATACGCTTTCAAAATAAATGGTTTTGCCATATTGTAATAGTAATTCACTTGTCCAAACTAAGACTGAGATAAACTATTGACTAAAGATATCCCACTATTTAGTCCACCCTTAAAAAGTATATAAGGCAATAAAATAAAAGGGATTAACGAAAAAAAGGCTAAGAAATAACTGCAAGAATTAATAGATTTGTATAACAAACCTTGCAAATTATTATGAT
>Ga0172367_10007583_pt1 | contig 12374 bp, 8 predicted proteins | sample Lak10m_FD_114542 | JGI IMG/M metagenome (GOLD analysis project Ga0172367, IMG submission 114542) | Freshwater microbial communities from Kabuno Bay, South-Kivu, Congo - kab_022012_10m | ecosystem: Environmental > Aquatic > Freshwater > Lake | place: Democratic Republic of the Congo: South-Kivu...
TTAGAGTCCACCCTTTTTAATACAACAGATCAAGTAATAACTGAAGATTTATCTATTATATCATTAAAAGTTATTTGCAGTTTAGAATCATAAGGAAGATTTTCCTGTCAAAAGAAAGGATAGGTATTTTCTATATTGAATTTGTATGTTCAACTACCAAATACTATACTAGAATTTGCATAATTAAATTTTGTATTAAAACGAATCTTATGTCATTTTCACTCCGTATCTGGAACATTTCAAACAAGTCAAATTCACTTTTCACTTTTGACATTATTAGACAATGACAAAGTATAGAATTTACCGTAATCCAAATTATTATTGGTAGTATATGTAAGTAAATATTCTCCATTAACTCATGTATAAGATAATGTTCAAGGGACTGATGTATTAAGATCATCTTTTAGAACAATGTTAGTTGTAGTAACAGTATCAGATTGAAGATTTTGGTCAAAATATACTTGTATGGTAAATCATGTAGAATTATCATCGCTTATAGGAACTTCTTTAGACCAATCACCTGGATTAGACTTCATAACAATTGGTGGTAATATTTGATTAGAACCAAATACTTGTCATCATATATTAAAATCAAATCATATTTTCAAATTATCATCAATTACCTTAGAATTAGATGCTACAACTCAACTAAAACTCAATTCATAGTAAGAACCACTATAAACTCAATTCAAAGATAATATCAAATTTGTACCAGAATCAGAAGTTCTCACAGATAGTATAGTAGGCAAAGAACCAGTACCAAATATTTTTTGTAAGTTAATGTTTCATGTTGTAATAGAAGAAATATTTGAGTCAAATTTTACCTGTACAATTCAAGATTGATTCTGTGGATCATATTTTGTTGTAACTCACTGGTAAATTACGATATTTTTAGTATTTTTTGAAACATTAAATGCATTAAATAAATTGTACTGTGTTCATCATACAAGTATAGAAAAGTCTCTAATACCTATATCCAATGTAGAAGCGATATTAGTATATAGTTTGATATGGTTTGAATCAAGAATTGAAAGTCATGTATAACTTATTCAAGAACCGAAATTAGGAACAATACTAGATACACTTACTCAACTAAATAATCAATTCTTACCAAATATATCAACCAAAAAATTATTTTCTCATCTCAAGAACTCAGTAGGAATTATTTTGTCTAGTCATTTAGAAGAAGAATCATATCCACTAAACATTACAGTAAAACTATTGGCGAAATTACCGTTCATATCTTTCAAACCACTAAAAACCAATCCATATGTTTTACCAGGAATTTGCTCTGGCATAGACAGGAATAATTTTGTATGAGTCTCATTATCGTCATTTACATTATACAGAGGTATTTGAGACATACCACTAAATAGTTTTATATCTACAGAAGGTCAATTTGTACTATAAGATACATCTATAGGTTCATTAAACTTAATCGCAACCTGATCTTTACTAATAGGCAATACTATCGAAGTTGTTGGAGCAGAATTATCATTTAAATCCGATATTTTAACCTGATTTCAGAAAAATTCATCATAATCAGATTTTTTAAGCACAACTCAAATATTATACTTACTAGCTAAAGAAGGATTGATAACTCAAGAAACAATAAATGATACTCATGATCAAATATTTAAGTTTATAGGTGAAGACAATGTACAGGCAAATCATTTTTCAGTATCACTAATATTAATTGTTTGGAACGAACCTGTACAACTATTTCAGGCAAATCATAAAGAAAATCATGTAAAAGAAATATTATCAGTATTGAATTTTTTACTAACAGAGAATCAGATTCATATAATCCCTGTCATATTATAATATCTATTGTTAGAAATATTTAGTGTTATATTTCAACCAGAAGATATAGCTCAACTATTTGAAAAGATCACATTTAGTCATTGACTTACAAAAGAAGAAGTTCCAATATTTTGATTACCAGAAGATCAACCAGAAGATATATTTCAATTATTTGATGAAAAACTTATGTTATAATTGATAGTATCTCAAATCAAAAATCAAGAACTTAAAAGTTGTAACTGTAAAGGAATAACGTTTCAAGTATAAGAATAGAATAAAGATCAAAAATCTAATAATAAAGATAATCCAGTTTGTCATTGTTGTAGTATAGAAGTTCACGAAAATGTATTATTTCAAGTTCATAACAATGCAGTAAAAACAGTTCATGTATCGATTGTAGCTCAACTAAAAGATACTACTACGTTATATCATGTGTTCTGATAATTAAGTTGAGGATCTCAAGTAAAATAAACAAATTTTGGTAAAATAGTTAGTCAAGTATTTTGTTGAATAATATCACATCATGTTCAAGCAAGAAAACAAAGTGTTTTATAAGCATTAATCCTCTTTGATGTAGACACTTGTAGTCAAGTAATAAAATCTCATCAAGTTAATATTGCTTCCTTAATTTGAAATAAAGAGAGATTAGGTTTAAATGACCAAGCTAAAGAAGCAAGTCATGCAACATGTGGAGTTGCCATCGAAGTTCAGTTATAAAACATAGATTTTCAAGAAGTTCATCAATCCATATTAACAACTGCAAGATTATCTATATAACAACCTGCATAATTATTTGATAAAGAATTTGTTGTCCAATAAAATCTAAATTTTGTATTATTTGAGGCAAACTTTGATATATCAAACGAAATTCTTCATTCATATCATGTAAATCAGTTTACAATTTTTTGTTTATTTAAATCCGATGTAGAATAATCAAAATTTCATATATTATAATATGTAGATCATGTAGAAGCAAGTACTGAAACATAATCTGTCCAAGAATTAGGTGAATATTCACTCTGACACCAAGCGTTAAATTCAAGTGATATTCAAGAATTTGTAGAAATATTTATCGACTGACTTTCTACGTATGTATTTAATCAACTATCATAAGAGCCTGAAAATAAGTTATTTGTTGCTAAAACTATGTTTCAACTTCATATATCAAACATATTCCACTCTCAAGTAGTATCTCAACCAGAAAGAAAATTTCATATAGTTCATACTTGGTAATTTTGGAAATCATTGGTATATCATGTAGAAAGCAAATTTAATACGTTACTATATATATTCACTCAAGGAGCAGCTATATCAACCATAGAAACAGAACGATTAGAAAAGTTAGCCATTTGATCTGATTGATCAGTAGCAGCTACACTTATCATATTGTTAAGTCATGTCCAATAAGGAGTTGTTTTTGAATAATCGGAAGGTCTATGTACAGCTGTAGAACCTAAATTCTGTCAATCATTTCATGCTGCGGCTATAAATAATCAGGGAAATTGTGCAATAGCTTGATAAAAAGCTTCATCATAAGCAGCAGAATAAGATGATTTTAGACTTCAAAGACTGGCATTAATAATCTTTGCTCAATTATATTTTGCGAAATTTATTGATTTAATAATATTGGAAGTAGTAAAACTACCATTTCAAGCCTTTAATGCCATTATTTTCGCTTTTGGATTTACTCAAACACTACCAAAAGAATTTATTGCAGAAGCAATAGTTCAAGCAACATGTGTTCAATGAGAACCTATCGTAGCCATTGGATCTTTATCATCGTCTAGAAAGTCATAACCATGAATACAACCACCTAAAACATTTCAACTATAGTCCACACAACTAGAACCATCCCACATCTGTGAAACTAAATCTGGATGAGAGTATGCAACTCATTCATCGATAACAGCTACAACAACTCATGTTATATTCTGATCAGAAATTCAAGAAAATATATCCATAGCTTCCAACCATTTTATATCAGATCAAGCAACACCTCAACTATTTATAAAGTATCCATTAACATGATCTCATGTAATAAGCTGTCAGTCATTATTCAATCACCATAGCTTAGAAAAAGCCCCATCAGAAGGTGGGGTTATCTGTGGATAATATAAATAGTTAGGTTGAGCAAATTCAATACTAGGATCTGATTCCAAACTATTTATAACATTGTTTATATCATCTCATGTAGAAATCGAAATTACAGAGATATTATTATCTGGGACATTCTCAACGATATCTATACTTTTTGAATCCATGATAGACTCTGCTGATAATACTCAATTTTGAGTTTTCAGATTAACAGAAGACTTTTTGAATTTAACCAAAACTTCTCACGGAACATAATCCAGTTGAGCATCATCAAAACTTTTTTCAACAAAATTGTTTTCTTGAACAACTTCTTGAGCTTTTGTATAATATAAAAAAGGATTTAAATTACTAAATAGCATAAAGAAAGTGATCATAATCACTAACGATTTTTTATAGTTTTTATTCATGGTTTTGAGATTAATATTAAAATAATATTTGGAAAAATTTTATGATAATTATATATGATTTCAAGTGTTTTTTAAAAAACCTTTGGAACAACATCCAAAGGCGCAATTATTAGGCTTAAATTAAACTATTTGTATAGGACTTCCCATCAACTCATCTCTCACTCAAAACTAATATATGATTTTTCTTTATTACAATCTGTCTTAGCAACTTCTTCAAGTTTATCAGACAATACTCAAGTAACCGTTATCTTTCATAGTCATCTAGGTGCCATAAAATTTAACATATCTCAAGGAAATATCTGCTCTTTTGCAACAAAAGCGAAATATTTTTTACCATCTTTTTCTACCACTTCTGGTAATACCAAACCGAAATATTTACACTTAGCTATAGGTCCTGCTGTATCATCAGTTACTGTAGAAACATATTTATATGGTTTAAATTTAGATACTATTTTTGTAAATAATTTTGATAATCAAGATTTATGTTCTTTTTTATTTTCAGATATTAAATCCTTATAATTTGGTTCTTCACCATCTGGAGCCGATTTAATATCATTGAATAAAAATCCATCCCAATAGTATCTATGTGGAATTTCATAGACCATTTCTTTTATATTATTATCTATAGGAGTTCAATTTATAATAGCATCTCTTACATGTTTGTATGCTTTTACTGTAGATCAAACATAAAATTCTGATTTACTTCTTCATTCTATTTTCAAACCATCCACATAAGGAATAATTTCCCCTAATCTTTCGATGGTACAAAGATCTTTAGAAGACAATAAATGACTACCATCTTCATCTTGTGTTAATTGGAAAAATTTTCATGGTCTTTTTTCCTCTTCAAGGTATACTTTGAATTTGTATCTGCAAACATGACTACATTCTCATTTATTACCATCTCTACCAGAAAAATATTCTCACATACTACATCTACCAGAATAAGTTACACACATAGCTCAATGTACAAATATTTCTAGTTCCATTTCTGGTACATCTTTTTTGATTTGTTTGATTTCATTGATATGTAACTCTCTAGCAAGAACTACTCTTTTTACTCATAGATCATACCAAAATTTTACCGCCTCACTACTCAAAATACTTGCTTGAGTACTTAAATGTAATGGCATATTTGGCAAATGCTTTCTAATAATATTATAAGTTCAAGGATCAGAAAAGATTATAGCATCTGCACCTACATCGGCAATTTTTTCTACAACGCTTTCAAAAACTTTAATATCTGTATTTCTTGGGAAAATATTCATAGTAAGATAAGCTCTACTACCATTAGCATGTAGATCATTTATAGTTTTTTTGAGATCATCAAAAGTTCTCATTTTATTTTGTCTCATTCTCAATGATGTGAATGGAACTCACACATAAACTGCTTCTGCTCAATTTAAACTAGCTACCATGGCTTTATTGTATGATCCTCCAGGAGCTACTATTTCAGGAATATGAATTTTTGACATATATTTAACTTTACTATTCTAAAATAACAAAAAAGTGTCTTTTGACACCTTTGTTTTTAATAATATTTTCTTTTTTTACAAGATTAATTAGAAGACACTGGTTTTAAATGCTTATTTCTTAATTCATAGATAAATTTTGTTGTGTCCAAATATCTATGAAATTTCATCAAAAAATGTCATAAAACCATTAATCAGCTACCAGATAAAGCAATGTATGCTGAAAGATTGTTAAGATCATTATCAACAGAGTCAGTAGAAAAAATAGATTTAGATATTCATATAACGGCAAGTATTAATCATAACAGCAAAAAAGATTTAGATCATCACATTAAATTTGAATACCTTTCTCAACGACTTTTAATTCTTTTTTCTATCTCATCTTGGAAGGAAGAATCTTTTTCAATTATAGATAAAATTTCCATAACAAATTTATCAGAAGCGTTACTAGATTTAAAACTATCTATAATTTGCTGAGGAGTCATAGATTCAAACGCATCTATAACCTTTGCAAATACTAATTCAGAAAGATTTTCGTCTCATTTCAATGTATTAAAAAGGTCAAGAGAAGTATTCTGAGTTGAAGAAAGAAGTTTTCTAAGAGATTCAATTTGTGATTCATCTAATTTTCATAAAATTTCTCAAGTCATAATTAAATTAATATTATGTATCTAAATAAATATTATTTAAGAATATTTAATATAAAGTCAATATATTATACTATTACAACTTCTTCCTCCAATCTAAGTCAAAATTTGTCGTAAACATTTTCTTTTATAATTTCTGCTAATTTCAAAATATTTTGGGACTCTTTATTGGTATAGTTCATAATAAAATTTGCATGTTTTTTTGAAACTTCTACTCAATTATGATTATATCACTTAAGTCCACACTTATCTATAAGCCAACCTGCTGGAACGGTAAAAACATTGTCTGACTGTATCTTTCGTCTAAATACTCATTCATTATCTGATTTAAGTATATTATCAATTATTGTCGAAAAATTGTCTACATTGTCTATTTTAAAATTTTTGAAATAACTTCCACAGGTTTTTCCATATTCTTGGTTTTGTTTACGCCGATCATTGTAAAAAACTGGATCTTTCATATCCAGATCTTTTGAATTTGGAATCTCTAGGATAATATCTATAAGAAAGATTTTTTTATTCTTCAGATTGGAGCTTCTATATGTTGCAAGATATTTATCAGAATAAACCTTCTGTCTATCTATGTCTATATAAGAAACTTGTTTTACAAAATTTCATATTTCTACTCAAAAACATCATGCATTTCAAATTACAGCTCATCATACCGTTCAAGGAAGACCGAAAAGAGGATTAAGAATATTCTTTCAATGGTTCTTCCTAATATAATTAACAAAATAAGTAAGATTTTCTCAAGATTTAACCTTAAACATATCATCTCAGATATATTCAACTCATCTCATAGAATTTCTAACTATGAATTTATCTTCATATATATTTTTAGAAAACAATAAATTACTTCATCCACCAAAACAAAAAAAATCTGGATTAGATTTAATTTTATCCAGAAATATATTTATATTATGTTCATCTGCAACATCTAAGAAGTTAATCGCAAAATTTTCTGTAGAGAATGTAGTATAACCTCAAATATTTATCATTAAAATATTTTTTTAACTTTTAATTTATTTCAAATAATTTCTATTACCTCGACATTATCTCACTGCTTCAGTTCATCATCAGACATGACATTCCAATATATTCAGTCAAAATGAATTACAATTTGTCCGCTAATATACTGAACAATCATATGCTGCCCAACTATGGAGTCAATACTTAGAGCTTGTTGTTCTCAAACCCTATCCTTTAAATTCGGATATATAAACTTTCTAGTAATGAAGATTGAAAGCACAGAAAGTATCAGAAAAACAAGTCACAATACCCAAATACTATCATAAGAAAGTCATAAAAAATAAGCAATTACTCATGTAATAATAGCTGAAATTCATATAGCCAAAAAATCCAAAGTAAGTAGAAATATTTCTACTATTAAAAACAAAATTCACAAAGCAACCCATGCTAACCATAAACTCATTTTAATATTATTTTAGTATTAAACTATCCTTTACGTTGAGTCTATTTAAAATTTCATTAAATTCAATATTTTGTTCTCAAGAAAATTCTCAAAATTCTTTTGACTTTAGTAGGACAATCCATGCCATTATAACATTTAGCTTTTGTGTATACTGAGTAGGGATATAATATCATTTCTGGATTTTGGCTATAAGCTGATCATTCATCAGATAAAGTTCATCCAATCCTCATTCTCATATTTGATTTTTAATATCGGTAAGTTGACTATCCATAGTTAATCCAAAAATCGCATATACAGTATTTAGTCTATTAGAAAGATTTTTATAAGAAATATCAAAAGAAGATTTTTCACCTATCAAATAGTATTTAACCAGATTTTGGATGTCTGACATAATAAAGTTTGAATAAAGAGCATCTTTTAACTTTAGCATACTTTCCTCAGAAAGAACATTTTTTACATCACTTCAAAAATCTATATCTCAACTAACATTTTGAATAGTTTTTATAGTTTCTCCTGTTACGTTATAAGAAATAGCAATATCTCATTTTTTTAGTTCATCTTTAATTTTGTTTACCTCTTGTAATATTTTAATTTCTTCCGACACTTCAGCCTTTTGATTAGTTCTGATAGATGTAAATTTTTTCTCATTATTTACGATTTTTTTCACAATAATTTCTGATCATTTGTTATCTACTACACTCTTTTTACCATCAGATAAAATAGTAAAATCTAACTTTGTTCAAAGTTTTTTTGACTCGATTTCAAAATTATCAGACCTTACAACAAAATTATCTTTTCAAGTTTGTTCATCTGCTTTTATCTCAAAATAATTTCATTCTATAAGATTTATAAAATATTTTTTTACACCATCACTATCTCAAGCAAAATTAACTGAAAGTCTAGCAGGTCACTGTATATAAGCTATTGCTCACGAATTTACTTGAAACTTCAATGTAGATTTTTTCATAAGCAATAAAATATCTCAATCATATATATCATTTGAAACATATTCTTTTCAATTTTTAATTATTTTAAAGTCTCAATTAGATTCTACTACTTGTCAAACATACTCTGCTTGTACCTGAAATTCGGCAACATTACTTTTTTTCTCAACAAAATATCATGTTCAAGTTTTTGCAATATCTATAGGTTTACTTGGAGAATCTACAATCAACAAAGGATAATAAAAAGAGAATATAAGGAATAATATCAATGCCGTATAAACAGATACCTTCCAATAAAATGAAATTTTTTTATAAAAAGAAATTCTTTCTGAACTTTTCAGAAAATTTTCATATATCTTGATTTTTTGTAAATCTGTAGCCTTTATGGCTTTCTGTTGACTGATATATTCTTTGAATTTCATTTTATGGATAATTTCTATAAAAACATATAATTATTTAAACTACAATATATAGATTTTGTGACAAAAATTATCAATATTTTTATTATTTTTTTAAAAAAACAAAAAGATCCCGCAAAAAGGATCTTTTCATATAGATAAACTTATGATCTAGAATGGCAAATCTTCATCCTCTGTATTGGTCGATGAAGAAGGAGTATCATTTGAAGATTGTCAGTTTGGTTGATAGTCATTTTCAAAAATACTATGTGTATCACCATATTGACCTGGTTCTTTTCTAGGAGCAATAGTTAATCTAACATATCATTTATATTGTGGAAGTCTCTGTAGATCTTCTAATGACAATGAAAGATTAAGTATTTCTCAATATTGAGTTTTAACCATTTTTGCACTTCATTTAATATAATTTTTAGCCATTTTTGTTTTTAATAAAAAAATAAACTCCTTAATATTATATATTTAAATAGTTTACTCAAGAGTTTTTTAAATTATTTTAACATCTGAGTAATTTTAAAACAAATTAAACAAGATTATAATATTTTTTTAGAAGTTAGGTATGTAATATATTTTTTCGGAAATAAAAAAACAGCTTGTTCCGAGCTGTTTTTAATATTATAATCGTTTAGGGTTATAATCTATAATGGAGCAGATGACGAGACTCGAACTCGCAATATCCTCCTTGGCAAGGAGGTGCATTAGCCAATTATGCTACATCTGCAGATAACGAAAGGAATAAGTTACAATAGCAACTTAAACTTCAATTATTTCAACTATTTTTGCTTCTTCAGCTTTTTTCTTACAATTTTCTGTAACACATAATCAAATAGGTCATGCTACCATAAGAAATACTCATACTACTCTAAGGATATCTCATATGAATATAAGTTTAGATGGATTATCTTTCAAAACGTAAGAAGAAAATAATATCAAAAATATTCAGAAAATAAATTGTACTAATTTTGCTCTTGGCATACACAATGCGAATACTCACATCACGAACATAAACAATCACAAAAGTCATACAAATATGATAACAAATTGATTATTATTTAGTAAAGAATCATTTACTATTACAAGATTATTCAAAAAAACAAAAGCCATATATCAAGCAATTCATCATCAAATAATAATTCTCAAAGTCCTTACAATAATATCTTTCATAATTTTTGAAATCCATATAAAACAACTTGTAGGTAAATTATATAATGATTTGAAAATTTTTTTCAATTGATTTTTCAATAAATTAACTTAATTATTTACTATTTATATATTCAATAAATTACAAATGATATGATATTTTATTAATTTAGTGTTCAGTTGAATTTCAATATATAGATGGAATAATTTCCCAAAAATAGAAAAAATCACTGAAAATGATAATATAGCCTTTGTACTACATACAATATACATACTAAAAAACATTCTAGAAGAAAAGGAATGAATAAACATAGATATGTATTATATATTTAAAAAAATAATATTTTGATCATTTACAAAGTTCGTTATTTCTGATATAGACTTTGATGTCAAAAGACGCATAAAAAATAAAAATATAAATATATACAATAAGTTAGAAGAAAAAATATACTCTATGCTTAAAAGTTTTGATGCTCCACAAAGATTTAAAGACGATATGTTAAAGATATATTCTATAGAAAGACTAAATAAACAATGAGAATATCAAATGGAAAATAATCTTATTAATTTTGCTAAGTTTTGGGTTTCTTACCAAGAAGCAATATTTAACTGAAAAGTGTATGAATACGATTATAAAAAAGTTATAGAAAAGATTTGATGATTCCTAAATGCACCTGAATTTGAGATATTCAGAAAATATATAGATATAAAATGATATGAAAATAATACTAATATATATTTATTTAATGTTAGAAAGTTACAATTCGCATATAGATGGAATAAATTAAAGAGATTAAATCAGGTATCAGTAATGGCTCACCTGTTTATTGTGTTATTTATAACATATATAATATGAATTGTTGAAGAAAAATCCGATGAAGAAATATATGTAATGTTGGAAATTGCCTTATGTCATGATATTTCAGAGGCAATAACATGAGATATAGTAACAACCACTAAAAAAGCCGTAGAATGATTCGATCATCTGATAAGTGAAATAGAAGAAGAGATGATAGACCAATATCTTTGTAAGTACCTAGAATGATATAAATTCAAAAATAAAATAAAAAATATCATACTAAATCCTTGGACCCAACCAAACTGAAATCTGGTAAAAATATCTGATTTATTTTCTATGTTATTTGAATCAAGAATAGAATTCAGTAATAACTCTGAATTCCAAAAAATATATAGGGATCTTAAAAAAATGATTCAAAAACATGACTTAAAATCAGTAAATTATTTACTTAAATTCTGAGTAGACTATTTTGACGACAATATGGATGAGATAATTAAGAAACATTTCTGAATAATGCAAAATTAAATAACTTGAACTCATATATAAATTAAATAATCTTAATATATAATTAATTTTAACACTTGATATATAATCTATGTTTAAATGTAATAAATGTTGATATACAAACACAAAAAAACTATGAAAATGTCCATGATGTTGAGAGTTTTGAACGTTTGAGGAAGATAAAGTAAGTAGCATATGACAAGTAAAAAAATGATCTAGACAAAAGTTGACATGAAACGAAATAAGTTCATTGAGTGAACACAAAAAAATAAATTTTTATTGAATGGAAAACAAAGAATTAAAAAGGGTCTTTCAAAGATGAATAAAAGCTTGATGAATATATCTTTTGTGATGAGAACCATGAATTTGAAAATCAACTATTATCTTACAAATTATATCTGAAATAGTAGAAAATAATAAAGATATAAAAATCGGATATTTTAGTTGAGAGGAAAATATAGACCAGATAATAGACAGACAAAAAAGAATTTCAAAAAATGAGAATATATTGGAAAATTTAATAATATACAATTCAACATCTCTTGAAGATATTGTATTAACATGTGAGATAAATAAATTCGATATTGTAATATTTGACTCTATCCAGACAATTTATAGTGAAAATATAGAATCAGTAGCATGATCATCAAATCAAATAAGATACTGTAGTGAAAAGATTTCTGAATTCTGTAAAAAAAATATAATATCTTGAATAA
>Ga0172367_10007584_pt1 | contig 12374 bp, 15 predicted proteins | sample Lak10m_FD_114542 | JGI IMG/M metagenome (GOLD analysis project Ga0172367, IMG submission 114542) | Freshwater microbial communities from Kabuno Bay, South-Kivu, Congo - kab_022012_10m | ecosystem: Environmental > Aquatic > Freshwater > Lake | place: Democratic Republic of the Congo: South-Kivu...
AACAAGTTAAATCTGTTGGTTTAGCCGCTGTTAGCGGTTCGGTTGCCGATGCTGTTGGAAGAAATTGTCCGTTTTGTGGTGAGCCTTGTCCTGAGTGTAGTCATAAGGCAACTGACTGCTAACGGTGCTTTTGGAGCACCCCGCGAAAACCCCTTGCCGGGGTTTTCGCGGTTTTTTTTGTGATCATTTTGATCCTTGATAGGTAAAGCGGAGCTTTGGGCTATGAGTTTGAAATTCAAGTTGTATAAATGGAGCAAAAAGGTGCGCAAGCGCGATGCTCACAGATGCACGGAGTGCGGTGCTACCGAAAACCTAAGTGCGCACCACATTGTGCCAAGGAACGAGCGGCCTGACCTTGCCCTTAGTTTGCGCAATGGCAAAACGCTGTGCCACGGCTGCCACGAAGCGACCCATAGGCGCTATGACCTTTACCGTACGCTTTGGGCCTTGGAGAACTCTGCGAAGTTGACCGCGTGATGCGCGTGTCGATCATGCTACTGTCTGTTTCGGTTGAACGTTGCATGAGTTTGCGTTGGCCGATGGCACCTGCTTTTGTGCATGATGGACGTGTTTAGGCCATGAGTAATAATGACAGCGAAGGTCTGGCGACACCGCCAGTTGCTACCGAGTAAGTTTTCCCGGCATAGCAGTTCCCTGATGGGCACCGCATTCTTTACCCTTCGGCTGCGCTCTGGGTACGAATGCTACTGTATTCCAGTTTCCTGTATCGGTTGCAGCGGTTGCCGCCTGTTGGTGACCTGCGTCATTTTTAATCATTAACCTAAAACACTAAAAAATCATGACAAAGCAAGTTGATTACATCGGACACGGAACTCAGAACAAGAAGTTCAAAGGTTTGACAGACGTGGTGATCTGCGTGGATGACGCGGAGCAGTTCTTCTACGAGTACCAAGGCAAGCGCTACCTGAAGGTGCAGGTAAGCAAGCGCAAGAAGTCGGACAGGTTCGGGCATACGCACAGCGTGAGCCACTTTACGCCAGGCAAAGCTGACGGGCAGGCGGAGGGTTAACGCCCTCTTCCCTTCTGGGCCCAATGAGAAGCCCCGCAATTGCGGGGCTTTTTTTGTTACCCTAGTTCAAGTTCATCTATGAGGTTGCATTATGCCTTGAGCGCCCATAGCCGCTCCTGGACTATGGTGTAGCCGGCTGCGGTGAGTATTTCGGCCATTTTTTCTTCGGAGACCTTGCCTTTGGCGTGGTTAAAGCGGATGGTGCGTACCTGATCGGAGGTGAGTCCGAGTTTTTCGTGGATGCCGCGCTGCGCAATGACCTTGGCAAATAGCTGGCGTGTTGTGTCTGCTTGCATGGTTGCAAATATACAACGCAAAAACTGTCCTTTAGCGCGCCCGCTGAAGTTGGGAATTTCGGGTATGCAATTCGATGTGATAACGACCCGCGACATGCTTGCCGAAATGCGCAAGACCGACCGGAATGGCAACCCGATACCCTTTGATGTGACGTTTGTGACCTGCGACCGCCAACGCAATACGGGCGGCAAGGTGAAGAGCCTTACCGGTGCGTATATGAACCGAACGGAGCTTGACCGCACAGAGCGTGAGCGCAAGAAAACAGGGGTGCAGTATCACTACCGTAACGCCACGCGGAACCTGAAAACGGCCAATGGCGACCTGACGAAGGTGCATATCTATCTGATAACCCGATTCAACGGAATGATAGTGCTATGATAACCGGATCACACATTGACCACTCTACCGGTGTTGCGGTACTCGACAGCGGAGCGATCATCAACATGAACTATGCTGCGGCTTCCAAGGACCGCAAGGATGCGCCCACGAAGGTTTATCGTCCTGCGCAGGATGAAAATGGCAAGGTTCAGGGCGTGGTGGCGGCTTGGGGCGAGAACAATCTTTACCCTCAGAGCCGCATGGAGCTGATAGAGAAGGACACGGAGCTGCCAAGCCTTCTGGACTTTAAGGCGCGGATGCTTGTTGGCAAAGGTGTGATGGTTTTCAAGCATGCTGGCTACACGGATGACGGGCAGGAGCTGCTGGTGCCTGCACCGAACGACAACGAGGATGCGATGGCGTTTCTGATGAAGCGCAGCACCAAACGTTGGCTACGTGAGGCGAGTGTGGACCTGAATCATTTCTTCAACATTTTTCCGGAGTTCATTACGAGCCTTAGGCACAACATCATCACGGACATATACCACCAAGAGGCGACCGATTGCCGATGGGAGGAAATGGATGAGAGCGGTGTGATACGGCAGTGCTGGATAAATGCAGACTGGGAGAACTACAAGAGCCGATACACGGTGGTTCGGCCCGTGATAGAGAAGGATGCGCCTGACGTAATGGCGAGGATGAAGGCAGCCGCGCCAAGGGAAAACCACAATTTCATTTACCCCGTAAGCTACCCGACACCGGGCCGCAAGTACTACCAGCTGCCGCACCATGATGGTTTTTTTGAGAGCGGATGGTATGATGTGGCGCAGGCCATTCCCGAGTTTAAGAAGTACTTGATGCAGAACCAAATGCAGATAAAGTACCACGTGGAGATAGACGAGGCTTGGTGGGAGAAGCGTTATCCTGGATTCTTTGAAAAGCCTGTTGATGAGCAAAAGCAGCTGATGAACACGGAGCTGCAGCGCTTCAACGACTTTTTGACCGGAGCGAAAAAGGCCGGAAAGACGCTGATGAGCTTTATGAACTGGGACAAGGATGCGCAGAGCCACCGTGGCTATTGGAAAATCACTGAACTGAAAGACCAGCAGAAGGACGGCAAGTACATTGAGGACAGCAGAGAGGCTAGCATGCACAAGCTGCGCGCCTTGGGCTTGGATCCGACCATTGCCGGAATGGGCCCGGGCCGCGACAATGCGAGTGCCGGCAGTGGAAGCGACAAGTGGGCAGCCATTAAAATGTACTTGGCAGGGTTGCACGCGATGCGCGAAACGCTGCTGGAGCCGTTGGAATTCATTTTTGAATACAACGGGTGGAAGGAGCAAGGCCTTGTTCCAAGGTTTGTTGACCACCCTTTCTTCTTTACCACCACGGCCAGTGAGAAGCCTTTGCTGAACGACAACCCGAACCCAAAACCATGAGCCAGTACCTTTTTTCGAGCATAGATGAACTGAAGGCGCACATTCCTGTGGCGTACACCACGCTGGGCATTGAAGATGAGAAGCCGTTCATTCTATTGGCTCAGGAAACGTATTTGAAGCCGGTGTTGGGCGAGCAGCTGTATGACCAACTTTTGGACATGGTGGACCCTGACGGTGACAGCGGAAGCGGAAGCGGCAGCGGCAGCGGTGGTGTAAGCGATGGGTTACTGGAGCAGCTGCGCGACAAATGCCGTCCGGCAGTGGCGATGTTGGCCTACTATGAGGGTTTGCCGTTCTTGGAAGTGAAGATCAGCAAGCAGGGTATCCATCAGGTGAGCGGTGATGAGCTGAAGCCGATATTCAGTACGCAGCGCCAACGATTGGAATCTGCGTTGCTGAAGTTGGGCTACAACGCACTGGAGCAGGTGGTGGTATGGCTTGAGAAAAAGAAGAGCGGTTTCGGTGTGTGGACGCAGAGCACGGCTTACACTGAATATAAAGGCCGATTTGTGGAGAGCGCTGCGCGCTTTACCGAGCTATGGGGCAAGGTGGACAACAAGCGCCTGACGTACGTGGCGCTGAAGAGCGTGATGGACGAGGTGGAGCGCAGTGAGGTGCAGAACATACTTGGAACAGGGCTTTACACACAGTTGAAAGCACAGCTTGTGGCCGGCAATGTGGGCGTTGCGAATGCGGTGCTTTTGCCGATGATACGCCCGCTTGTGGCCTACCGGACGGCAGCGGATGCGATGCCTTACCTGAGTATGAGCATTGAGGCTTACGGTGTTTTCAGCCAGAGCATATATAGCAATGAGCGCAACGTGCAGGCCTTTGAGCGCCCTGATGCAGCGCGATTTGCGCAGGAACTGGAGCAGCTGCAGAGCAAGGCCAACAGCTATGCCGCCAAGCTGAAAAAGTACCTGAATGAGAACGTGGACGACTACCCACTATTTGAATCGAGCGATGCCTATGATGCGGACCACACGGAAACGGGTGGCAGCATTGATGACCAGGACGACTTGGGCATTGTAATGTTCTGACATGAAACCAAGCTGCGAACTGATATACAATGGAACCACAAACAATTGAATCAATGGAATCGATCATCTCAGGACTGATACAGATGGGCGCACTCGGCATTATGCTGGCCTACATGATGTATAAGGAGGCCAAAGCAACCGAAGCGCACAAACAGGAACGGGATAGCTGGCAGCAACAGGCTGAAAAGCGCACCGACCAATTGCGCGAAGTGGTGGAAAAGAACACCACCGCAACCGTGCAGCAGAGCGCGGCCATGGATAAGCTCTGCGACCAGATCGAACGTAACACATGCAGCTACCGCAAGCCATGAACGCACTACAGATACTCCAACAACAGTGTGGCGTTGAGCCAGATGGTGTTTTCGGGCCGATGACCATAAAGGCTGCGGCCCCAAAGCTGCAACTTAGTCGCAATCAGGCCGTCAACTTCTTCGCCCAATGTGCGCACGAAACCGCTTTGTTCACTCAGTTCGAAGAAAACATCAACTATTCGGCTGATGCATTGCTGAAGGTGTTTCCCAAGTACTTCAAGGACGCGGCACAGGCCAAGGCCTACGCCAAGAATCCGCAGAAGATAGCCAACCGCGTTTACGCCAACCGTATGGGCAATGGCGATGAACTGAGCGGTGACGGATGGCGTTACCGTGGCCGTGGTGCCATACAGTTGACCGGAAAGGCCAACTACGATGCCTTCTTCAAGCACGTGGGCAAAACAGGCCAATGGCTTGCCAACGATGTGAGCACCTTGCACGCATTCACCAGCGCCATGTTCTTCTTTGAAAAGAACAACCTCTGGAGCGTTGCCGAGCAGACACCCAATGCCGACACGGCCACCAAGCTGTGCAAGGCCATCAATGGCGGGTACAACGGGCTGCCAGACAGAATTGAACTAACCGAAAAGTATGCCCAATGGTTATGAACCGCCAACGCTCCATCGAATTCGTAATGGTCCTGCTCATGATGGGCGGTATTTTCTGGTTCCAGTATCAGCGCACCGAACGGGCACACACCGTTCAACAACTGTATGAGGCCGCTGCAGACGAACTCGACTACAGCAATGACAGCCTCAGCGCCAGCATCCGCGTGCTGCAGGCCGCCACCAAACGCCAGTTCCTTCAGCTGCAAAGCAAGGATAGCAGCATCATTGCCCTGCAACAGGCAGTGAAACGCTACAAGGGCAAACTGGCAAGCGCCACCGTGGCCAGCACCGTTACCTCCGTTTCCGGAAGTTCGGAAACTACCGTAACGCCAACCGATACCGTGGTCATAGACAGTGTGGTGTACGTATATCCGACCTACAGCACCAGTTGGACTGACAAGTGGAGCAGTGGCACCATCACGGCCACCATCGACAGCATCAGCCGCGTGTTCAAAGTGACCAACGACTACACGTTCACCTATGGCTACGGCCGTTGGAACCCGTTCAAAAAGCGCGATCTGACGGTGACCATGACCAACCTGAACCCCAACACCACCACCACCGAGCTGCGCACTTTTACCGTCAAACAGAGCGAGAAACGCTTTGGCCTTGCGCTATATGCTGGCTATGGCATGACTGCCACGGTGAACGGGGAATTGTACCACGGCTTTCAGGTGGGCGGTGGCGTTATCTGGAGAATTTGGCCATGAACACGATAGGGATCGACAAGTACGAATTAAAGATGTTCTCCAATTGGGGAGAAATGGATAGCGATACGGCCAAGCGCGTGGCCGGTATTCTGCTTGGCAGTGAGGTTGACCAGCTTCGGAAGAATGCCAAGTTGAAAGAGGAAAAGGTTGATTTTCTGACGGCTTTCGTTGTGAATGCTGACTGGTATCATATCCGGTTGAAGCTGTTTTTTGCCATGCTGAGAGTGCGTTGGCGATTCGGGTTGCAATGGAAGCTCTGGCACTTGCGACCTGAACATTATGCGCAGATACTACGTGCTGAGGCGAAGGTGGTTGATTGGGTTTTTCTGAAACCGCTTACCACGCAACTGCTGCCACGTGTGAAAGTGGGGATGGAATGGCTCTATGGGCCGCGCGACTATATGGGAGGCGTGACCATTGGTGAGTTTGAGATGGCGCAGCTGCGCTATATGCGTTGGCGCAAATCGCGCAGCAGAAATGACCTACAGTTGTTTTTCGGTGTGCTTTACCGCCCGCTGCGCAAGGACATTGGCCCCGAGAATGTGGAATGGCACCGCGACCGCAGGGCTGAACTGAACGAGATAACCAGCGACCGCAGCAGCTCAAAACTGCGTATGTTGGATGAGGAAGCCATGCTGCTTGCTGTGCTTTACTGGGAAGGCTGCCTGAAACGGATGCGTCAGGATTACAAGTACGTGTTTCAGGGTGAGGGCAGCAAACGCAAGCATGGCGCAGGCCATTTGATAGTGAAGCTTGCCGGAACGGTGAAGAAGATGGATGTGAACGAAACGGCCAAAGCAAGCTTACATGTGGTGATGGAAAAGTTGAACAGCGACATTGAGGAAGCGGAGGAGCGTATGCGAGCAATAAGACGGAAAAGGAAATGAGCACGGTAAACGATCTGAGCAAGAACAGGGAGAAGTATTCTGAGTACGTGAGCTACTTTGAAACGGTGGCCACGAACCTGAATGCCATTGGCCATAGCCCAACGCACCATGCGTTTGAGCGGTATGACCTTATAAACATGTTCGGCAACAAGTTTGACCGACTGGCCTCTCCGTTTCTGGGGCTTGAGGACCCGACCGTTGTGGTGCGCAACAACAACAACGAGAACATACAGTGGCGTTGGCTGGGCGCGTTTACCGTGGCCTATGAATGCCATGAGGATGATGAGACGGCCAAGCGCGCTGCGCTGGACAATGCCTTGGTGCTGATACGCAAGGTGATGGCGAAGATGAAAAGTGACCGGAGGAAGCGAAGAATATTCGATGTGGACTTCGACACCTTTCAGATGAACCCGATAAAGCAGATATTCCGCAACTACTATGGATATCGGGTACAGTTCCAGTTCAGCAGCCAGATCGATCTGAGTTTCAACCTTGCGGACTGGAGCAACGAGAGCGATGCGCAGCCTTTGCCGCCTTTTGCCACGGTGATAGACAATGGTGTGACCCTTGAGCTTGCGTATGGCGAAAGCCACACGTGCAGCACACCAACGGCAGGAACGGTGGTGATCAAAGACAGCTTGGGCAATATAATTGACAGCATAGAGGTTCCGGCAGGACAATCGACCAACGCAGAGATACCCGATGCCACCCTTCAGGCTATCGATACCTTTGGTAACGTGCTTGCCATCACAGAAGTTACCGCTGCCAATGATGATGCGTTCATTACAATACCCAACGTAACCCACATCGACAGCGATGGCGAGCCAGTGGAGCTACCTGCCGGAGTGCCGTTTGTGGCCGATCTATGTGAAGCCATTCCTATCATATCTGTATCAACCTCAGATGCAACTACATCATTCGGTTCATCGGTCATCTTCACATGTGTCAACAACTTCGAAGCCGACCTGTTCACCTTCTACCTGCCAACCAACCTCGGCCAAATACAGGAGATCGAACAGGCCGGCAACACGCTCAACTACACATGCGCGCGAGCTGGCACACACATTATCAAGGTATCAGGTATTAACACCACCACAGGTCGAACGGCCTGTGGCTCAGTGCAGATAACTGTTGGCACGTTGGAAGACAAATACAACGTCACCGCAAGCTTCGGTCACGCAGTAGATAAGATTGATGACAAGGTCAACCAATGGACCGACATTTCAGGTAATGGGCACCACGCCATTGCACCAAGCATCACATCGCGCTGCTCTACGAATAAATGGCCAGGTTCATCTGAAGCCGTTGGCGTCTATAGCGAGAACGATGACCGGCTAGTAACCGATCTCAATCAGAATGTGCCCGAAGTGTGTATTGCCGGTGTATTCGACTTCAACGACAATACGGTGCAGGGTTCGTTCGACACACTCGGACTGTTGTCGGGGAACGGCAACATCACTGGATGCCGATACAACATATTGACGTCTGATGACAGTGTGTCTCCAAGATCTCTATCGTTACAGGTAAGAACCTCAGCTGGCGCGTTCAACATTACAGGCAACCTGACCAACGGACGAGTGGTTTTCGTAATGAGGTATTCGACCGGCACACTACGCACGATCGTCAATGGCGCAGTCAGCACATTGGCTGTCACGGGCACATTAGTTGGATCCGGAACCAACAATTTCGTTTTGCTCAACGCGAATGCGGGATCATGGTCCTTGCCCTTCCCCTTCACGGTATACAGGCTTTGCATCCTCACCACTGCGATAAGCGATGCGGATCAGGATCAGATGTACCAAGACCTACTTACCCAATATCCAGCACCATGATACTCATATATACGCATTTGGAGTCTGTTCGCAGATATTGCGAGGAGAACAAGAGCGAAACCACCGATCAACCGTACTTTACCGAAGCCGAGCATGAAGACGGATGGCTCTTGCCCGAAGATTCGCTCATTGAACAGGCCATTGCCGAGCTGGGTGTGCCGTTTGTCTATGCAATTGCATTTAGAGATAGGTTGATAATTGTAGAGCCATGAGCCTTAGCGTAATAAGTGTACCGGATGAGATAATGCACTGCGGCAACGAGATGAGCTGTGTGCTGCAGACCAGTTTGCCGTTGAACACACCGAATCTGAAGATTCAGGTGTATCTGATGGTTGAAACGGTGTATGGTAGCGGAACTTATGTGATCGTGACAAGCCAGACTTCGGATGTTGACGCCAATGGCCGCGCGAAGTTCTTTTGGCACAAGGTACTGCATGACCTATTTGAGGGCAAGTATGACCTTCCGGTGGTCAATAGCAATACGGCATTTCAGCTTCAGCACAATGTGAAGCGGTATTATCTGTTTGCCGTTGAACTTAGTGGCAGTCCTCAGGCGACCACGCATTTATTGAATACGGGTAGCCTTGCCAGTTTGCGTTTTGCGGTGAATGGTGGACTTCCGAAGCACCGGTTCAGACACATGCCTTTCTTTGGCGGCTCTGGGTGGAACCTTACGGGCATACCGGGCGGACTGGGCAAGGCGTTTTTGGACTGGAGGGGAAGTGTTGTTAGAACGCGCCTGACCCAGGATCAGTGGTTGTATTTCATTTGGCAGGATGTGGGGAGTTGGGGGCAGATACAGATGGACCTTAGGGTGAAGTTCTACCGCAGTGATGGTCTGAGCCAAACAATAAATGTGCTTACAACCGCTGTGCAGTACAAGTTTGAGTGCTGGGGCTACCCTGCGGGATTTGCCCAGCTTGGCCTAAGTGCGTACGAGACGTCCACAGCCAAAATAACCAAGTACGAGGTTTGGCTTGAGGAGACTGTACTTGGTACGCGCTACGTGCAAACGGAGAAGAAGATGTTTGTGGTTGACAGGAACTACTATGAGTTAGTGGTTGAGGCACATTACCTGAATACTTATGGTGTGGTGTGCCAGTTGACGCTGCGGGGTGAGTCTACGGTGAGTTTCAACATTTCGAATGTTGAAAGTGCGGCTTACTGGGACAACACGTATGATGTTGACAGGGGTGAGTCGATAGCGACCGATGTGATGGTTGCCAGTGGTGGCTATGTGGCCAGTGGAAGCGTGAGCGGCCAAGAGGCGAAGATGATACTTGAGCTTGCCGCGAGCCGCAAGTGCCTGATGCATGATGGGCATCAGAAATATCTACCGTACAGGGTTTTGACGAACAAGTTTGAGTTTCGGAGGACGCAGAATGTTCTGGACTATTCGTTAGAGTTTGTACTTGACTATGAGAATGAACTGCCAGACCTATTCTTATGAGCAGCAGACTGAACATAAAGGTTGGTGAGCGTTGGCTTGATGTGCCAAGAGGGACGAAGCTGAAGATAACGCAGGTGAACAACATCTTCTATGAGTCTCAGAGCCGCAGAAGCTTCAGCCTAACGGCCAATCTTCCTTATTCATCGCGTAACAATATTGCGCTTGGTTGGCTGTATGAGCTTGGAACCCCGAACAGCGCTGCCGCTACTGTGGAATGCGGTGTGTATGACGACCATACGCATGTGCACAACGCCACCTTGCAGGTGCGAAAGACCGCACGCGGCTATAGCGTGAATGTGCTGATAGACCACGGAGCCTTGGATGCGCTGTACAGTGAGACCAATGTGCGCGACATACCTGCATTAGACTTTGTGCAGCCGGGTGGCGCAACAACCGGTGATTGGCCAAGCAGCACTGCGGTTTATTACTATCAGTGCCTTTTCGGTGGTTTCAACGGCCCTGCAGATAGCAGAAGAATGCTTTTCTACTACCAGCATGACGCGCTTGGAGCATACCTGATGCACGTGCTGAAGGAGGTGATGAACTACTGCGGATGGCAGGGCAACAGTTTGGACGGCAGTTTTGTTTCGGACACGGAGCTACAGCAGCTTCATTTCTGTAACAACTGGTACGACAATGACTTTGATACTGGTGCGATAAGTTACAGCTACCTGCTACCCGACATCACCATTGGCGACCTGCTGAAAAGCCTTCAGGTGATGTTCAACATCGGTTATTTCTTCAATAACCGAACGAAGAAGGTGAGCATGGTGCTGTTGAAAGATCTATTGGGCAATTCGCCAATTGATTGGAGCAGCAAAGTTCCGCGCCACCTTGTGGAGCGTAATTGGGGCGGTAAGGTGATTGATGGCGTGAAGTTGCGATGGAGCTCGGAGATATACACGATGTACCAGAAGCCCGACCTTTCGCAGTATGCGCAAATTGGCTATCAGGACAATGACACATATCTGTACAACACCGGCAGCCCCAATGATCTTGTGCGCATAGTGACCGAGAATACGGCCTTTGTGTGGAAACGACCGGACTGGTGGACTTCGGCCGCAGAGGACTGGTATCCAGTAGCATACTTGGGTTCGTTGACGGACTACACTGGACAGACGGCCATTGCGCCCGTAAACTCCTATTATGACCTGCCCGGATCATTGCCGGATGAGGGAACGGTTTGCCTTGTGCTGAACGAGAACTGGTGGTATATGGTAATTGATGGCGATTGGCATAAATGGGTGTACAACAACTTCGGTGTGGAGAAGGGCAACGCCAGACGCGAACTGACAAGCAAGATAGGAGCGCCCATCATGGACCGCATTGGAGACGAACTTGAGAACCACAACCTGCGTCTTGTTCCGGTATTGAACAACCATGGCACTGAATATGCCATTCTTGAAGGGATTGCAAAAAGCAACCTGAAGAACATGCCAGCCTTGCTGAGTTTCAACCGTGGACGCGGCACCGACAGCCAAGGCTTTCAGTACTACATTGGCAATATAAATGGCGACCGCTTATCGAATTTCAGCAGTGCTGATATTTATGACTGGAACTTCAACCAGGTGGGCAACTACCGTTTGACGTGGGAAAGTGACAATGGACTGTACAAGACGTTCCATGAGCCATGGTATGAGTTTGTGAACAACGGGCAGGAGATCACTTTTCCGGCCAACCTTACGTTGCTGGATCTGATGAATCTTGACATGCAGAAGCCTGTGCATGTTCATGGCGTGACGGGTTGGATAATGCAGTTGGAGTATGAATTGCCCTTGAATGGCCCAGTGATGGTGACCATGGTGAAGCGCAGCTGATGGAGATAAATGCCAACACGATAGAGGTGCTGAAGGCTTGGGCTGACATAAGCCGCGAGCGTTTGGAGGACTCCATTGAGAAATATGGTGCAGTGGAGAGCGGTTCGCTTTTGAGCAGCATTAATGCGCGTGTGGTGCAGGATGAGGTGCATTTGGCGTACAATTATTACGGCATGTTCGTTGATATGGGCGTTGGCAAGGGTGTGAGCTTGGGTGATGTGGCTTTCAATTCTGAATTCCGTGGTGTGGATGGCGCAAGCGGCAGACGGCCGAAGAAGTGGTACAGCCCCACGATGTACCGAGAAGTGGCTAAGTTGAGCGAAATACTACAGGAACGCTTTGGCCTGATGGCTCAGGCCAGCGTGCTTGAGGGTGATGCGCTTGGCAACCGTATCATGCTTGATATCTAGTGTCCTTTAGCGCGCCCACTGAAGTTGGGAATTTCGGGTAACGATAACCCGAAAGATGGCCCAACAGGAACAACGCGATGTCATTATTAAAGTGAATGACGGACAGGCACTGAGCTCAATAAAAGAGTTGGAGAGTGCCAGTAGAAAACTGCGCAGCGAATGGAAGAAGACCACTGATGCCAGCGACCGCAAACGACTTGCCAAGGAGATAAAGGCGGTGAATAC
>Ga0172367_10007588_pt1 | contig 12369 bp, 13 predicted proteins | sample Lak10m_FD_114542 | JGI IMG/M metagenome (GOLD analysis project Ga0172367, IMG submission 114542) | Freshwater microbial communities from Kabuno Bay, South-Kivu, Congo - kab_022012_10m | ecosystem: Environmental > Aquatic > Freshwater > Lake | place: Democratic Republic of the Congo: South-Kivu...
AAGAAAAAACCATGAAGATCTTTGTGCGGACCATGCCCCGCACACCTGGTGTATCTCCGGCACCGGTGCAACAACCCCCGCCACAGGAGGTCCCCGAACCCCGGACCTCACAGGCAATTCCGGCACGGCCCCCTGCAGATTCAATAAGGATCCGGGTACCGGCAAAACCAGCCCCTGCGCAGCCGAAACCGGCCATGGTTCTGCCGTTCCGGAAATTCATTGCCAGGGATTTCATCAGGCTGGTCTACTGGATCGGCGTAATAGCAATTCTCCTGGTCGTCGTTTCCGGGATCCTTGCTGATACGGCAAAGAAGAGTACAGCGGCAGGGACCTCCGCGGAAATCCCGGGAGCTTCGTCGGGGGATATTCTTGCCGGCCTGCCTCTCTTCTGGATTGGTATGCTGCTCATCAGCAACTTCTTCTGGAGGGTCCTGTGCGAGACCAGCGCCATCCAGTTCGCCCTCTATAGTTCGCTTGTGCATGCGGAAAATCCTCCCGGGCCGGTGCAGGACTCCCTTTATGAAGACGGGATGCCTGGTGATGCCGGGGGAGATGAATTTATCGACTGTCCCCGCTGCGGAAAAGTCGTGCATCCACGCGATATCCGGGCCTGCTCTCATTGCGGAGTACAGGGATGCAGCAGCTGCATCCGGATGATGGGACTGGTCAGGAAAACGCTGACCTGCAGAGACTGTTATCAGGGAAAATAAATTATTTTTTTACCCGGTTTTTCCAGACCGGATGTATCAAAAAAAGAATCAGAGGGAATTGATGTAGACATCATATTCCTTGATGACCAGGGTCGGGTCCGGATCATCCGGCATTCTGAATTTATAATATCTCGTTGTACTGGTCCCTCCATTATGATCTGCAAACTGCAGGAAGTAATTATCCCAGGCTGTATCATAGTCCTGGGCTGGATCAGGAGTGTACTGGAGTTCAAATGTGTTACTTCCAAGGGTCGTGGAAGTATATCTCGGTGGCCCCCGCATCTCCATCTGCACCGTCCCGATCCCTGCCCGTGAGAGGGACTCGGAACTGTTGAAACTGATGAGATTCACGACCATGGTATTGGTATATGCATCGTAGAACCAGCGGGGCTGGGCAATCATCACCGATTCGTTGACAATTGTACTGCGTTCGACTACAGCCCCGTTCTGGAGGGATATGACCGACTGGGCACCCACCGATTCATAACGGAGGTCTCCGGACTGGAATGCGTTGACCAGGGGTATCGCCCCGTCAGTGATCTTAATGGATACGGGTGTATGACTTGCATTCTCCAGTATCAGAGCCCCACTCCCGATCTTCAGGGACGTTTCTTTGAACGGTACTGTTTTGTACGCAAGGCTCTTGACATCGTTCTGAAGCACAATCATGTTCTTCTCCATGATCTTCTGGTCCGCATTGGTCTGTTGTTCCAGGAGCATGGGATATCCGTACAGTGTTACCAGGCCGATCCCGACAATCACCAACGTGAATATCAGTAAAAATCCGATAGCTTCTGAAACCCCGTGAGCATTCATTCTGTTTCCCGCTTTTCTCATGATTACACACCTCGAGAATCGTAACTGATCCTGTTCAGTCCTTTTCCGGTAGTATTCCCCTTAACACCCCTTGTTGCACCAACCCCGGCCAGGGACACCTCAGATGTTATCAGTCCCCGGGTGACTACGACGTTCTGATCAGCGGCATTCGCACCCGGGCCGATCTCCACAAAATAATCTTTTCCGGCAACGTCATCCGGGATATCAAAAATTGTGGTAACGGTCCCATTCCTGGGTGCGACAGCATATACGTCCACGATACGCGTCGATATCCCGTTTCCGATGTCCGTGAATGCAACGTAACTGAGCCGGTCGGCCGGTCCCTCCATAATATTTGAGTTGACCAGAAGCAGCATTACGATGAGAAGCCCCATCAGCACGCCGCTGACCATGATGTACTCGATGAGGTTGGCCACTCCTCGGTCGTTTTGTGGTATTTTACAGAGAGACCCAGACTTCATTGTATTCAGTCACCCCGTTGTTGAAATGGATGTACGCATAGGTCTTGCTATCGGCCGGCGGGTTCGGAAGGGTAAATGATGAGTTGACGATGGCGTCCAGCCGTTTTTTGGATATTTCCCTGATATCCGTCTGGACCGTTGTCCGGTTCACGGCATTGGGGATACTGGATGTCTCGATAATGACTTCGCGGGTATCCCGGATATAGCTTTTAGGAAATTCGATGACGCTCTCCGCAGTTGTCTGTCCGACGACGGTTGACTGGTTGATGACCAGCGCAAGGAAGAAGAAGCTGAAGCTCACGAGAAACCCCATCAGGATAATCCATTGTGCGTCCTCATTCAGTCGCGCCATAGCAATACCTCCACGAGTACAGCCCGGTCCGCTTTCACGGCACTTCCGGGCAGTTGCTTGTTTACTATTACCCATTTTGTTGCTCGTACTGCATGCTCTCCCCCGGTAAGTTTCCGGGAGGATGTGAAATAACTGCTCTGGATGGGATCCCCCGGGGGAAGCGCCGCGATTGCGATATTGTAATAGGAGATATTTGCCTCAAAATTGATATAGTCGGAATTACCGAGCGTCCGGTTATTCGTCAGGTCCAAAAACATGGTTTTGAAATCCTCCCCCCGGTCCCCTTCAACGATGAGCTGGAGGGGAGTTTTCTCGACCGTGGCATCCGGGCGGGTATCCATCATGTTCAAGGCATCTTTCCCGAGGATCTCCAACTGCATGTCGCTGATATGGGCATCACCGGGCGTGTAGACTGCCGTGGAGTTGAGGACAACGTACGCGGTCAGCAGCATGATAAGCCCGGCTGCCACACCCTCGATGGTGTAGAGCTGCCCGCGGTCATCTACCATACGGCAACCTCGACAATGGCATCCCGGAGCCGGGGCTGGGTCACATTTTTCGGATTATAGTTATAGTCAAAGGAGGGTGCCCGGGCATTGGTATTGTTCAGGAACGTGCTTGCATACGGTCCCCCCGGGAATCCTCCGGATCCATCTTGTAAATTGAAGGTGAGATTGAAATAAAGGTTCGTATACTGTGCCTGCATCCCGGCAATAAAATCCGGGTTGACTTTGATGGTTATCCGGTCACGTACTTCGCAGGGAGGTGTTGTATAGGTCAGGTTATCATCGAGAACCGGATAGTCGAACGTACCCATCTTCGTAAGGGTGTGGGCATCGAGTTTGTAGACGTCAATTTTTGTCAGTGTTATGTTGTAATTGGATGGATCGACATGGCCGTGTGAAGGATCCGGATCGGCCGGATTGTAATAGAGAGTCGTCCGGAGATCAGTAATATTGACCGTAACCTCATCGGTTGAGAGATCGATCTGGTACAGGGGGTCTTTGACCTCGCTGAGCAGTTTGGAGTTATTGAAAAGGATGGAAAACTCATGCTGCGTCACGTTTTCCGTGTTGGCATACCTGAACGCCTTGATAACGGACTCATTGATCGTTGCATTACTCATACTCTTGATCTTCACGAGGCGGCGTATGCACCCGTAACCCCCGGGGACAAGGTCCCCGACTGTCATTTTCTCGTTCTTCTCAACATCGTAGAGGGAGATGTTGAAACGATAGGGGTAGTCGCCGAATATGACCTTTGTCCGGTAATCGTCCGGGTAGATGAAAGATGTCGTGTTGAAGAACCGTTTGACTTTATTGTCTGAAAGAATATTGGGGGTATCTTTTGATATGGCAAGACCGAACCGCGTTACGTTCTTTTTCTGTGGATCGAGAATTGTCTCCCAGCCGGGGATAGCGGGCCACCCGGGGTCTTCCACGAGAAGGACACCCGTCCGGTACGCCACGGCATCATAATCGATGGTATATGACTGGTGGCCTATCAGAATCCCGGGGATCATCGTCGCTACCCAGATGAATGCAAGGAGGAATATTGTAAATCCCACGAGGAAATCTATGGAGAGATTTCCGGACTCGTCACATATTTTTATCAATTGCCTCTCCTGTTGTTGCATTGAACTTCAGCATTCTTGACGTTCCCTTGAATGTTATCGTATAGATCCCGTCCACGAGTTCGATATTCCGGAGAACCGGCCCTGACGAGGTCACCTGAGAGATCGCCCCCCTGTTTATATCAAACAGTTTAGCCGGTGTAGTGATACGGCTCATGTCTATCTCTCCGGAGGAGAAAGACTCGTTGAGGGGTATGATCGTCCAGCCCGAAACGTCGTAGGCCCTGAGTTCATTTCCCTTCCCGGTCTGCACACCAAATGCCCAGGTTCGTGCATTTCCTGATGTATCGGTGTTCATTCCCTGAATGAACCTGATGACGATACTCTCGTTCTTTTTAATGTACTTCTGAATCCCGTCCGGGTTGGTACGGGGATCCGTATCAGGATAGACGCCCAGATTATCCCTTGCATTTTCAAAACTGATGAACAGTGACTGGGTGGATCCCGGGGATGGTGCCGAAAGGGTGGTCGTAACCGGTGCCGGGCTTGCAGTTTTTTCTGAAATACATGCTGAAAAGAGGCATGCAGAGATGAGAAGGGTAATCATGACAATGGTAACGGGAAAGCTACGCATAATCTTCCTTAATCCGTTATGGATAATCGACCAGATATAAATATTGGTATTTTTCCAGAAAAAACCTGTATTCAGCTTTTAAAGCGCAGCACGGGCATATCTCCAGTCAAAAAATTCATTAGTGAAAATTTTTTTAGGGTCTGATAAGACCATGAAATCGTACGAAATATTTTATGGCACGATCTTTGTTATCGGGATCTCAAGGATGTCTTCTGCTCCAAAGTGCTTGAGCGTCGGTATGAGCTGGTTGACCGAGCTTTTCTGAACCACCGTCTGGATACTGTAATAATCGATCCCGTGCAGCCGGCTCACTGTCGGCTTCTTCATTGCCGGAAGTGCTGCGACGAGTTTTTCCATGGAGGCGGTGGGGACGTTCATGGTCAGAAGAACCTTGTGCCTGGCGTCAATAACCCCGAATAACAGTGTCTTGATCTCTTCGATCTCCTTTCTCTTCTGGGGATCAGCCCATGACTGCTTATTGGCGATAATGGCCGTGTGGGACTCCATGATCTGCCCGATGATCTTGAGTCCGTTCTTGCGCAGGGTGGTCCCCGTCTCCGTGAGGTCAACAACAACATCCATCAGGTCAGGCACTTTCGCTTCCGATGCGCCATAGGAGTGAAACATCTGGACCGGTATCTTATGATCCGCAAAGAACTTCCGGGTGAGTTCGGGATATTCAGTGGTGACTCTGCTGTTTGGCCGTATCTGATCGACTGTCTCGATGGGCTCGTCGCGGTGGACAGCGATAACGATCTTCACGTTTCCCTCCCCGGTCTTGCTGTAGGAAAGGTTTGCAACCTCAACAACATCAGAGCCTGTTTCAGTGATCCAGTCGAGGCCGGAGATGCCGAGGTCAAAATATCCCTTATCCACGTAGGTAGGAATCTCCTGCGGGCGGAGGATCTTCAGTTTGCCGATGCGGGGATCATCGATCCGTGGATTGTAATCCCGGTCCGTGCGTTTGACCTCGAGGTCAGCCTCCTTGAAGAGCTGGAGTGTCTGTGCCTCAAGGCTGCCTTTGGGGAGGGCGATGGTAATCATACCCTATCCCGTCGCGGCCGTGAAACAATAAAGGTAAGGGATTCGATCTTACTCGAACGTGTGGACAACGAGCCCGCTTAAGAGCTTGGGCTCGAACCAGGTGGACTTCGGTGGCATAACTCCGCCATTATCAGCAATTGAGAGAACCGTTTCGACTTTTACCGGCTGCATGGCAAACGCGATCTGGTACTGTCCCATGTCCACCAGTTTCTCGAGATCGGCGACCGGCCGTGCGCCGCCAAGGTACTGGAGCCGGGCATCCCCGCGGGGATCCGTGATCCCAAGCAGTCCTTCGAGTACATAGGTCTGCAGGACGGCGACATCCAGTGAATCGAGCGGGGCGGCTTTCTTATCCAGCGGACGGGTGCATTCGTACCACTGCCCACCGAGATACATATGCACAACATGGTCGTTCTCCGGCTTTGTGCATTTCGGCCTGATGTTGTATTCGCGCCCGTTTACCCTGCCGTACGGTTTGACTTCGAAATACTTCTTGAGGATGTCGAGGAAGGAATCATGGGTGTAGGTGCCGAGATCCGCCAGGAGCCGGCTGTAGCCATGGATCTTCACCTTGTTCTGGGCAAACATGACCCCCATGAACCGGGAGACTTCGCCCTCGGCAGATTTTCCGGCAACGATCCTGCGGTCGGCGACATTGACCGCGGCTTTTGCCCGGTGGTGGCCATCGGCGATATAGAGGGCCGGGATGGAAGCGAAGATCTGTTCAAGCCGGCTCAACGCGGCGGGATCCGTGATCCGGAAGATCTGGTGAATACCACCATCAGCTGCCTTCACCTCAGCATCCGGTATGGTCTGGGGGGTGATGAGGGATTTGATGAATGCGTAAGCATCTCCGCTGTCCCGGTACAGGAGAACAACCGGGCCATTGTGTGTCTTAGTCATCTCGATATGGCGGGTGCGATCCTCTTCCTTGTCATAGCGGGTGAGTTCATGGCGGCGGATGCTGGTATTTCGGTAATCATCAACATCCAGGCAGGTGCAGAGCCCGAGGAACATGTCCCCGTTTTGCTGGACCCGGTACAGGTACATTCCCGGTTCCGGATCAGGAGACATATCTTTGCTCTCAAGCAGCGCGACAAAATTTTTGCGTGCCCGCTCATAGATCTTCGGGTCATCTGACGGGAGTTCTGCAAGTTCAGCATCCGGCCGGTTTACGCGCAGGAAACTCTTTTTGTTTTTTGCGATAATCGCCCGTGCCTCATCGGCAGTTACAACATCATAAGGGACTGCAGCTATCGCCGGTGCACAAGAACGCTCCGGCCGCACTCCGGCAAAACGATAAATCCTGACCATACACCAACATCCAGACTGGTAAATAACACCAAGACGTGCTCAGAATAATTGGGTGTGCTCCCATATAATTTTCCGCACAGCGCCGGAACGTAGCGTGACAACAATATTGATGTGAATGGACTGAACATTTTGTAACCCGTAAGGAATCCGTATATGATACGCCCCCGTGAGATTGTCCCGCCTTCCCAGCCCAAGATCCGGCTGGCACTCCCCACTGATATTGCCGCTATTGTCGCCATCGAGGACGAGTCGTTCGTAGACCCTTGGGAACAGGGAGTCTTTCTCGAAGCCCTCACCTATTATCCCACCACGTATTTTGTTGCAACCTGCGATGGTGAGATGGCGGGTTTTGTTGTGGGGGCCCTTGAGGATACAGGAGAGAATATCTACGGGCATATCTGCAACCTTGCTGTGAGTCCCCGCTTCCGGCACCGGGGAATCGGGCGGTCGCTGGTGACCCGGGCCGAACATCAGTTCGCGCTGGAACTTGCAACTGCTGTCCAGCTGGAGGTCCGCGTTTCCAATACCGCAGCGCAGACGTTCTATCAGCGCATGAGGTATCAGAATGTTTTTGGTATCGAGAGCTATTATGCCAATGGTGAGGATGCTCTCGTCATGATGAAATGGTTCCGGTTCTGAAAAAAAAGAGTTTCAGCCCGGCCACCCCCTGTTGATCAGGGTCCTGGTACGTGACAGTTTTTACCTGTGCATCCCAGGTAAAAATCCAAAATGTTTTTTCCTGTGATGATAACAATTGTGGGATTGCCTGTCTGGAACCAGTGAATGCCGTGTGACAAAGAACGACCTGCCCCCCGAACCCACCCGCAACGCGAAAGGAGAACCGGATTTTCCCTTCCCCGATCCTGAAGCCCGGCAACAGGATATTGCGGAGAGCATAGAACACCACCACCCGCCAAAAGACCCCCTTCCGCCGATGGGTGAATTCGGTCTCAAACGCGGGATCAAACCCTGGATGGCGAACCTGATCGCCATCGGTGGCATTATAGGATCCTGCTATTTCCTCGGCACCGGTTACCTTATCTCCCAGATGGGGCCGAGTGTCATCCTCCTGTATGCTATCGGTGGCCTCATCATCTATACCGTCATGCAGTCCTTTGCCGAGCTGCTGGTCAATGTTCCCCGGCAGGGGAACTTCATCAGCTATTCAGCCGAATTCATCTCGCCGACATGGGCCGTGGCGACAGGCTGGAGTTACTGGTTCAACTGGTGCGCATATATCCCGTCGGAAGCGGTGGCCGGCGGCATCATCATGCATGTCTTTGCACCGCAGGTACCGGTGGTACTCTGGGCTGTGGTATTCCTCATCATGATCACGACCCTCAACCTGATCCATGTCGGGGGTTTCGGTCTGGTAGAGAGCTCACTTGCGATTGTTAAGATCGCGCATAACGTTATTTTCTGCGTTGTCGCTGCCCTGATTGTTCTTGGGCTCATCGGCTCTGCGGGTTTTATTGGTACGAGCGTGGTCTTCCCGCCGGGTGGCAACCTGTACGATGATATCTTCCCTGCAGGCTGGTTCATCCTTATTGCGAACATGGCCCTGATCCTGGTAAACTTCCAGGGATCGGAAATTGTCGGTCTTGCGGCAGCCGAGACCGAGGACCCGAAACGGACGGTGCCCCGGGCCTGCCGGCAGGTCGTCCACCGGATCATCCGGGTTGACATTCTGCCCATTTTCTTCCTGATCCTGATCATTCCATTTGCCGCCGCAGGTCTTTCGGACAGCGTCTTCTCGACCGCGCTAGCCATGTACGGATTCCAGGAAGCTGCGGCTGTGCTTTCCTTCATCGTTCTTACTGCTGCGTTTTCGTGCGCCAACAGCGGGTTCTATGGTGCCGTCCGTGCATTGTACGGCCTGTCAGTCGAAGGCATGGCACCTAAGCTCTTCTCAAAACTGAACCGGAACTGCGTACCGATGATCGGGACCCTTGTCACCCTGGCCTGCTGCTGGATCGTCCTTTCGCTCTGGTGGTTCACCAATGGCGAGGGCCAGCTCTATGTCTGGCTCCTTTCCGTGTCGGCTTTCACTGGTGCGATCTGCTGGATTTCCATCTGCTGGGCGCAGGTTGCCTTCCGGAAGAAGATTTATGAACGGGGGTACACTGACGCTGATATTATCGCCCCGGCGCCCCTATCTCCGTGGATGCCGATCCTCATCGGAGTTGTCCTCGAGGTCATCGCGTTGGTGGTACTGGCATTCAACCCTGAACTCTCCGGTTCATTGTATCTCTCGATCCCGGTCGTGACCCTGCCGATGATCATCTACTGGGTTGGCCGGCGTACCGGCCGGATCAAGGCATTCAAGTACCTGCACCCGGACGAGAAGACCTTTGATGAACTGTTCCCCGATAAACGGGCGAACAGGTAATATCCCCATTATTTCTCTTTCAGGAATGCAGCCCAGGTTTACGGTATGACGCGTCCGATGTATCCCTTCGGAATTCTTTTAATGTTTGCTCTCATGAAAATCTGAGTATGCATCGTCTATTCCATCCCTATCGGTTTGCGATACTTGTGGTCATGCTCCTCGTATGTACGGGGGTCTCCAGCGCAGCACCCTCCGACCACCCGGTAGTTACAGCAATCACCGGCCCGAACAACCTGAACGACGGCTACATGCCAACCGGATCCTATGTTTTCATGGCCTCCGTTTCCGGGGGGTCTCCGCCGTACACCTACCGGTGGTTCGTAGTGCCCGACACCACCAGCGGGGAAGAAGACGTCATGGCCCCGCGAAGGTGGCATGGGCTCCAGTATCGAATACCTGTATATGCTGGAATATTCAGAGTCCCCAAAACCGAAGTGGACGACTATCACTGAACCAAAAACGTTCCCCAAAGCCCCTGCATCTGCCATTGTTGCAACAACGACAACCCAGAATCCTGATTGTAAGGACTCAGGTGCCCGCTTCACCGGTATCAATGGTGATGTCCAGGTCTTCAGCGAGTGCAGCGACAGTAACTGGAAGACCTCGATAACAGACCCGAATAAATGGAAATTTGCCCAGCCTGCTATGGTCCTCTATAATGACGACCACGTGAAGACTGGTGAAGATTCTGTAACCACGCTTGGGCTTGCCGATATGAGTATGTTCGTTATGAAACCGGAATCGGAAATTGTCCTTTCCGCTCCCCCGAATGAAAGCAATCTGAAAAGCAAGATCAAACTGCTAGCGGGCAACATGTGGACTAATATCAAGAAAATAGCAGAGGGTGGAAGTGTTGAGGTCGAGCTGAACCAGGGGGTTTGCGGAATCAAAGGGACCACCTTCATCGCCTCATCGGATGGAAAACAGTCAAACCTGCAGGTCATTGAAGGGACTGTTGAAATGACCGGGAAGGCTAATGGGAAGAAAATCTTGATCTCCGGTGGCCAGCAGGTAACCGCAAACGGTACGGGTCTGGGATCTCCTGCACCATTTGATGCAGCTGCTGCACAGGCAGAATGGGATAGGGTAAAGGCAAAGGCTGAAGCTGGCAGCCAAGCACCGGCGCCAACACAGAAGTCGGACATTGAATCCGCTCTTGTTATTGCGGGTATCGGCATTGCAGCCGCAACCATCGCAATCCGTCGCATGTGAAAAAGAAGAGCCGATCGTGGGTATCAACGCCTAAAAACTCTTTTTACTCCATTGAAAACCAGTCATCCTTGTTCTTCAAATCCTTCAAATGGGAATGAGGGTGACCCCCTCTCTCCCCCAAAGGGGGAGGCCGCCCCAAGGGCAGCGCCCCCATGCCCCCAAGAGCGTCAGAAAAAAGGGGCTTTAAAGAGAAAAAATTATCCGCGCCCGAGCTGCTGGTGGGCACGGGCGAGGTGCTGAGCGGCAAGAGCGCCAAGGAGGGAGAGTTCCCCGGCAAGGACCGCTGCCCCGATGATCTCGGCAAGCTTCTTTGCGTTCGTGCCCGGTGGAGTACCGCCCCCGGCAACTCCGAGGATCCTGAGGCATTCCGCCTGAGTTTCGACAGCGGTACCCCCGCCGACAGTCCCGACCGGAAGTGACGGGAGCGTGACGGCAACATATACCCCGGTCTCTGTGAGGTCTACGGTCGTGATGCAGGTACTTCCGTCAATGGCGTGGGCCGCGTCCTGACCGCATGCGATGAACATCGCGGCAACCACGTTTGCCGCATGAGCATTGAACCCTGTGGCCCCGGCGCGGGCAGAGCCGACAAGGTTCTTGCGGTAATTCACTTCCATGAAGGTTTTGGCATCGGTCTTAAAGACCTGGCTGATCAGGTCATGGCTAAGGGCAACACCAGCGACAACGCTCCTTCCCCGCCCCATTACCGCATTGATGGCAGCAGGCTTCTTATCGGTACACATATTCCCCGAGAGGGCAATAAGGCGTGCTCCGGTGCCTTGCGCGATCAGATCGGCAACCTTCGCACTCGCAATGGTGACCATATTCATACCCATTGCGTCTTTGGTATCGAATTCGAGCCGGACATAGACGCTGGTACCGGCAACGAAAGTGACGATATCCGTCAGTTTTCCATGCGAGGTTGTGCTCTCGGCAAGGGTTCTGAGTTCATCGCGGTGCACAGTCACCCAGTCGCAGACCGACGCGGCGTGGGCAACGCTGTCCGTTGCAAAAACCGGGGCCCTGGTCATCCCGTCATGGAGGACCCGGACCTCTGCCCCGCCGGCCTTTGTGATCGCGCTGCACCCCCGGTTGACTGATGCGATGAGCGCCCCCTCGGTGGTTGCGAGCGGGAGCCAGTAACTGCCCCGTGCATACCCGCCGTTCACCAGGACCGAGCCGGCCACCCCGACCGGAACCTGTACTGTTCCGATCATATTTTCGCAGTTCCTTTTTACCACGCGCTCGATGTCGATGGAGAAGATCCCGATGTTGTCGAGTTTTGTTTCCGTCTCGCCTTCGATGTATTCGCGCCGGATACGGATCGCGTCTATCGGTGCGAGTTCCTTCTCGAGCTCGTAGAGTTTTATTGAGCCGTCCTTCAGCTTGTTGAGAATGATGGTATCCCTCTCGTTCTCATGACCTGACTTTGCACTGTTCCCTTTTACCTCGCGATGCCCAGCATCATCAGCCATGAATAGTGGTTAGTGTGTATAGTGATATGATACACGTGGTCAGGGTGACGGTCGGGCAATGGGGGATCCGGGTGCCGGCACGGCAGGGAGAGGAGATGCGTCAGGCGCTGATACGTGAGTGCGCGCTTGACGCCACTCTCCGGGTGCTGCGGGAGGGCGATCAGCTCATCCTCCCGGTCCTTGCCGAACGCGAGGGGGCACTCCGGTACGAATTCGAAGCCCACCCGGGCCGCGAACCGCTCCCGCGCCACGAACTGGTCGGGGGGATTGCGATCATGCAGGATGATGATCCGGCAGGAGCGGAAAAGATCCTGGAATCCCGCCCGTCGCTCCACACCGTGGTGTATGCGAAAGGGGAAGTGAGCGGG
>Ga0172367_10007591_pt1 | contig 12366 bp, 18 predicted proteins | sample Lak10m_FD_114542 | JGI IMG/M metagenome (GOLD analysis project Ga0172367, IMG submission 114542) | Freshwater microbial communities from Kabuno Bay, South-Kivu, Congo - kab_022012_10m | ecosystem: Environmental > Aquatic > Freshwater > Lake | place: Democratic Republic of the Congo: South-Kivu...
TAGATTAGTCCTTTTCTTCAATTATAAAAACGTCTTCCCCTGGCTTTTTCATAAAATAGCGTTCGCGGGCAAATTTTTCACCATTGGCTTCCAGGTTGAGCCGATCGCGCTCTGCGCGTTCGATTCGTTGAAAATAGTATTCTTTTTCGCGCTCCAGCTTGTTGAGCGTTCGTTGCAGACGCCATTGAGTAAGCACATCGTGTTTATCCATAAAAAGCATCCAGAATACAAATAAGAGCAGTACCAGCATATACCGGTTGCGCAATGCAGGAGGTGCCCACTGGAGTAATGGTTGGAAAAGCCTTTTCATAGAGGAAGGTTTATCCAAAGGTACGCTTATTTCCGGAAGATACCCCAGCCTGGATAAATTGCCGTTTCGCCCAGTTCCTCTTCGATGCGGAGGAGTTGGTTGTATTTAGCGATCCGATCCGAGCGAGATAAAGAACCCGTTTTGATTTGACCTGTATTCAGTGCGACTGCCAGGTCGGCGATTGTCGTGTCTTCGGTTTCTCCCGAACGATGGCTCATTACCGAGCTATAGCTATTTCGGGTAGCGAGTTGCACCGCCTGGATGGTTTCGGTCAGGGAGCCAATCTGGTTTACCTTAACGAGGATAGAGTTGGCCGCTTTGCGCTCTATTCCTTTCTGGAGGCGCTTTGAATTGGTGACAAAAAAGTCATCGCCTACCAGTTGAATTTTGCTACCCAGCTGTTTGGTCAGTTCAATCCAGCCATCCCAGTCATCTTCTGCCAGACCATCTTCGATGGAATAGATTGGATATTTTTCGGTCCATTCTTTCCAGTAGCTGATCATTTGGGCCGGTGTCAGTTTGTCCCCGCTGGATTTTTTGAAATAGTACACATTCTCGTCTTCGAGATAGAACTCGGAGGATGCTGCATCCATAGCCAATACGATATCTTCACCCGGGCGATAGCCGGCTACTTCGATAGCTTTCAGGACGGTTTCAACGGCTTCTTCGTTCGACTTGATATTAGGAGCGAATCCGCCCTCATCGCCTACGTTCGTGGAGTAGCCTTTTTTCTTGAGTACGGTTTTCAGATGATGAAATACTTCTGCTCCCATACGCAGTCCATCGGAAAAGCAGGTAGCTCCGACGGGCATAATCATGAATTCCTGGAAGTCGATGCTGTTATCGGCATGCGAACCCCCATTCAGGATATTCATCATAGGTACTGGAAGTGTGGTAGCGTTTACGCCACCCAGGTAGCGGTAGAGCGGGAGATTAGCTTCTTCGGCAGCTGCTTTGGCAACGGCCAGGGAAACACCCAAGATAGCATTCGCCCCGAGCTTTGATTTATTTTCGGTGCCATCCAGTTCAATCATGAGCTTATCGATAGCCACTTGGTCGAATACGTCCAAGTCGATGAGTTCGTCGGCAATTTTTTCGATAACATTTTCGACCGCTTGCAGCACCCCTTTGCCGAGATACTGGGAAGCATCGCCATCGCGCAGCTCCACTGCTTCGTGTTTGCCGGTAGAAGCGCCGGAAGGCACGGCGGCACGGCCGAAGGCACCCTCTTCAGTCAGTACCTCTACTTCAATGGTTGGATTCCCGCGGGAATCCAGGATTTGCCTTGCATGAACATCCGTGATTGAACTCATGATAGTCCAGAAATTTAATGATTATAAAAGGTATGGTTATTGCATAGATTGAACGAACTGGTCGAACAAGTAACGAGCATCGTGCGGACCGGGAGACGCCTCTGGATGGTACTGCACAGAAAAAGCAGGCTTGCCTTTAATCCGGATACCCTCTATAGAATCGTCATTGAGATTGACGTGGGTGATCTCGATACGATCGAGGTTGGCGCGCACATGGTCGGGGCTGATTCCGAAGCCATGGTTCTGGGAGGTGATTTCGCAGTGCCCGGTAGCCAGATTTTTAACCGGGTGATTGATTCCCCGATGGCCGTGGTGCATTTTGAATGTTGGGATATCCGACGCCAAGGCCAGTAACTGGTGTCCAAGGCAGATTCCGAACAAGGGCTTATTATCATCGAGAACGGACTTGGCTGTCGAAATAGCGTAATCCATCGCCGAGGGATCGCCGGGGCCATTCGAGAGAAAATAGCCATGAGGTTGGAAGGCGCGAAGCTCCTCGACGGGAGTTTTGGCCGGAAAAACCTTGACAAAACATCCCCGCTCGGTTAGACAGTCGAGAATATTTTGTTTTATACCAAAATCCAGAGCGGCGACGCGTATAGGTGCGCTTGGGTTACCGGCGGTGTAGGCTACGGGAGTGCTCACTTTAGAAGCCAACTCTAGTCCATCCATGGGTGGTGCCTGGGATAGCTGGGCGCGCAGCACATCGAGGTCGCTTGTTTCGGACGAAATGATGGCATTCATAGCCCCTTTACTCCGGATATGTCGCACGATGGCCCGTGTATCGACCCCGGTGATTCCGACCAGGCCTTCGCTTTCAAAGTACGACTGAATGGACTGGTCTGCCTGGATACGAGAGTAAGGTATGGTAAACTCGCGGCAAATGAGGCCGGCGATCTTAATGGAGCCGGACTCTGACTCTCGCTGTTTGGTGCCATAATTGCCGATGTGGACGTTGGTGGCAACCAGCAATTGGCCGAAGTACGAAGGATCGGTAAAAATCTCCTGATAGCCGGTCATACCGGTATTAAAGCAAATTTCACCGGTGGTAGTACCAATTTTTCCAGCGGCAAACCCGTGGAAAACCGTACCATCCTCCAAGAAGAGGACAGCGGGGATTTGTGTTGTTTGGGTCGTCGAAGGCATTGCCAAACGATTTTTAAAAGCGGAGCGACCTGGAGGCAGGAAATCCACTCAAGGGAAATAAAAACTGGTGCAAAGATAGGCAAACCCACGTCTAAATAAAAGTGACAAGAAGGCTAAAGCCTACAAAGCATAAAAAAAGGCGAAACCCTGAAAGGGATTCGCCTTTTTTTACTGTCATACACAGCGATTAACCGTTATTTTCAGTATCCTCTGAACTGTTTTCAGCGGCCTCATCTGAAGCAGGGGCAACGGGTGTGGTGCCTTCTACTTTCGCTTTACCACCGCGGCGTCCGCGACGTTTAGCGCCGGCAGCCTTACCAGCGGCATCGCCAGACTGATAGACCGTGTTGAAATCCACGAACTCGATCAATGCCATTTCAGCGCCATCGCTTTTCCGGAAGCCGAGTTTAATAACGCGAACATATCCACCGGGGCGATCGGCCACTTTTTGGCTAATAGTACCAAAAAGCTCTTTAATCGAATCTTTATTCTGCAGGTAGCTGAATACGACGCGACGGTTGTGGGTACTATCTGCCTTTGCCTTCGTAACGAGTGGCTCGATGTACTTTCTGAGTTCGCGCGCTTTAGCAAGCGTAGTGGAAATGCGTTTGTGCTCGATTAAGGCGCTAGCCAGGTTCCGCATCAACGCATGCCGGTGAGCAGCTTTTCTGCCCAGAGGATTGACTTTGTTTCCGTGTCTCATGATTAAATAGAAACTTCGCAACACCGAGATAGAATCCGAATAAAAGGGAGCTATCGATCAGGTAATTGCAATCAATGAATAAGGCGCAGCCCGGCTGCGCCGATGAATTATTCTTCGTCCAGTTTGTACTTAGACAAGTCCATACCGAAGGTGAGTCCTTTTTCCTGTAAGAGTTCTTCGATTTCAACCAAAGATTTCTTACCGAAGTTGCGGAATTTCAGCAACTCATGGGTGTCATACTGCACCAATTCGGCCAACGAATTAATTTTAGCCGCTTTCAAGCAGTTGTAAGCACGTACGGAGAGGTCCAAATCCTCGAGGGAGGTTTTGAATAACTTGCGCATGTGCAGGATATGCTCGTCCACGATATTATCTTCTCGGCTGGCTGCGTCGTCGAAGGTAATATTCTCGTCGGTGATGAGCATGAGATGCTGGATAAGGATGCGAGAAGCTTCCTTAATAGCATCTTCCGGATGAATAGTGCCATCGGTTTTGACTTCGATGGTCAGTTTTTCGTAATCCGTACGCTGGCCGACGCGAGTATTTTCGATGCGATAGGATACGTTTTTGATAGGCGTATAAATCGCATCGACAGGAATGACCCCAATAGGTGCATCTTTAGGCAGATTTTCGTCTGCGGGTACGTAGCCACGACCTTTCGTAATAGTGAGCTCGACTTCGAGGTTTACGTTAGGTTCCATGGTACAGAGATGCAGTTCGGGATTCATGACCCGAAAAACATTGGTATGCGCTTCGATATCCCGGGCGGCGAACTGCGTTTTACCATTGACCGTGATATAGATTTTGTCCACGGCGCTCTCGTCGTCGGGAATCAATTTTTTGAGGCGAACTTGTTTAAGATTGAGGATGATTTCAACCACATCTTCCACGACACCATTAATCGTAGCAAATTCATGCTCTACGCCTGCGATACGCACAGCGGAAATAGCATAGCCCTCCAATGAAGAAAGCAAGACTCTGCGGAGGGAGTTACCAATCGTCTGGCCGAAACCAGGTTCGAGCGGTTTAAATTCAAAAAGCCCTTCAAAATCGTTAGACTTTTGCATAACGATTTTATCAGGCTTCTGGAAATTGAGTATACTCATATGCGGTTAATCTGGAATTACTGAAATTAAGAAACCAGAATAAACAAACAGTTCGGGTGGAAACAAACAAATTTTGGCAGCACCCGGAGATGTTGCCAAAATCTGAATTATTATTTCGAGTAGAGTTCGACGATGAGCTGTTCGTTGATTTTCTCTGGAATCTGATCGCGAGAAGGAAACTCCAGGAACTTACCTTCCATTTTGTCTGGGTTGAATTCCAACCAAGGGAAACGACGACCGTCGTTTTTGGCACTCACGCAGTTGCGGATGACCTCTAATCCCTGGGATTTCCCCCGTACGGAGATGGAATCACCTGGGCGAATCGAGAAGGAAGGAATATTTGTCAATACGCCATTTACGACGATATGCTTGTGCGTCACGAGCTGACGGGCGGCATCGCGGGTAGGTGCAATTCCGAGGCGATAAACCACGTTATCGAGGCGAGCTTCCAGGAGTTGGAGGAGGACTTCGCCGGTTACTCCGTGCTTGCTGGTAGCGCGCTCAAACGTTTTGCGGAACTGACGCTCCAGTACACCGTATGTGTACTTGGCTTTTTGCTTTTCGGTAAGCTGCACAGCATAATCAGAACGCTGTTTGCGCTTACGGGTAACGCCATGCTGGCCGGGAGGGAATTTGCGGCGCTCAAATGCTCTGTCCGGGCCATAAATTGCTTCGCCGAACGTTCTTGCTTTTTTTGTCTTTGGACCAGTATATCTTGCCATTTGACCTGCTTCTTTTTCGGTTATTAAACTCTTCTGCGTTTAGGAGGACGGCAGCCGTTGTGAGGAACCGGAGTCACGTCCTTGATCCGGGAAACATGGATACCAGAAGCATCGATGGCGCGGATAGCGGCTTCCCGGCCAGATCCCGGTCCTTTGACAAATACTTCGGCGGTGCGCATGCCTGCGTCGTATGCAACTTTTGCTGCATCGTTAGCAGCAACTTGTGCGGCGTAAGGCGTATTCTTTTTAGAACCCCGGAAGCCAGCTTTTCCAGCGGAAGCCCAAGAGATTACCTGACCCTGCTTGTTCGTCAGAGACACGATAATGTTATTGAAAGTAGCCTGAACGTAAGCGAAACCTTCCGGCTCCACTTTGACGTTTCTTTTTTTGACTTTTTTAGTTTGCTTTGCCATTGCTATGGATTATAATAAAGCGTCGAAGGACGCTGCATAGATGAAAGAAAAGATTACTTAGTAGCTTTCTTCTTATTGGCTACCGTCTTACGCTTACCTTTACGGGTACGTGCGTTGGTACGGGTACGCTGACCACGTAACGGCAGGCCTTTTCTATGACGCAATCCCCTGTAGCAGGCAATATCCATCAGGCGCTTGATATTCAGTTGAACCTCGGTACGAAGCTCACCTTCCGTCTTAAACTCTGTCGTGATAATCCTGGAAATTTCGCGGATGTTGTCATCCGTCCAGGCCTCTACCTTGACATTTTCATCGATACCGGCTGCTTCAAGAATGCGCTCAGCGGAGGAACGACCAATACCAAAGATGTAGGTCAGACCAATTACACCGCGTTTATTTCTTGGCAAATCGACACCAGCAATACGTGCCATGTTCAATCGTTTTTTTTGATTCTAATTACCCCTGCCGCTGTTTCAACTTAGGGTTTTTCTTGTTAATGATATAGACCTTTCCTTTCCTGCGCACAATCTTGCAGTCGGCTGATCTTTTCTTTACGGAAGCTCTGACTTTCATTACTATTGATTTTGGCTTGCGTCAAAATATTATTTGTACCGATAAATAATCCGGCCACGGGAAAGGTCGTATGGAGACATCTCCACAGAAACCTTATCACCAGGCAGTATTCGGATATAGTTCATCCGCATTTTGCCTGAAATAGTTGCAATAATTTGATGATCGTTCTCCAGTCGAACCCGAAACATGGCATTTGAAAGTGCCTCTTCGATAATTCCGTCCTGTTTGATCAAATTCTTTTTACCCATACTACTAATTTCGGAGTGCAAAGATAAGAAAGTATAAGTACAATGTATTAAACCTTCAAAAAAACTTTGGCTCCGGAACCATCAGACATTCCAGGATTGCCTCGTTTGAAGCCGGTAAGCTCGACATTGTGCTGAACTACATCTAGGATGTACTGGTGATCGGAGAGGATATCTGCCCTATCTTTTTGCACTACAATCGTGTGTTCGTAGTGCGCGGAAGGTAGTTTATCCTTTGTGATTACCGTCCATCCATCGCGGAGGGTTTTGACTTCCCGAGAGCCTTTATTGACCATTGGCTCGATAGCCAGTGTCAGACCCTCCTGAAGTTTAAGTCCGGTTCCTCTTCGACCGAAGTTAGGCACTTCCGGTTTTTCATGTAGCTCTCGCCCGATGCCATGCCCTACGAGGTCGCGAACTACCCCGTAGCCACATTGCTTTTCCACGTAATCCTGGATAGCGAAACCTATATCACCCAGCCGATTACCAGCCACAGCCTGTGCGATGCCAAGATAAAGCGATGCATAGGTTGCCTCGCAAAGATCGTGTGCTTCGTCACTGACTTCCCCCACCATGAAAGTGAAGGCGGCATCGCCGAAGAAACCATTTTTGACCACCCCACAATCGACGGATACCAGGTCGCCGCTTTGGATGATACGATCCTTTGAAGGAATACCGTGTACCACTTGCTCATTGACGGAGATACACAAGGAAGCCGGGAAGCCTCTATATCCTTTGAATGCGGGCTTAGCACCTGCATGGTCAAGAATAAAAGATTCGGCGGCTGCGTCCAAATCCGCTGTAGAAATCCCCGGGCGGATGATAGAACCAACATGCGCGAGCGTTTGGCAAACCAGAACGGCACTATGGCGTATTAGTTCTATCTCCTCCGGAGTCTTGTAATAAATCATATAAAGTTGGTTTCCGACAGAAATACCACCGGAATTCAATTACATATTAGATCCAATACCCTGGAAACGGCCGGTACCAATCCGACCCTGAATCCGACCTGATTTTACCAGGCCCTCATAATGGCGGGTCAAGAGTTGGCTCTCTATTTGTTGCAGGGTGTCGAGGATAACACCTACCAGAATCAGCATGCTAGTTCCTCCAAAGAAGATAGCAAATCCTGAATTGACTCCAAACGTATTCACAAAAGCAGGCATGATGGCAATCAACCCGAGGAAGATAGAACCAGGAAGCGTAACCCGTGTGGTAATAGAATCAATATACTCTGCCGTGGACTGGCCAGGCTTCACCCCAGGAATAAATGCATTCTGTCTTTTCAGGTGCTCAGCATAAGACTGTGGGTTTACCACCAACGCGGTGTACACATAGGTAAACACCACGATAAGAAGGAAGTAAATCACATTGTATGGAATCGAAGTAAAATCATTCAATGCCCGGAGGATTGGATTGGCAGTAACCGCGCCATCGCGGGTTACAAACTGAGCCACTGTAGCAGGAAGGAACATCAATGCCTGCGCAAAGATAATCGGCATCACACCAGCTGCATTCAGCTTGATAGGCAGATAATCCCGTGCACCGGACTGAGGAACCACCCCGGCATCGCGACCAACCATACGTTTGGCGAATTGAATGGGCACTCGACGAACAGCCTGGACAATCATAATCGTCCCCATGATAATCAGGAACAGGATGGCCATTTCCAGTACGAATAAGAGAAGGCGGTTGTTTTCGAGCTGCGACTGCAATTCGAAAATCAGCGAACCAGGAAGCTTAGAGATGATACCCACCATAATCAGGAGGGAAACTCCATTGCCAATTCCCTTGTCAGTAATCCGCTCTCCGAGCCACATGGCGAACACCGTGCCGGCGGTCAGGATAATGATATTCGAAAACCAGAAAATACCGCTGGGGATTTCCGTATTAACGGCACCGGCTGAGGTGAGGTACGTAAGGTAGCCTCCACCCTGCACAAGAGTAATCGCCACGGTGAGTAAGCGCGTGATCTGCGTGAGCTTTTTTCGTCCAGACTCCCCTTCCTTCTGCTGTAGCCGCTGGAAGTAAGGCACTGCAAAGCCCAGCAACTGAACAATAATAGAAGAAGTAATATAGGGCATAATACCTAACGCGAAGATAGATGCGTTGGTGAAAGCACCCCCGGTGAAGGTATTAATCAGGCCTACCAGATCGGTAGGAGCCGCATTATTCTGCGCCTGCAAACGAGCAGGGATAACCCCCGGCAAGACGATGTAAGAGCCCACCCGATAAACGGCAATCAAAGCAAAAGAGAAGAGGAGTCGAAACCTCAGATCCTTGATGCTCCAAATGTTGCGGATGGTTGTAATCAAGCTTTTCATGCGCTTATTTTATACGAGTTGAACAGTACCGCCCAGCTTCTCGATGGCTGACTTAGCAGATTCCGAAATACCATGAACACTGACGTTCACTTTGGTATTTAATTCCCCACGACCCAAAACTTTCACCTTTTCGAGGCGACGGAGATACCCCTCAGCGCGAAGCCAGGCGACATCAATCGTTTCTACCTGGTGTCTTTCCGCAATTGCCTGCAGTTGTTCCAGGTTAAGGGCAACGTAATGGATTTTATTCAGGCTCTTAAAGCCAATTTTAGGAAGGCGCATTTGAAGTGGCATCTGACCCCCTTCGAAGTTGCGCTTCAGTTTGTCCCCTGAGCGAGATTTGGAACCCTTGTGACCCTTCGTAGAAGTGCCACCATGGCCAGAACCCTGGCCGCGGCCAATCCGCTTTTCTTTTTTAATTGCGCCGGGCGCAGGTTTGAGCGTATGCAGTTGCATGGATAATTCGTTTTCCTATTCGAAAATAACTTTCTCGGCAGCGCTGAATTATTCAGCTACCTGTTCCACCGTGATCAAGTGCTTTACCTTTTCAATCATACCCTGGATCTGAGGCGTTGCTTCTTTGACCACGCTATGATTGATACGGCGAAGACCGAGTGCCTGGATCGTATCCTTTTGACGTCTTGGGCGATCGATGATGCTGCGCACCTGGGTAATTTTTACCTTAGCCATTTTAAATCGACTTTCAAAGTTAATTAATATGGGTTGCCGGATTACCCGTTATACAGCTTGTCGAGCGAAATATTGCGCTGACGAGCTACATCAGCGGGCTGGCGCAGCAAAGAAAGCGCATAGATAGTTGCTTTCACCACGTTGTGCGGGTTGGAAGCGCCCTGAGATTTTGCCAACACGTTGTGTACGCCGGCAATTTCCAGTACGGCACGCATAGCACCACCTGCAATTACGCCCGTACCATCCGAAGCTGGCTTAATCAGCACATGGCCTGATTTGAATTTCGCTTTGATGGCATGTGGGATAGTCCCTTTTGAAATAGGCACTTTCACCAGGTTCTTCTTCGCGTCGTCTACTGCTTTGGAAATAGCTTCAGACACATCCCGGGCTTTTCCCAGACCGTGACCCACGGTACCATTTCCATCGCCGACTACTACGATGGCTGCGAAGCTGAACGTACGACCACCCTTTGTAACCTTGGCCACCCGGTTGAGCTGAACCAACTTTTCTTTCAGTTCTGTTTCAGCGGGCTTGATGCGGTTGTTATTTCTATTGTCCATTGTTATCTACTTGATTGATTAGAATTTAAGACCGCCTTCCCGCGCACCGTCTGCCAGAGCCTTCACACGCCCGTGATAGAGATAACCGCCCCGGTCGAACACTACATTTGAAATATTAGCTTCGAGGCTCCGCGTAGCAATCAGCTTACCTACGATAGCCGCCTGTTCGGACTTAGTGATATTCTTTGGAATATCCGCTTCAATGGAGGAAGCGGCTGCCAGGGTATGGCCGGCTACGTCATCGATTACCTGGGCATAGATAGACTTATTGCTTCGGTAAACACTGAGACGAGGGCAATCGCTGGTTCCGTTTATTTTTTTGCGAATCCGATAGTGGATACGCTGTCTTTTGTTTTCTTTTGTCAGTTTCATGTTATTTTACTTACGTCTTAGTGAAGTGCATGAAGCATACCCAAGACCCATTTGAAACAACGGTTAAATAACCCGTCTGGATTACGCCTATTATTTTTTACCCTTACCACCTGTCTTACCCACTTTGCGGCGAATAGACTCACCGAAGAAGCGGATACCTTTGCCTTTGTAAGGCTCTGGCTTACGGAAGGTACGGATTTTAGCAGCTACCTCACCCAGGAGCTGTTTGTTGCTACATTCCAGGAAAATCATTGGATTGGAGCCTTTGTCTTGGCGAGTTTCCACTTTGATTTCCTGTGGAACGAAAAACAAGATTGGGTGAGAATAACCCAGCGTGAGTTCCAGCAACTGACCGGTGGCTGCGGCACGGTAACCAACACCGACTAATTCCATCTGCGCTTTGAAACCATTGCTGACACCTTCCACCATATTGAAAATAAGCGCGCGAGACAACCCATGTACTGAACGATGGCGTTTTTGGTCTGTCGGGCGCTTGACCACTAATTCGTTGTTTTCGATTTCGATGGTCAAATCTGGGTCGATTTGTTGCTTCAGCTCGCCCTTTGGTCCCTTCACCGTCACCAGGTTGCCTTTGCTGACGTTGACTTCAACGCCTTTTGGCATAGCTATCGGAGCTTTTCCTACTCTTGACATAATTATTATATTTTGGAGCGGTTCTGGAATTAATATACGTAGCAAAGCAATTCTCCGCCCACATTGAGGGATCGTGCTTTTTTGTCAGTCATTACACCATGAGATGTAGAGACGATGGCGATACCGAGGCCATTGATGATACGAGGAAGCTCGGTACATTTGGCGTATTTCCGGAGACCCGGGGTACTGATACGGCCGAGCTCGCGAATAACCGGCTTTTTGGAAGCCAGGTCGTATTTAAGCGCGATACGAACGACGTCTTGACCGCCTTTGCCTGCTTTCTCCTCTACTTTATATTTGAGGATATAGCCCTGTTCGTACAGGATTTCGGTGATAGCCACCTTGAGTTTGGAGGACGGGATATCGACGATGCGATGGCCGGCCTGCTGCGCATTGCGGATGCGCGTAAGATAATCTGCAATTGGATCAGTAACTGCCATTATGGTCAATGTTGCGCTGAACGGTTTTCCTTTAAAAGAACGGAACCTGTTCAACGGTTAGATAAATATTTACCAGCTCGATTTGGTCACGCCCGGGATTTTGCCTTCCAGCGCCATTTCGCGGAATTTTACCCGGCAGAGTCCGAAGTAACGCATATACCCTTTAGGCCTGCCTGTCAGTTGGCAACGATTGTGCAGACGAATTGGGTTGGAGTTGCGCGGGAGCTTATCCAGCTCGTCATAGCGGCCTTCTTCTTTGAGCTGCTTACGCAGGTCAGCGTATTTAGCTACGAGGCGGGCTTTTTTGTTTTCCCGGGCGATGATGGATTTCTTTGCCATTGTTAACCTTGGTTTTTCTGATTTTTGAAAGGCATTCCCAGTCCTTTGAGGAGGGCAAGCGCTTCTGCATCGGTCTTAGCGGTGGTCACGAACGTGATATCCAGACCCGTAATTCGGCTTACCTTGTCGATATCAATTTCAGGGAAAATGATATGTTCGGTAATACCAACAGAGTAGTTGCCTTTTCCGTCAAAGCTTTTGTCGCTGATGCCGCGGAAGTCGCGTACACGGGGGAGCGCTACTGTAATCAAGCGATCCAGGAAATCGTACATCTGCTCGTTGCGCAGCGTTACGCGGGCGCCGATAGGCATACCTTCCCGGAGTTTGAAGTTGGACACTGATTTGCGTGCCTTTGTAGCTACAGCCTTTTGGCCAGCGATAAGGGACATTTCATCGACGGCTACATCTACCAGTTTTTTATCCTGGGTAGCGGAGCCTACACCTTGGTTCAGACAA
>Ga0172367_10007592_pt1 | contig 12365 bp, 11 predicted proteins | sample Lak10m_FD_114542 | JGI IMG/M metagenome (GOLD analysis project Ga0172367, IMG submission 114542) | Freshwater microbial communities from Kabuno Bay, South-Kivu, Congo - kab_022012_10m | ecosystem: Environmental > Aquatic > Freshwater > Lake | place: Democratic Republic of the Congo: South-Kivu...
GGCGCGCGCGCGCAAGATCCAGCGCTTCTTGAGCCAGCCGTTCCACGTGGCTGAAGTGTTTACCGGCACACCAGGCAAGTACGTCAGCTTGGCTGAAACCATCCGCGGCTTCAAAATGATCGTGGCTGGCGAGTGTGACCACCTGCCTGAGCAAGCCTTCTACATGGTCGGCACCATCGACGAAGCATTCGAAAAAGCCAAGAAAATGTGATCACCTTGCGGGGCAGAGCATGAGCGCTGTCCCAATTGAACAGGAAAAAAATGAACACTATTCACGTTGATGTGGTCAGTGCCGAAGAGTCCATCTTCTCGGGCGAGGCGCGTTTTGTCGCGCTGCCGGGTGAGGCGGGCGAGCTGGGCATTTACCCGCGCCACACGCCGTTGATTACCCGCATCAAGGCAGGGTCGGTACGCATCCAGTTGGCTGACGGTGGCGAAGAGTTCGTGTTTGTGGCCGGTGGCATTCTGGAGGTTCAGCCCGACTGCGTCACCGTGTTGTCCGACACTGCCATTCGCGGCAAAGACCTTGACGACGAAAAAGCCAACGAGGCCAAGCGGGCTGCCGAAGATGCGTTGAAAAACGCCAAGACCGACCTCGACCTGGCCCGTGCGGCCGCCGAACTGGCCGTCATGGCGGCACAGATTGCCGCCTTGCGCAAGTACCGTCAAAAGAAATAGTCGCTGCAGGCTGCAAGGATGGATCGTCATTGCGAACGAAGCGTGGCGATCCAGGTCGTCAAAAGCCATCGGATGCCGCGTCGCTTGGCTCCTTGCAGTGACGATCAACAGTATCAAGCTTCCAGTTCTTTCAAAACCCGATCCGTAAAGCCTCGGGTTTTTTGTTGTCAGGGCAAGTTCTGACGATGACTTATTGCCCGGTTTGCAGTTTCAAAAGTGGCTGCATTTGATACACTGAATCGACAACCCGTTATCTTCATTTAGGGATATTCATGCCGAATTCGGAAGCGTCAGGTGTGGCAGTGGTCCCTCAGGCGGCTGTCGATGAATTATTGGCCTGCCTGCAAATCATCGCCCGCACCCACGGCGAGGCTGCCACCCGCGACGCCTTGATGGCGGGGCTTCCGGCCGAACACGCCCGCCTCACCCCCAGCCTCTTTGCGCGTGCTGCGCTGCGCGCGCACCTGAGCAGCCAGCTGGTCAAGACACCGCTGGCCAGACTCAATGACGCGCTGCTGCCTGCCGTGGCGCTGCTGAAAGATGGCCGTGCTTGCGTCGTGCTGGGTTTCAATGCCGAGCGCGACCAGCTCCAGGTGATCTACCCCGAGTTGAACGAATCCACCGTCAGCGTGCCGCTGGCTACGCTGGAGTCCGACTACATCGGCACCACCATCTATGCCCGCCCCACCCAGCGCTATGACGCGCGCACGCCCCAGGTGCGCGCCGGCCGCCACGGTCATTGGTTCTGGGGAGTCATTTCCGAGAGCATGCCGCTCTATCGCGACGTGCTGCTGGCAGCGCTGCTGGCCAACACCTTTGCGCTCGGGTTGCCCTTGTTTGCGTTGAACGTCTACGACCGCGTGGTGCCGAACTATGCGTTTGAAACCTTATGGGTGCTGGCACTGGGATTGATGGTCATGTTGCTCGGTGGCCTCATCCTGCGCATCATGCGCAGCAGTTTCGTCGATCTGGCAAGTAGTCGCGTCGACGTCAAGCTGTCAGCCTTCATCATGGAACGTGTGCTGGGGTTGCGCATGGAGCAACGCCCAGTTTCAGCAGGATCATTTGCTTCAAACATGAGAGCATTTGAGTCGGTGCGCGATTTCATCGGATCAGCCACCGTGGTGGCTTTTATCGACTTGCCCTTTACTTTGATCTTCATGGTGGTGATTGCTTGGATTTCCTGGATCATGCTTGTTCCCCTTTGCATTGGGGCAGCGATCATGGTGCTGATCACGTTGGCAATACAGCGAAGAATGCACATGCATGCTGAAACCACATTTCGCGCAAGCGCCCAGCGCAACGCGACCTTGATCGAATGTCTGGTCGGATTTGAAACTCTCAAGGCGCTTGCGGCCGAGGCGCCGATCCAGCGCAAGTGGGAAAAGAGCGCGGCTCTGCTGGCACGTGTCGGTGCCCAGCTACGCGTGCTTTCCAGCACTGCCAGCAACACATCGGTCTTCATCCAGCAATTGATCTATCTCTCGATCATCATCATTGGTGTTTACCTGATCTCCGAACGATCGCTTACCCTGGGGGGGCTGATCGCCTGCAACATGCTGGCTTCGCGTGCGATGGCACCGGTAGGGCAGGTGGCCGGGTTGATGATGCAGTACCAGAGCGCCGTGACCGCGCTGGAATCGCTGAATGCAATGATGGAACGTGAGGTAGAGCGACCAAGTGACGCCAACTTTATCAGTCGCGGTCGGCTGGCGGGCGCGATTGAATTTCGCGACGTCAGCTTCACCTACCCCGGTCAGAGCGCGCCATCGCTTCGCAAGGTTTCTTTCAGCATCAAGCCTAACGAAAAAGTGGCCATTCTCGGGCGCATCGGTTCAGGCAAGACAACGCTTGAAAAACTCATTCTGGGTCTGTATCGACCCACTGAGGGTGCAGTGCTCGTCGATGGCATCGATCTGCGCCAGCTCGACCCGGCCGAACTGCGGCGTCAGATCGGCTACGTGCAGCAGGATGTGATGCTGTTTTACGGCAGTCTGCGTGAAAACATCACACTGGGCGCGCCCCTGGCCGACGACGCGGCCATCGTCAAGGCGGCTGAACTTGGTGGCATCCTGAGCCTGGTCAACCAGCATCCCAAGGGCTTCGACATGCTGGTCGGTGAGCGTGGCGAGTCGCTTTCGGGTGGTCAGCGCCAGGGCGTGGCGATTGCGCGCGCGGTCATCAACGACCCACCCATTCTGTTGCTCGATGAGCCCACCTCGTCAATGGACCTCTCCAGCGAAGATGAGATCAAGCGCCGTCTCATCGAGTTTTCAAAAGACAAAACAGTCATTGTGATCAGCCATCGCAGGTCTTTGCTTGATCTCGCTGAGCGTGTCATCGTGATGGATGGCGGCTGTGTCGTGGCTGATGGCCCCAAAGACCAGGTGGTCACAGCGTTGCGTCAGGGTCGGGTTGGAAAGGCTCCATGATGGCTTTTTTCAAAAATGGCGCCTTCAAAGGTATCGGTGGCTCCAGGATCAAACGGCTGACGCCGACCGAGGAGCCAGTCCAACTCGACTGGGCCGGTGACGCCGATTGGGCGCGTCTGCAGCAGGAACCGCTGCGCGCGCGCAGCCTGCTGCGCCTTGCCGCTGTCGTGCTGGTGCTGCTGCTGGTCTGGGCCGCGTTTGCCGAGATCGATGAAGTCACCCGCGGCGACGCACGGGTGGTGCCGACCAGCCAGGTGCAGATCATCCAGAGCGTTGACGGCGGCGTGGTCGAGTCCCTGCTGGTGAAAGAAGGGCAAATTGTCGAGGCGGGTGAACTGCTGCTACGGGTCGACCCGACCCGTTTTGTGTCCAACCTCATGGAAAGCCAGGCCAGCCAGACCGCCCTGCAGGCCAAGGCGCTGCGACTCGAGGCGCTCACGCGCGGTACGGATTTCGATCCGCCGCCCGAGCTGGTGCGCGATGCGCCCGAGGTGGTGGCGCATGAGCAGCGCCTTTACGAGTCGCGCCGCGCCGAAATCAGCGCCCAGACCGCTGTATACCGAAGCCAGTTGGTGCAGCGTCAGCAAGAGCTCAACGAGGTGCGGGCGCGGCGTGATCAGGCTGAGCGCAGCATCGATCTGTTGACCCGGGAAATCAACGCCACCCGCCCGATGGTGGCCACCGGTGCCGTGTCCGAGGTTGAAATGATGCGGCTGGACCAGCAGATGGCCCGCCTGCGCGGCGACCGCGAGCAGGCCAACGCGCAAATTGGGCGGGTGCAGTCCGCCATCCAGGAAGCCAGCAGCAAAATCCGCGAGGTTCAGCTCACCAGCCGAAATCAGATGAGTGCCGAGCTCTCCGATACCATGAGCCGCCTCGCCAGCCTGGAGCAGGGTGGTGTGGCGCTGCAGGACAAGGTCAAGCAGGCCGACATCAAGTCGCCGGTGCGCGGCACGGTCAAGCGCCTGCTGGTCAACACCCTTGGCGCTGTGGTGCTGCCCGGCAAGGAAGTTGTGGAAGTGGTGCCGCTCGACGATACGCTGATTCTTGAAGTGAGAATTGCGCCCAAAGACATCGCTTTTTTGCGCCCCGATCAGCCCGCCATGGTCAAGTTCAGCGCTTACGACTTCTCGATTTATGGCGGTCTGGAGGCCAAAGTGTTCCTGATTGGTGCTGATTCGGTGCTTGATGAAAAAGGCAACTCGTTCTACCATGTGCGTGTGCGTACCGACAAGCCCAGCCTGGGCCCCAACCTGCCCATCATCCCTGGTATGGTGGCGCAGGTGGACATCATGACTGGCAAAAAGACGGTGCTGTCCTATTTGCTCAAACCAGTGCTGCGTGCCAAGTACAACGCAATGACTGAACGATGATGACTCAACACTTCCTGCTCACCGGTTCCGATGCCGGTTTACCAGAGCGTATGGACAGGGCATTCCCTGGTATTGCTGTGGTCAGCGATCGCGCGCAAGTGCAGACCCGTCTTGCCGCGCTGCCCGATGCGTCGGTGATCGTCTGGTTGAGTAGTGGCGATGCGGATTGGCCGAATGTCTTGCGCCAGATCCTGAAGACCAGACCCGATACCCGCGTGGTGCTGCTCTCGGGCGCACCAGAACCTGCCGAGGGTCTGCGTGCCCTCAATGACGGTGCGCGCGGTTACGCCCACGCCTACGCTGTTCCCGCGCTGCTGCAAGAGGCGGCGCTGGTCATCGAACACGGCGGCCTGTGGGTCGGGCCTGACCTGCTGCAGCGTCTGGTGGGCTCGACCAACACCGCCCTCGCGGCTCGAACGGCGAGCATGAAAGCGCAAGCGCTGACAGATGTTGCTCCTGTTGCCGCGCCGGCCCCCAACGCTTGGACCCTGCTGTCGGCGCGCGAGGTGCAGGTGGCGCGCGCGGTGTCGGCCGGCCATTCCAACAAGGAAGTGGCCGCCAAAATGTTCATTTCAGAGCGCACCGTCAAGGCCCATCTGGGCGCCATTTTCGAGAAACTCGGGGTGCGTGACCGTCTGCAACTGGTGCTGCGCCTGTCGGCCTCGCCCGAGCCTGCGCCCAACCCCGCGGAGGAACCCAAGCCATGAGCCAGCCAGACAAGATCGACGCACTGAGCCGGTCCGACACCAGCCTGGTGCGCGTGCTCGAAGACCTGATCGACGTGCTCATCAACCGCGGCGTGATCCAGTTCACCGACCTGCCCGAAGCCGCCCAGGCCAAGCTGCTCGAACGGCGCGAAGCCCGTGCCACCCTGAGCAAGCGCCTGCAACTGCTGCCCACGGATCCCGAAGACGACCTGATGTAAATCCATTGGTTCAACGGCCATGGTTCTGCCAGGCTGTCAGAATGCCTGAGCTCCGCGCGACTGCTATATTTCCGGTCAACCCCCACGGAGTCTATTTGCATGAAGCTGTCATCCCTCGCCGCGCTCACCCTCAGTCTGCTGCTGCCCACGCTGGCCCAGGCCGACTGGTCAAAAATTGAAAACGAGGCCAAAGGTCAGACCGTCTATTTCAACGCCTGGGGCGGCAGCGAGGCCACCAACGCCTACCTTGCCTGGGCTGCCCAAGAGCTGAAGTCGCGCTACGGTGTGACGGTCAAACACGTCAAGGTCACCGACGCGGCAGAGGTCGTCAAGCGCGTGCAGACCGAACTGGCCGCCGGGCGTAAAACCGACGGCTCGGTCGATCTCATGTGGGTTAATGGCGAGAACTTTCGCAGCCTGAAAGACGGCGGCCTGTTGTTCGGTCCCTGGGCCGAGAGCCTGCCCAACTGGGGCCTGGTGGACCTGAACAAGCCGGTGCGCAGCGACTTTTCCGTGCCCACGCAAGGCTATGAGGCCCCCTGGGGCACAGCCCAGTTGACCTTCATCGCCGACCGCGCCAAAACGCCCACGCCGCCGCGCTCGGCCGCCGAGCTGCTGGCCTTTGCCCAGGCCAACCCGGGGCGCGTAAGCTACCCCAAGCCGCCGGACTTTCACGGCACCACCTTTGTCAAGCAACTGCTGCTAGAGCTCGGCCCTGACCGCGCCGCGCTGCAGCAGGCGGTGAACCCGCAGGCCTTTGCGCTGGCAACCGGGCCGCTGTGGGCCTACCTGGACCGGTTGCACGCCCACCTGTGGCGCAACGGCAAAACCTTTCCGGCCAGCGCCGCCGAGATGCACCGCATGCTCGCTGATGGCGAGCTCAAGCTCTCGCTCAGCTTCAACCCCAACGAAGCCGCCAACCTGATCGCCAGCCAGCAGCTGCCGCCGAGCGCTTACAGTTTCGGCTGGAGCGGCGGCACCATCGGCAACGTGCATTTCGTGGCAATCCCGGTCAACGCCAAGGCTCGCGCTGGTGCCCAGGTGCTGGCCAACTTCCTGTTGTCGGCCGAGGCGCAGGCGCGCAAGGCTGACATCAGCGTGTGGGGTGACGGCACGGTGCTCGACATCGGCAAGATTGCGGCGCCGCTGCAAGCCTCCCTGCGCAAGACCGCGCCGGGCGCGCTGACCGAGCGCGTGCCCACGCTGGCCGAACCGCACGCCAGCTGGGTCGAAGCGCTGGAGGCCGAGTGGCTGAAACGCTACGGCTCGCGTTGAACCTAGACTCGTCAGTTGAACGCGCCCGAGTGGGCTGCTGGCGGCGTGGCCGGGTAGACGCGACGACGCTGCGGGATGCATCCCGCGAGGAGGAGCAACGCCCCCGGACGCGTTGCCAGCGGCGCAATCGGGTGTGTAGCGATCCCAACTGGAAGGTGAGTCCGATCGAAGTCGATTTTTCTAATCACTTCATCGCCTTATCGAAGCCATCAAGCGCTCAACTGAGGAGTCTAGGTTGAACCGGGGGCAATGGCTGGCTTTTGCGCCGGTGGCCGTGGTCTTCGGGCCGCTGCTGCCTGGACTGTTCTGGGCGCTGGCGCCAACGATGGACAGCGCGGTATGGCTTGACTTGTGGGGCGATGCCCAATGGCCGCAAGCCTTGCGCGCCACCCTGGTGTCTTCATTTCTGGGCAGTGCGCTGGCCCTGGGCCTGGCCATGCTGCTGGCCAGCCGGCATTACCCCGGCGCGCTCTGGCTAACCCTGCAGCGGCGCCTGCCCTTGCTGCTGGCGCTGCCGCATGCGGCGTTTGCCGTCGGCCTGTTCTTTTTGCTGGCACCGTCGGGCTGGCTGGCGCGGCTGATCGCCCAGGTGCTTCAATGGACCAGCCCGCCCGACTGGGTCACGGTGCAGGACCCCTATGGCCTGAGCCTGGCGCTGGCGCTGGCCATCAAGGAGAGCTGGTTCCTGCTTTGGGTGCTGGCGGCGCTGCTGGGCGAACAGCAGCTTGGCCGGCAGATGGTGGTGGCGCGCACGCTGGGCTACAGCCGATCGCAGGCCTGGCGCCTGATCTTGTGGCCGCAGTTGTTGCCGCGACTGGGCTGGCCGCTGGCGGCGGTGCTGGCCTATGGCCTGTCGGTGGTCGACATGGCGATCATCCTCGGGCCGAACACGCCGCCCACGCTCGCCGTGCTGGTCTGGCGCTGGCTCACCGACCCCGACGTGGCCCTGCAGGCCCGGGGCGGAGCCGCGTCGCTGGTGCTGCTTGCGCTGTTGCTGCTGGCTGCTGCGCTGGCGCGCGGGCTCTGGCAGGCGCGCCAGACGCGTCGCCGCTATCCTGAAGGCCGGCGCCTGGCTTCCAGGGCGCGGCCCTGGCTGAATCTTCACATGCCCTTGTTCATGACGGGTTACGCGGTGCTCGCGGTCTTGCTGCTCTGGTCGTTCGCTGGCAGCTGGTTTTTTCCGGCGCTGTGGCCCGACAGCCTGTCATGGCAGAGTTGGCTCACCGCGGACTGGGCGCCGTTCTGGACCACGCTGTGGCTGGCCGCTGCCGCCAGCCTGCTGTGCCTGCCGGCGGCACTGGTCTGGCTCGAATGGGGGCCGCAACGGCTGAACGCCATGCTGTACCTGCCATTGATCGTGCCCGCCATGCCGCTGGTGGCGGCGCAATATGCGGCGCTGTTGAACCTGCGTCTGGACGGCACGGCGCTCGGTCTGGTGTGGAGCCATTTGCTGTGGGTGCTGCCCTACATGGTGCTCACGCTGGTAGGTGCCTACCGCGCTTTCGATGCGCGCCTGCTGGTCAGCGCCCGGGTGCTCGGTTGCACCCGGCTGCAAGCCTGCCTGCGCGTGAAGTGGCCGCTGCTGCTGCGCCCGATGCTGGCGAGCCTGGCGGTGGGTTTTGCCGTGAGCGTGGCGCAATACCTGCCCACGCTGTTTGCCGGCGGGGGCCGTTTTGTCACCGTGACCACCGAGGCCGTGGCCCTGAGCGCCGGCGGCAACCGGCGCGTGCTGGCGGTGCAGGCGCTGCTGCAGATTGGGCTGCCGCTGGCGGCCTTTGCCATCGCCGCCTGGATTCCCCACTGGCTGGCCCGGCACCGCAAGGGCTTGCGCTGACATGCTGTGCATCAAGAACCTGACCCTCACCCGCGGCGCAACCACGCTGTTCGCCAACTTCAATCTGAGCGTTGCCAAGGGCGAGATCGTCACCGTGGCGGGCGTTTCCGGCTCGGGCAAATCGACCCTGTTGAACTGGATGATCGGCGACCTCGATCCGGCCTTCAGCGCCAGCGGCGAGTTGTGGCTCGGTGAACGCCGGCTCGACCCGTTGCCCATCGAGCAGCGCCACATCGGCCTGCTGTTTCAGGATGACCTGTTGTTCGGGCACCTGAGCGTGGGGCACAACCTGGCCTTTGCGCTGCCGGCCCGGATTGCGGGCAGCCAGGCGCGCCAGCAACGGGTGGCGCAAACGCTCACCGACATGGGGCTGGCCGGTTTTCATGATCGCGACCCGGCCACGCTGTCGGGCGGCCAGCGCGCCCGCGTGAGCCTGATGCGCGCGCTGCTCGCCGAGCCGAAGGCGTTGCTGCTCGACGAGCCGTTTTCCAAACTCGATGCCGCGTTGCGCAGCCAGTTTCGCACCTATGTGTTCGGGCAGATCACGCGCCAGCGCATTCCCACGCTGCTGGTCACCCACGACGCGGCCGACGTGCCGCCCGGCGGGCGCGTCATCGAAATCGGCGATTGGCAAAGTTGATGCGACGGGGTCTTTGGTGCAGGACCGTGCGCGCCATCTACCCCCGCTTCCAGGCGTGAAAGCGTGCCGCCCAGCGCAATAGTTTCTGCGGCGCATGGGCGCGCCTCCACTCGCCGGCCACGTATTTGTTGGCCTCGGCCAGCGTCGGGTAGGTGTGGATGGTGCCCAGAATCTTGTTCAGGCCCAGCCCGTGCTTCATCGCCAGCACGAATTCGGCCAGCAAATCGCCCGCGTGCTCGCCGACGATGGTCACGCCCAGAATGCGGTCCTTGCCTGGCACCGTGAGCACTTTCACAAAGCCGTGCGCCGTGCCGTCGGCAATGGCGCGGTCGAGGTCGTCGATGCCGTATTGGGTCAGGTCGTAGGCCATGTTCTTCTCCTTGGCGTCCTGTTCGTTGAGCCCCACACGCGCCACCTCGGGCTCGATAAAGGTCGCCCAGGGCACCACCGAATAATCGACCTTGAAGCGCTTGAAGTCGCCGAACAGCGCGTTCACCGCCGCGTACCAGGCCGTGTGGCCGGCGGTATGGGTGAACTGGTAAGGCCCGGCCACGTCTCCGGCCGCATAAATGTTGGGATAGAGCGTTTCCAGGTAGTCGTTGACTAACACTGTTCGCTGGGTTGGAATGCCCAGTGCTTCCAGCCCGTAACCCTGCAAGCGTGCCACGCGGCCCACCGCGCAGAGCAAGGCGTCGAATTCGATGCGCTTTTCAGTGCCTTGGTGTTCGACCACGATGAACTTGCGCTCGCCCACGCGTTCGCAGCGCAAGGCCTTGTGGCCGGTCAGCACCTGGATGCCGTCGCGCGCCAGCGACTCACGGACCAGTTCAGACACCTCGATGTCCTCGCGCGTCAGGAGGCGCGGCGCCATCTCGACCTGCGTCACTTTCGAGCCCAGCCGGGCAAAGCTCTGCGCCAGTTCGCAGCCGATGGGGCCGCCGCCCAGCACCACCAGCCGCGCCGGTGGCGTGTCGAGCTTGGCAAATTCGTTCCACAGCGTGTCGCTGGTCACATAACCCACGTCATCAAGGCCTGGCAGTGGCGGCACGAACGGGTGCGCACCGGCAGCAATCACGATGCTGCGGGTGGTCAGGCGCCGGCTGCCACCCGCACTGAGCTTGATCTCCACCGTCCACGGGTCCACGATGGTCGCGTGGCCTTCGAGTACCTCCACGCCCAGCTCGGTGTAGCGCGCCACGCTGTCATGTGGCGCCACGTCTGCGATCACCGCCTGCACCCGCGCCATCACCTGGCTGAAACTGAATGTGGGCTCCACCGCGCCCAAACCATAGTTTTCTGCATGGCGCATCTGGTTGGCCACGCGCGCCGACTTGATCAGCGCCTTGCTTGGCACGCAGCCATAGTTCAGACAATCGCCGCCCATCTTGTGCGCTTCGACCAGCGTCACCCTGGCTTTCACTGCGGCGGCAATATAGCTGGTGACCAAGCCCGCCGCGCCGCCGCCAATCACCACCAGGTTGCGGTCGAAGGTCTTGGGGCACCGCCATTTGGCATACACGCGGCGGCGCTGCACAAACCTGACCAAACGCTGCGCCAGCATCGGAAAGATGCCCAGCAGCACCAACGACAGCAGCAAGCCCGGCGACAAAATGCCCGACAAGCTGGTGATTCGCGCCAATTGGGTGCCCGCGTTCACATACACCAGCGTGCCCGCCAGCATACCCAACTGGCTGACCCAGTAGTAGCTGATGGTCTTGATGGGTGTGAGCCCCATCAGCAGGTTGACCAGGAAAAACGGGAACAGCGGCACCAGCCGCAGCGTGAACAGGTACATCGCCCCGTCTTTGGCCATGCCTTCGTTGATGGCTTTCAGCCGATGGCCAAAACGTGCCTGCACCAGGTCACGCAACAAAAAACGCGAGGCCAGAAAAGCCAGCGTGGCGCCGATGCTGGAGGCAAACGACACCAGCAGCGTGCCGCCAGCCAGCCCGAACAGCGCGCCGGCGGCCAGTGTCAGGATCGCCGCGCCGGGCAGCGACAGCGTGGTCACTGCCACATAGCCGGCAAAAAACAGCAGCGTCACCGCCACCGGCGACTGCGCGCGCAACTCAGCGAACCGCCCCATGCTGCTATGCAGCCCTTGCAGCGTCAGCAACTGGTTGAGATCGAAAGCAAAAAACGCCAGCACCAGCGCAACGACGAGGCCAAGAACCGCAATTTTTTTCATGAAAACCTTGGGTGAAGATGAAGGGCAGCGGGATAAAACAAGCCCACTGACGCCAGCATAGTCGCTTCAATGGAAAGTTTACAGACAGACGGCCTTCCCTGACGGACCCGCGGGCGGGCAAAACATCCATGTGGCGCGTTCCACCGACAACGCTGCCAGCTGGTCCGAGCTGGGCTTCGAAGCGCAGGGAAAGTTGCCGTGGTACCAGCCTGACAACGTCAGGCCGGTTGTGGCAATAGAACGATCCTGGAGATGCTCCTGACCAGGCGCCGGCAGCGACGGGGTTTGCACCGATGAAAACGCTGAGTCCACCAATGCGAAAGCGGCAGCGCAGGTGCGCCTAATGAACAATCTCGGTTCAAACCACTTGCTGGCGGCCAAGAATGGATTCGCTGGCCAGCCAGAGGCAGGCGGCGCAGGCTTTGCCATCGCGTAGCAACCCGTCCACGCCAATGGCTGGGTGATCAGACTCGAAGGTCGCGAGGGCGGCAGCCTTGCCGCGTGGCTGGAACTGCCCTCGGCGACAAGCCGTCTTATTTGACGTTCAGCTGGTCTTTGGTCTTGAGCTGGATCTGCTCCTGGTCCTTCAGCTGATCCTGTGTCTTCAGCAGGACTTTCTCCTGATCCTTCAACTGATCAAGGGTTCTCAAATGAAGCTGCTCCTGATCCTTCAGCTGGTCGCGTGTTTGCGTGCGCAGTTGGTCCTGGGTCTTGAGCTGGTCGCGGATCTGGGTAAGCAACTGGTCCTGGGCCTTGATCTGGTCACGTGTCTGAGTGAGCAACTGGCTCTGGGTTTTCAGCTGGGTACGGGTTCGGGTCAGCAGCTGGTCCTGGGTTTTCAGCTGCGCATTGACCTGCGCCTGCGTTTGTGCCTGTGTCCGCGCCTGGGTTTGCACCATCTCCATGTTCTGATTCATCATGCCGCCGCCGGCGGCACCAACTGAGCCGCTGGCACTTCCCGAACCACCCGAACCACCCGAACCAGCCGAACCAGCCGAACCAGCCGAACCAGCCGAACCA
>Ga0172367_10007594_pt1 | contig 12363 bp, 12 predicted proteins | sample Lak10m_FD_114542 | JGI IMG/M metagenome (GOLD analysis project Ga0172367, IMG submission 114542) | Freshwater microbial communities from Kabuno Bay, South-Kivu, Congo - kab_022012_10m | ecosystem: Environmental > Aquatic > Freshwater > Lake | place: Democratic Republic of the Congo: South-Kivu...
AAAAACCGGTGTCCACTGAAGCCCCCCATCCTCTGACTTAAAGACACCCCCCGATGCGAGCCCGGCGTACAGCACCTGCTCCTTTTGAGGATGCACGGCTACTGCGTTGACCCGACCGGTGAAATTGGGTGCTTCCGCATTTTTCCAATCGCCATCAAAGCCAGGAACAGGACTTCCTCGAAGTTCACTTTGCGTGAATGCCTCTGCCACCGCTTTTTGATAGGCCGCAGCAGGAAAAACAGGTAGCGGATAGGATCGACTTAGAAAAAAGGACCCCTCGGGCCGGGCACCAGCCCGCGCATCCAGACTATCCCCTGTCTGAAAATAGAGGTAGAGCGCCATGGATACCAATGCAATTCCCCCACCAATTATTCTTTTCACACCGCTATTCATGGGTCACTTTTGAGAACAAATCCCTTAATCCAGTTGCATCACTTGGTTTTATACGGCCGCTGAGCAACAAGCGAACCTCCCTTCGACGGGGGGCACTTTCGAAGCGTTGCAATTCCTCAGCCGTTTCAGGTACTACCACAGGTACTAGCACTGGTTTTTTATCCCGATCACCAAGTGCCACAAACGTGTAGTAGGCATGGTTGCATTTTTGCCGGTTATGCCCTTTTATGTCGGCAGCAAAAACCTCCACATAAATCTCCACGGAAGTGGTAAAGGCCCTGGTAACACAAGCTTCAATCGTAAGTATATCTCCCACGTGGATTGGCAAGGTAAACGACACATGGTCCACGGAAACGGTGACGACATGGGCTTCACAATGCTTTCCGGCACAGATGCCACTAATGATGTCCATCCAGCGTAGGAGATTGCCCCCCATCAAATTACCCATGGGGTTGGCGTCGTTGGGCATCACCATTTCGGTCATGACTGACCGTGAAGTCGAAACTGTTTTTGAATGCATAGTCAACGAATCATTACCCCTTTAGCACCAAGAAAGGGAATCGGTGTAAAGTGCGTCTCAGAAATACTGCCGTTTACAAAAACAAAGCGCTTATCATACAAATAGCCGTCGATGGAAAAGCTAATCCAATACTCATTGGTGATGGAAAACAGGCTTCGTTGAATCGGTTCAATCAATACCGTCGCCAAGGGACCAATTTCCTCAAAGAAATACCGCAAAGTGGACGTTTTGACCTCTTCCCCGTCCATCTCTCCGTATCCCTGGGAAGTGATGAGCACGTTGCTAAGCGTTTCCTCCTTGAGGTTGATTATCCAGGAATCCCAAAACTCGTCCTGAACGTCTCCTTTGGGAACGATGGCAACCGCCACATCTTCTACCTTAATCAATGGAATATCCTTTTTCATGAATTGTTCGATATATATTCAAAATCAAATACTTGTGCCAGCTTTTCACGCAAGACCCCTTTTACTTCCTCCATATCCAGCACGTGGCCCAACTCTTGTTGCAGGGAGGTCACGTCTTTGTCCGAATCTTGGATGCCACAAGGCACAATATGTCCGAAATGGGTCAAATTAGTATTGACATTAAAGGCAAACCCATGGAGGGTCACCCACCGGCTGAGGTGTACGCCGATGGCGCAAATTTTTCGATTTGGCCGGATTCCATCCGATTGTAACCAAACACCGGTATATCCTTCTATTCTTGTACCCTCCAGTCCATATACCTCCAGGGTACGGATAATAGCTTCCTCCAGACTGCGCACGTAGCGATGTACATCTGTAAAAAAATACTCGAGGTCAAAAATGGGATAGCCCACAATCTGTCCGGGGCCATGATAGGTAATATCCCCTCCTCGGTTAATTTTGAAAAAAGTGAACCCAAGGGATTCCAGTTCATCCTCAGATAACAACAAATGATCAGTACTACCACTCTTCCCCAGCGTGTACACCGGAGGATGCTCCACAAAGAAAAGGGAATGAACAGGCGGTTCGAGTGGAATGCCTACCCCACCCGATTTTCTAAATGCGAGTTTTAAATTTATAAGTTCCTGATGTACATAAGATTGTAAATCCCACGCCTCTTTATAGGTCATTTTTTCCAGGTCCTTGAATACAACATTTTGTCGCATTTCTTTCATTGTATTTGTCAAAATTAGAAAAATCCCCGCTTACCTTTATCCTTTGAAACTAAACCCTTTGCCATGAATAGGTACTACCCCCTTCTGCGTATTTTCCCGATGCTCTCCGCAGGCTTCCTGCATGCACAAGATTTGATTCCGATGCATCCAACTATGCAGGCACTGGGCAATATGCGCTCCACCTACCCGGCCGCCTCCTTCAATCCGGCACATCGGGCATCCATCGAACATACGTCGGTTTCCCTTTTCCATAATAACCATTTTATCCGCAGTGGGTTGTCGCAAAATGGAATAGAGTGGATAAACCCACTGGCAGGACACTTTGGTAGTCTTTCCATGACCTATACCGGACTGCATGGCTATCGCGAAATTTCGCTGCTGGGTTCGTGGGCAATTCCCGTGGAAGCCAGGTCACAGGTAGGTGCCGGCCTGGGATTCCTGTGGATAACCCAGGGAAATGTTGCTTCCCATTGGCGACCAATATACAGACTGGGAACAAATTGGCAGGCTACCAAAATGCTGGCTTTCAGTATGTTGCTCGAAGGAAGCTGGTCTATTCCCAGTATAAGTACCGGGTGGCGGTATTCGCCCAACGAAAAAGTAAACCTCATGGTCGAAATGTACCATTCCCCTGGGAAAAAAATCAGTTTCAACGTGGGCATGGATTATGCCCTACACCCCTCGTGGTTTATTCGCAGCGGTATTTCTGCGCCAGAGGGAAATATGTCCTTTGGTGCTCAGTTTTCCAGAAAAAAGTCAGCAAATATCTCCCTATTTTGGGCCCAGCACCCATACTTGGGTTCATCTACTGGCATTTCACTCACCGTTTTAGTCAATCGCTCATCGCATGCGCCTGCTCATTCTATCCGCCACCCAATTTGAAATTCAACCACTGATTCAATTCCTGGAGAAGCATTTTGTTTCAACTAGTACGGTCACTTTTCAGAAAGGCAACCTAGAAGTTAGTTTACTCATTACCGGGGTTGGCCAGGCTAGCACCGCCTACGGACTTACACGTACCTTAGCGGGGCGTCCCGTTGACCTGGTGGTGCATGCAGGCATTGCCGGAGCACGTGCTTTAGCTATCCACCCCATTGGAAGCGTAGTGCAGGTGGTGGCGGATGTCTTTGCGGATCTAGGGGTAGAGGAGCAAAATGGTGATTTTATTCCGGTCACCGCGCTTGGGTTGTTGGACGAAAACCAGTTTCCCTACTCCAACGGCTGGCTAAGGGCACCGGAGGAAAGCTATCTGCCAATCCTTCCAAAAGTTACTGGCCGCACGGTAAACCGGGTCCCTGGAACGGCTTTGCTGATTCAACAATTAGAGCAACATTTCTCGGCAGAGGTGGAAACGATGGAGAGCGCCTCTACGTTCCTCGTTTGCTTGTCTGAATCGGTTCCGTTCCTTCAAATCCGATCTATTTCCAACCAAATTGAACCAAGAAACCGAGCCAATTGGAATATTCCACTGGCCATCGAGCGATTAAATGAAGTGCTGATCGATTTTATCCGTCAATGGTGAATGGGCAACCTTCGATCGCTGAGCAGCAGCTAGCCTAGGTAAACCACTTAAATCATGGCGCCAACTTGCCGACTGCCAGCTCATTCCACTCCAAAGACCAGCTACTTCCTCGATATAGGCGTGATGACCTTCTACAAAGAGCCAACCGGCCGCTTTCAGCCGACTTTCAGCCAGTATGGTGAGTTCTTTGTAAAACCGCAGGGGGTCTGCGTCTGGAACAAACAATGCCGTCGCGGGTTCGAAGCATAGCACCCTGGAGTGCATTTGCGAGCGATCCCCTTCCAGCACATACGGAGGATTACTTACCACAAAATCGACCCTTGGTAAGCGCTCCCAATCCTCCCGACGAAAGAGGTCTGTTTCGATAAACTCAATCGCTACCCCGTGCTTTGCGGCGTTGGATTTAGCCCATCGGAGCGCCTCTGGGCTGATGTCCAGGGCGGTAACGGTGCACTCTGGCAGTTGTTTTTTAAGTACAATCGAAATACACCCAGACCCTGTGCCCACATCCATAAAATGCAATCCCCGTCCACGGGGATGCTGCCTGTGGGCGCGTTCGATGACCCATTCCACCAGCTCCTCCGTTTCTGGCCTTGGAATCAGGGCGCCCGGCCCAATAGCCAGCTCAAGTCCGTAGAAAAAAGACTTACCTACCACATACTGCACGGGTGTTCCGCGCAGCAGCTGGTCGGATAGCTGCTGGAGCCGTTCCAACTCATGCGCAGGAAAATCACCGGCAAGAAAAACGGAGGAAATCCCGAAGGCATCTTCAAAAAAAACCCTGCAAACCGACTTGGCCTCTGACAAATCTTCATAGAGGGGAAGAAGCTTCGCCAGCAGGGCATCATGCGCTTGTTTATAGGTCATTACGACAAGCGATGTTTAAAATCTTCATAACTGAACTGCTGAACCACCTCCAGGGTATCATCTTCCTTCCAGATACAGATCGAAGGGTGGCGTACCCCATTGAACATAGTGGTTTTGACCATGGTATAGTGAATCATATCCAGCAATACCACCTGATCGCCCACCTTCAGTGGCGATTCAAAGTGATAGGCTTCCATATAATCGCCTGCCAGGCAACTAATACCACCCAGTCGGCAGGAGGATTCGCCCGGTGTGGGATCGCCAGCACCAATGATTCTGGGTCGGTAGGGCATTTCCAGGGTATCCGGCATGTGGGCGGTAAAAGAAACATCCAGAATAGCTGTTTTAATCCCATTCGATTCAACAATATCCAGCACGGTAGAAACCAGTTCACCCGTCTCCCACGCCACCGCACTACCTGGCTCCAGGATTACTTCCAGGTGGGGATATTTTTCCTTGAAGGCACGAAGGGCTTGAATCAGGTTGTCCAGGTCATACCCTTTGCGCGTCATCAGATGCCCGCCTCCAAAATTAACCCACTTAAGCCCAGGCAGAAAGTGGCCAAATCGAGCTTCAAAGGAAGCGATGAGTGCCGCGGTAGCTGATGCAGGCGATTCGCAGAGGGTATGTACATGCAAACCCTCTATTCCATCAGGCAGCGCCTCACCAAGGTCAGCGGGCAAAATACCCAGCCGCGAACCCGGTGATGCCGGGTTATATAACGCCGTAGTAACTTCCGAGTATTCCGGATTGACCCGCAAGCCCATTGACACTGGCCTTTGAGCAGCGGACACAGCCCCCTTAAAAAGCCGAAATTGCGCCAGCGAATTAAAGGTGATGTGACTACTGTAGCCCAGTAATTCCACCATCTCGTCTGCGCGGTAAGCCGGTGCATACGTATGCGCACGACAACCCATTTCTTCAAAAATCAACCGAGCCTCAAACAGCGAGCTGGCTGTAGCGCCTCCTAAATATTGCGCTACCATCGGAAAGGTGCGCCACATGGAGAAACCTTTCAGCGCTAAAATGATAGTACAGCCACTTTCCTTCTGTACCCGCTGCATCAGCTCCAGGTTTTGGCGCAGCCTGCCTTCGTCCAACACGAAGGCAGGCGACGGCACCTTGGAATAGTTTATTCCCATAACTGCTTTCTCAATCGTTAAACTCGATGTCGCCATTCACTTCCTCATGCCAAGGAAGCCCCGATACCCCTAGGTCGGCGAGGAATGGATCCGGGTTCATTTGCTCCACGTTAAACACACCGGCTCCAGACCAGTGCCCTTGGAGCATCATTTTAGCACCCAGCATAGCCGGTACACCAGTAGTATAAGAAACCCCCTGAGTACCAGTTTCCTGGTAGGCATCCTGATGCTGGCAGTTATTCCAAATAAAATACGTTTTTTCTTGGCCATCTTTAACACCCCGAATCCGGCAACCGATGGAGGTTTGACCCGTGTAGTTTTCTCCCAGCTCACCTGGGTCAGGGAGCACCGCTTTGAGAAATTCGAGCGGAACAATTTCCATACCCTTGTAAAGGATGGGCTCAATGCCGGCCATACCGATATTCTGAATCACTCGCAGGTGGGTAAGGTACTCCTCGCTGAAAGTCATCCAAAAACGCGCCCGGCGAATAGTAGGAAAATGCTTCACCAATGATTCCAGTTCTTCGTGGTAAATCAAATAGGAGCGCTTTGGCCCCACATTGGGGTAATTTACCAAGCGGCTGATTTCGTGTGGTTCGGTTAACTTCCACTCACCGTCTTGCCAGAATTTTCCTTTCTGGGTTACCTCGCGGATATTAATTTCAGGATTAAAATTGGTGGCAAACGCTTTGCCGTGGCTACCTGCATTGGCATCGATAATGTCCAGGTAATGGATTTCATCAAAATGATGTTTTGCTGCATGCGCGGTAAAAACACCGGTTACACCCGGGTCAAAACCACATCCAAGCACCGCAGTCAGCCCTGCCTCTTTAAATCGGTCATGCAGTGCCCATTGCCAGGAATATTCGAAGCGCGCTTCGTCCTTGGGTTCATAATTGGCGGTATCCAGGTAATGGACCCCTGCTTGCAGGCAGGCCTCCATGATGGTTAGGTCCTGATAAGGTAAAGCAACGTGAATGACCATTACCGGGTTGAAGGAACGAATGAGCGCAACCAGCTCAGGTACATTCTCAGCATCTACACCGGCTGTCTCAAAATGAGCGTGTCCAGTATCTTTGCGCACGTCTTCGGCAATCGCATCGCACTTTGACTTGGTGCGGCTTGCCAGCAAAATATGGGAAAACACATCCGGTTGTTGGGCGCATTTGTAAGCCACTACCCGGCCAACGCCGCCCGCACCAATAATCATTACTTTGGACATGGTGATTGAATTTTATGATTCTCGGCGCAAATGTACTTATTTTGCGCCGAAATGGACGCGGCGATGACAAAAGCTGAAATAATTGAATCCTTTGACCCCAATGGGGTTGGTCTAAGAAATGGCCAGTTTATTGGTCTTCCCTTCGATTCCGATACCGCTGAAATAATCCTGCTTCCAGTACCCTGGGATGTCACCGTGTCGTACAAAGCGGGTACTTCCGGAGGACCAGAAAATATTCGGCAAGCATCGGTACAATTAGACCTTTTCGACCCAGATATTCAAGACGCATGGAAACTTGGGATTTACTTCGAAGCCGAACAGCAGGACTGGAGCGCTCGAAATCAAGCGCTGCGCCCTATCGCAGCGCGGTATATCCAATCGCTTGAAGAACCCAATACGGCACCACTCTGCGACTATGCCCCCGACTTAAAGGCCATTAATGCGGCGTGTGACCAATTGAGAGCCGAGGTGAAAGACAAGGCTGCCTACTGGCTAAATCAGGGCAAACTCGTGGGCTTGGTAGGCGGAGACCACAGTACGCCGCTAGGCCTGATGCAGGCCTTGGCCGAGCATCACCCCTCGTTTGGAATCCTCCATATCGATGCACACATGGATTTACGGGAATCCTACGAAGGCTTTACCTTTTCGCATGCCTCGATTTTTTATAACGCATTAAAAATTAAAAATATAACCCAACTTACCCAAGTGGGCATTCGGGACTATTGCGAAGAAGAATTCCAGCTAGCACAGTCCCTACCCGAGCGCGTAAGTGTCTTTTACGACCAGGATTTGAAGGAAGCCGCCTTTTTAGGCAAAACATGGCATACCCAGTGCCTGGAAATAGTAGATACCCTGCCGGAGAAAGTATATATCAGTTTCGATATCGACGGACTCGATCCCGCACTTTGTCCGAATACCGGAACGCCGGTAGCCGGTGGCTTTACGTTGGCCCAGGCGTTTTATTTATTAAAACTGCTGGTTGCAAGCAAGCGAACCATCATTGGGTTTGACTTGAACGAAACCGCCGGAGAAGGCCATGAATGGGATGCCAACGTCGCTGCGCGGCTTTTGTACAAGTTGTGCAACTGGACAGGCAGAAGCAATAAAAAAATTTAATTCAATCGCCACTTACTCACTCCAAAAGTGGACGGAACCCTTCCATCCCAACTTTTGTCAAAACAACATACCATGAGTCAAGAAGCTTTTAGTAAACTCTGGAAAATGATTGGGTTGCGCTATACCTCCCACCCTTGGCATGGCGTGTCTATCGGTGCAGAAGCACCCGATATCGTTACCTCCTTCATCGAAGTTACTCCTTCTGATACGGTCAAATACGAGGTAGATAAACGTTCCGGATTCCTGAAAATCGACCGCCCGCAGAAGTTTTCGAATATTGTCCCTGCCCTCTACGGGTTCATTCCACAAACCTATTGCAAAGATCAGGTGGCTGCCCTTTGTATGGAGAAAACGGGCAAAACGGGTATCGTAGGAGATGATGACCCACTCGATATTTGCGTGCTCACCGAACGGGAAATTACCCATGGAAATGTGATTGTAAAAGCCCGGCCCATTGGTGGCCTGCGCATGATTGATGGTGGAGAAGCCGACGACAAAATCATCGCGGTCATGGAGCAGGACGAGGTATATACCCACTGGAAGGATATCCGCGAATTGCCCCCCGCATTAATCAACCGACTCCGCCATTACTTTCTGACTTACAAAAACCTTCCGGGTGAAGAGAACGGCAAAGTGATTGAAATTACGCACATTTATGGCCGGGAAGAAGCTATCGAGGTAATTAAAGCAAGCCAACAGGACTACGACCAGCACTTTGGAGACCTAGAAGGTGCCCTGTCCCTGACTTTGTTCGACGTATTCAACTATACGCAGCGCCAGGCGCGCATTTTACGCGATCTGTGATGCGACAAAAGGGGCTTCGTGCCCCTTTTGCCGATACCCCCTGCTAATGGTACGCAAGCGCCTATCTGCCCGGTTATTCATAAAAATCCGGGTGATGGCGGTACGCGCTTAGATGGAATCCAAGGCCTGTTGCAAGTCGGCTATTAAATCATCGGGGTGTTCCACCCCTACCGAAAGCCGGATCATGCGTTCCGTGATGCCCTCCTGTATTTTCTCTGTGGCCGATAAGCCGGCGTGAGTCATCGTAAACGGGTGCTCCGCCAACGACTCGGTGGAGCCAAGACTAACAGCGAGATGAATGAGTTTCAGGGCGTTCAGAACCCGGAAAGCCTCCGCCTCCCCGCCGCGAACATCGAAAGCAATCATCGCACCAGGCCCACCGCACTGACGCTGAAAAATGTCGAACTGCTCTCCATCTTTAGCTTCCAGCAGCCCGGGATAATACACCCGCTCCACGGCGGCATGACTATTCAAAAATGCAGCCACTTGAATGGCGTTGCGCTGCTGTTCCAACATGCGGATTTTTAAGGTTTCCAGGCTGCGCAGCAGCAGCCAACACGTCCAGGGACTTGTCATATTCCCCATAAAGGTCCGCAAAACCTTCAAGCGACTTATCAGCGAGGTGCTTCCCAAAACGGCACCGGCAATCAAATCGCTGTGCCCTCCAATGTATTTGGTCGCGCTGTATAGCACCAAATCCGCACCATGGGCTATCGGGTGCTGCCAAAGCGGGCCGAGATAGGTATTGTCCACCGCAAGGAATACCTCTTTATCTGGAAAGGTATGTCCTTCTGCCAGCCGCTTCATCGCCGCCAAATCTATCAGGGTATTGGTGGGGTTGGCCGGTGTCTCCACATAAATGAGCCGCAACGATTCCCGTACCCCGCTTCCAGCTAACGACTCCTCTATCCGCTCCAGGCTGTCCGAGGAGGAAAATGCCAATATCCGAATACCCCATTTGGGAAGAACCTGCTCTATGAAATGTTGGGTACCTCCATACAGCGGAGTGCTGTACAATAATAAATCGCCCGGGCTTAAAAACTCCAACAAAACCGTGGAAATAGCCGCCATACCACTCGAAAATACCGCACCAGCTTCCGCTTTATCCCATACCGCCAGCCGGTTTTCCAAAATTTCCAAATCGGGATTGTTCAGCCTACTGTAAATTAGACCCGGTGCTTCTCCTGTTTTTGGCTCCTTCAATCCGTATGCAAGTTCAAAAAAATGCTTGCCTTCCTCCGCCGATTCGAACACAAAGGTCGAAGTCTGAAAAATGGGACACTTTACCGAACCCTCAGACCATTCCGGGCGATACCCAAGGGACATCATCATACTTTCCGGGTGCATGGCAGTTATTTTTATGGTTGATTAAACGCATCGAGTGCCCTTATTCTCCAGGGCAGCATCGACCTCATCCTATTTCGTCAAGATAGCCCTTTCCCTGTTAAAAAAGGCCATTTTTACAAATTTACAGCAAAAAAAAGAAGCCCTCCGTTTTTAAAATTTAAAATTATATTTCAATATCAATACGATAATATCTTAAATATTTTAACTATTTTTAAAAAACAAAATTAATTTTCATAAACATAGCCTATGCGCAAGTTATCGCCCTGTACCTACATCAGCCCGTACACCAATAGCAGAAGCAAAGAATAGACACTCCACCAACCGACCGAAAGATAATCGGAGGGCCGAATAGCATATCGATGATAGAGAAAAGCAGCGTGTAGGATTTTTTCTGCCAGGTAGGCCACCGCGACCCCCAGCGCCAGGCCGCTGATTCCGTAATGAGCAGACAGCCATCCCCCCACACCCATCAGGAGCACCAATTCGATAAAGGCCATGCCCAGCAATACGGCGTTTTCTTGTTTTGCCACCAGTATCGATTTGGAAAATATGGTTCGGCTGCTGGTAATTAAAAAGTAACCACACAACACGGGAATACTTTGTTCAAAATCAGTTCCAAATAACGGCAGAAACCACCTGGAGGCAGTAGCCATAAGGAGGATAGTTAGGGGGAATACCATGTGCATCAATCGGGTACTTTGCGCCTTTAACTCCGCTAGACCGGCTGCCCCATTCGCCGACAGTACCGGTATAATCGAGGCACTCAATGCCTCACTGAGTGCCAAAGTCAGAGGTAATTCCCTCGCGCCGTATCGAAATAAAGCAAACAGTTCCGGGTCTCCAGCGTGCTGCCAGTTGACTAACCATCCGGTCAGCGTCGGCATAAAACCACCCAACAAGGTGTAGGCCATCAGGGGAAGTGACAGTCGAACCCAGCTCCGCCCAAGTTGCCAATCCGGAAACACCCCCGATTTGCCTGAAAAAAACAGTACCCTTATCAACAAGATATGCCTCACCAGGGAAAGCAGCAGTTGCACCCACCAAATGGCCCGAATGCCAAGATCCGTCCAAAGTACCAGCGCGATCCCTCCCAGTAGCAGCAGCGCATTGGCAAGTGCCAGACCGATAATCCAATGAACCTGCTTTTTGAGCAGGTACACATAATCCAATAAAAGCGAAGGCCCCGCCAATGCGAGCACGACCAGAAATAAGTCTGTGTTGGGAAGTGGCGCAGTGCCAATCAACCCATCGAACACCCAATTGCCAGATACCATCAAGAACAAGGAAAGCAATCCCGCCGGAACACATAGCGCCAGGTAGGCGGTAGTCAGCATGGCAGACTGCTTTTCCGCGGGCAATGTCGGGTGCACAGAGAGCAAGCCCTGAATCAATCCGGTAATCCAAAAAAAAGTGAGGGCATACTGGACGTAGAGGAAATTCTCGTACCGACCAATCTCACTTAGCAGCAACTTGCTATTGGCTATTGCCACCGCCACCAACAGCAAGCTGCCCTGCCGTAGCAGTTGATTGAGCTGAAAAGCCTGCGCAACCGATATGGGCCTCCGATTAAACACCAATTGGCCTTAAAGGGGATGGACCTCCTCCTTAAACACAATCTGATATTCCTCCAGCTCCTTGAGCACCGGTTCATACACTTCGGGAAGCACCGGTATTTGAACCCCCCGAGCCTTAATATTTCCTTCCATGACCATCCGCACGAAAATGCCCATGGGAAGCCCAACCGTTTGTGCCATCGCGGTATCCGTTGCGTTCTTGCCCTTTAGTTGCATAGTGGAAAGCATCCGGTATGGCTTTTTATCCAAGGTGTATTCCAATTCGTGGTGCATAATAATCATGTCCTTATCCTGTGGGCGGAGTTTCCATTTCTCCCGGATGAGGTGTTCCAGAATCAGGGCAGGGGTTGCGTTGTCGAGTTTGATTTTCGTTTTGCGGAACAAGCCCAGCCATTCGAGGTTTTTCACCACCTTTGAATCCAACTCCTCCTCCAGCATTTGGGCTACCCGTTCCTTGAGAGATCCACCCTGGTACTTCCCAACGTAGGCATCCAATAGTTCGTGGAAGGTTATCTCCCCCGAATGCAAAATTGGGAACCCGGAATCGGTAAGTCCAATTTGAATAAGTGCATCCCAGGACTTGCAGAACCCAACGTGCCGGAGAGTACCTCTTAGGATGTTGGGAATTTCATCCAGCCCATACGCTTCCCGGTACAACAAGGAATCCCGATTAGCATACGCCTCATATTGACCCGCGCCGGGAATATCCAGGGTTTCG
>Ga0172367_10007596_pt1 | contig 12361 bp, 14 predicted proteins | sample Lak10m_FD_114542 | JGI IMG/M metagenome (GOLD analysis project Ga0172367, IMG submission 114542) | Freshwater microbial communities from Kabuno Bay, South-Kivu, Congo - kab_022012_10m | ecosystem: Environmental > Aquatic > Freshwater > Lake | place: Democratic Republic of the Congo: South-Kivu...
AGTGTGTCGATCAGCGATTTCAGATTGGGGATATCTGATTTAAATCCGCGATAGATTTTCCCGTGAGGACCTTCAATGTAGGCGGCATTCTGATCTTTGTTTTCTCCGTCGAGGATGATCTGGCAACCGTCGGCGTAGGTGTAGGTAATTTTTCGCCAGGTTCCGATGGCATCGTAATCCTGTTGCGGAGCGTCGATTTCCACTTTTACCGGACTGGTATCATCTTTCCCGAGCATATATTGAACCGGGTCGATGTAGTGCTGACCCATGTCGCCCAGTCCGCCGCCGTCGTAATCCCAATATCCGCGGAAAGTTTGATGCACGCGGTGCGGGTTGTATGGTTTTTCAGGAGCCGGGCCCAACCATAGGTTATAATCGAGTTCTGCGGGAACAGCTTCGGGTTTCAGGTTGGTTTTGCCTACCCAGTAGAATTTCCAGTCGAAACCGGTCACTCCACTGATGGTGACTTTCAGTGGCCAGCCCAAAACGCCGCTGTCGATCACTTTTTTCAAGGGTTTTACAGGTGTTCCCAATCCGTAGAAATTGTCTTTGAAACGGAACCAGGTATTCAGTCGGAACATTTTTCCGGTGGCATTGATGGCTTCCACCACGCGTTTGCCTTCTCCAATGGTGCGGGTCATGGGTTTTTCGCACCACACATCTTTCCCGGCCTGGGCAGCCATCACCGACATAATTCCGTGCCAGTGAGGCGGAGTGGCGATGTGTACGATATCAATTTCGGGACGAAGCAGCAACTCGCGAAAATCGGTGTAGCCCTTCACCTCGTTGCCTACTTTTTTAAGAGTGTTGTTCAGGTGGTTTTTATCCACATCGCAAATGGCCAGCAGGCGAGTGCCTTCGTAAACAATGTGTCCCTGTCCCATGCCGCCAACGCCAATAATGGCTTTGGTGAGCTGATCACTGGGAGCAAGGAACCCGTTTCCTCCCAAAACATGCCGCGGAATAATGGTAATTCCGGCAGCAGCAACCAGCGATTTTTTCAGAAAATCGCGGCGCGTGTTAAATTTTTCAGTCATAAATCAGTATTTATCAGTTTTTAGTTTAATGGCTTGAATTTACTGCAAATAAAGCATTCAGGGTATAAAACAAGGGGTAATAAATGGGGTAATGGAAATCAGAATATGTATGTTTTTTACCATTCAATGAAAAATATATACGGCTCAGAGCGAATTATGCTTAATTTTCGGCCCACATTTTAACCTAAATCAATAAAGAGATGAAGACATTGAAAATCGTATTGGCAGCGATGTGTGTACTTTTTGCTGCCGGAAGTTTTGCCGAAAAGCCCAACAAACTAACGAAGAAAGAGAAGAAAGAAGGATGGGTACTGATTTTCGACGGAAAAACCAGCAACGGATGGAGAGGCTATACCAAAACCAAATTTCCGGAAAAGGGCTGGGCGATTGTTGACGGAACCATTCGTTGCCTCGAAAAAGGCGGAGGCGGCGACATCATTTTCGACAAGAAGCTGACCAATTTCGAGTTTACCATGAACTGGAAGATCGCCGAAGGGGGCAACAGCGGACTTTTTATTTTCGGGAAAGAAGTAGAAGGTAAACCAATTTACCAGTCGGCACCCGAGTACCAGTTACTCGACAATGAACGTCATCCCGACGCCAAAAATGGTAAAAATGGTAACCGGAAAGCTGGTTCGCTTTATGATATGATTCCGGCCGATCCGCAATACAGCAAACCTGCCGGCGAATGGAACGAAACCAAAATTGTGGCTAAAAACGGCAACATTGAACATTGGCTGAATGGAGCGAAAGTAGTAAGCTATACCATTGGCGACGACAACTGGAAAAAGCTTTGTACCGAAAGCAAATTTAAAGATTGGCCAAACTTTGTGAATAACCCTGCTAAAGACGGGTATCTTGGCCTTCAGGATCACGGAAACGAAATTTGGTTTAAGAACCTTAAATTGAAAGTGTTGAAATAGGTTAGAAATAAAAGGACAGAATATTCTCAGAAAGCCGGTTCGTTAAGTAGAATCGGCTTTTTTCTTTCATTTAGGAATTGGAATATCGTATGTGCTGTCAAATTGAAATTTTTATGGAATCATAATTAGCAAAATTGAATTTTTATCCATTATTTTAAGCACCCAAAAATCTCTTAAAATGAACAAATCGACTAACAAACAAGGTTGGATCATCACCTTTGCCGCATTGGGCATAAACCTGGTCATGGGAGTGTTGTACTCCTGGGGTGTCATTAAAAAAGCGCTGGTAAGCGACTGGCAATGGACCAATACCGATGCTGCCCTTCCGTTTACCGTTTCAGCCGCAGTTTTTGCCGTAACCATGATTTTCGCCGGAAGAGCTCAGGATAAATTTGGTCCGCGTCCGGTAACCATATTCTCGGGCTTAATGCTTGGTGGTGGGTTGATTGCCTCAGGATTTGCCAACAGCTTAGCTATGATGGTGTTCACCTTCGGGGTGATTGGTTCGATTGGAATCGGGCTGGGTTATTCGGCAGCTACACCTTGTGCCATGAAATGGTTCGACTCGAAGAAAAAGGGAATGATCGCCGGAATCGTCGTTGCCGGCGTTGGTCTTTCACCGGTTTACATTACCCCGATCACGGCAAGCCTCTTGAAATCATACGGAATCAGCAATACGTTTATAATTCTTGGTGTTTTTGCCATTGTTGCAGTTGTTGGGTTGGCCATGTTCCTGAAAAATCCGCAGGATGCTGAAGCTCCCAAGCAGGCTACTGCTCAGGCGGCTCCAGCTCCCAAAGGCAACGATTTACCCTGGAATGAAGTTTCCAAAACACCTCAGTTTTATTTGTTGTGGGTGATGTATCTGCTTGCCGCAACTGCTGGTTTGATGCTGATTGCGCATTTGCCAAGTATTGCCGTTGCTCAGGCTGACTGGAAGACCGCAGGATATTTGCTGGTGGTGATTCTATCGGTTTTCAATGCATTGGGCAGGTTGGGTGCAGGCGTTTTATCGGATAAAGTGGGCCGCACGCGTGCTATGATGATCGTCTTCTTGCTACAGGCCATCAATATGTTCCTGTTCGCATTTTACACCACAATTCCAACCCTCATCGTTGGTTCGGCGGTGGCAGGCTTGGCCTATGGAGCTGTTTTCTCACTTTTCCCGACCACCACTGCCGAGTTCTTCGGAATGAAAAACCTGGGTGTGAACTACGGTATGGTTTTCACGGGCTGGGGCGTTGCGGGAGTGATTGGCCCGATGTTGGGCGGAATGGTAGCCGATAAAACTGGTGCATACAGCAACGGTTATTTAGTCGCCGCGGTATTCCTGGTGGTTGCAACTGTTTTGGTGGGGCTGATGAAAGCACCTTCTGCAAAAAAGTAGGCAGTCTCAGTCATAGTATTCAGAAAAACAGCAGTTCGAAGGAGGTTCGGGCTGCTGTTTTTTTATCATCTTGATTTAAAATTTCTAAGAACTTTTTTGCCTTTTCCCCCAATAAAAATGGATAATTAGAAGACTCGTATTTTTTATATTCCTTGTTAATAGTTTGTTCAGAAATTCAGAAGGTATTTTGGAGATCGGTTGGCGATATTTCATAGCTTTAAAACCAATCAATCAAAATCAAAATACAACAAACAAACCTTTCTGAACATGAAGAATATTCCCGTTATCGCCATTTCTCGCAAAACCTTGGCCGAAGCTTACGAAGCCGCACTGGTTGCTGTTTACGAACAGGGCACCCGCTTCAAAACCCAGTACGATAAGCCCGATGATCCGGAAAGTATGGACTGTACCATGAACATTACCATCGAAGAGCCGGAAACCGACCCGATGATTCACATGGCGTTCCCGGGCGGGATTGACGACCTAAAGGAATATGTGCTCGAACTGAAAGGTTACAAGGATCATTGGACCAAAAACATGAATGTGGCGGAAGATACCCGCTGGGAATATACCTATCACGGACGTTTGCAAAACTACGGAGTTTGGAAAGAACTGGTGGACGGGCAGTCGCAGGAAGCCGGGCCTTTCAAGGTCGATCAGGTACAGGCAGTGATCGATAAATTGTCGAAACAACCGTTTACACGCCAGGCCCAAATGATTACCTGGATGCCCAATATCGATCTCGATTGCTACGACCCGCCTTGCCTGCAATCGCTTTGGTACCGCATTCTGGAAGACGAAGAAGGTGTTTACTGGCTCAACTGCAACATTCGTTTCCGCAGCAACGATGCATGGGGCGCTAATTTCATGAACATGTTCGGGTTTATCCAGTTCAGCAAGGAAGTGATTGCCGCAGGAGTTGCCGAGAAAACCGGGAAAACCGTCAAACTTGGCCGAATGAACTGGCAGGCCGACTCGTTCCACATTTACGGAAAAGATATTCAACCCGCGAAGGAACGCCTTTTCGACCGATTGACCGACATGAGTTTCGAGGAACGAACGATGTGTTTCAACGATGAATTTATCCGGAGCATGTACGACGAAGCTGAACCTGTAATTATTAGCAAAATTGCTGCTTACGATGCAAGCCATTAGAAGTATTCAGTGGTCAGTCGCAGTTGGTAGTTTTTCCTGAATACTGGGCACTGCGACTGATCACTTTCCTCCGTATTCCAGGAGCCCAAGATACGGATCACCTTCAATCCCAAGCAACTGCGCAAAGGCGGGTTCAGTTTTGATGCCTGCACTTTTCAGCCGGATGATTTCATTTCGGAAGGCCTCGCCTTTCTCCTGAAGGATGCGGTGTTCAGCGATCATGTGCCGAAAGGCGCGCTGTTGCAAAACCGGAATGTTTTGACCGAAAATCTCAACTGGAAAACCTTCCAGATTAAAATTAGCCAGCACAATTCGCTCGCCTTCCATTTCCGTTTCCTGAAGCGTAAAGCCGTCTTGCGTTTGGAAGTTTTCTTTTAGCACGGAGCTAAAATTGTCGGGATTGGCGAAGCAGCATAAAATGTCGAGGTCGCTTCCGGGAATGTCAATTTCAATCGGGAAAGTTCCGGCCAAAACAGGACTGAATTCGGCCAGAAGATCGAAAATGCGGTTGCGCAACAAAACTTCGCGTATTTGTTTTTGCTTGTCGTTTCCGTCTTTCAGGTAATCAAGGGTCGTAAAATTAACGAGTCGAGTCATTCCGAAAAATAATCAGAAAAAGGTTCACATTCGTTAAAAAACTGGCGGGGAGTGATTCCGGAGAAATCGCGAAACTCGCTGATCATGTGCGACTGATCGAAAAAACCACAGGCATAGGCCAGATCGGTTAGTTTTGTTTCCGGATGGTTGGCTTTGTAATGAATGGTGTGCTGAAACCGCACGATGCGCATAAATTGTTTGGGCGAGGTGCCCACCAGTTCCTGAAAGTTGCGCTCAAATTGCTTTCTGCTCCAGCAGGCCGATGCCGCAAGCTTTTCAACTTCAACCAATCCTTTGTTCCGATTGATCAGGTCGATGCTTTCTTTTAACCGTTGCTGGCCAAAATCGTTGTTCTTTTTTGCCAACATTTCGGTTAAAAAGTACTCAATAATCCGGATTTGTTTCTGAAAATCGTTGGCTTCAAAAAGTTGCCCTTCCAACTGTTCTACCCGATTTTTAATCAGGAAACGGAGCGGGACAATGCAGCCGTAAAGTTCACTCATGGGCAGGTTGAAAAACATGGATGCACCCAGCGGACGAAGCGAAACCGAGAAAAGCCGCATGTTACCGGTGACGCACAAATCGTACGGACTGTTGCAATGCCCTGCCAAAACGGTGCTTTCCATCGATTCCTGCTGGTGATTGAGCAAAACGGGCCGTTCGCCGAGGTAAAAAGTCAGATCCATGAGGCCGTTCGGAACAATGCGCTGCACATGTTCTTCACTTGGCATCAGGCAGTTTTCGAGCCCCCAGTATTGTTTCACGTAGGGCGACAAAAGAGCAGATGGTTTTCCGAAGTAAAAACCCATTGTGAGTGCTTTAATTCTATATAAGTTCTCAAAATAATGTGCCAGCAAATAGCAAAATAAGGTTAAAGGTATTGTTGAATGGGGTGCTATTAAGGTTTAAAAGCAAATGATAAGGTTTTAAAACCTTATTTTTCGAACTTAACCTTAGTAGAAGTTAGACCTAAACTATGTTTAACCTTATTAACTTGAATTATTTCAGATGTCATCTGATCAATTTTACATTGAACTCACATGAAATGATTGGTGTAAAATTACAGAAAGGGATTACAACCTCCTGAAAAAGAAATTGTAATCCCCTGAAATTGGTGGTTAGAAGCCGTAAAGTCCGAGGCGATTGCCTTCGGTGTCGTGGAAAAGGGCGAACCAGCCGCGGCCTTCCACTTCGATTTTGGTTTTTGGATGAACGATTTTCCCGCCTAAAGAAACCACGCGCGCGATGGCTCCGTCGAGGTCGTTTCCGCAGTCGAAATTAACGATGGGTCCGTTTTCTGAAGGCTTGAAGTTGGGAGCTACCGAAATGGCGCCTTCGCCGGTGGAAAAACAGGCCATTTTCTCCTCGCCACAATCAAAAACTTCGAGTTTGGTTTGCAGCACGGTTTCATAAAAATTCACGGCGCGATCGAAATCCACAGCGGGTATGTCAACCCAGGTCACTAATTTTTTCATTGTTTATTGTTTTAAAGTTTTAACAATTCAAAAGTAGTCCGGTCATCTTTCCTGAAATTGGAAAAATGCGACATTCTTTATTTCAGCAGCATTCGGGCAGTACGGCGGCTTTTTTGCTCAACGTAAACTTTTCGTCCGTTTTGTATCTGTGCAACCGAATCATGAGTGTAGTAGCGAATGGTAATCAGGTCGAGACCGGTGTTGTATTTGACTTCGAATTTTTGCTGCAACTGGCCGATCAGATTTTCGATGCCCTGTTCGGGCTCGTCGAATGCCAGCGAAAGGTCGAGCGCCGACTGTTGAATGAGCCCCACCCGCAAACGGTGTTTGGCAAACAGGCTGAACACATCCGAGACACTGTTGATGCTGATAAACGAAAAGTCGTTGGGCGAGAGAGTGATCAATGCCATATTCTTTTTCACGATAATGACCGGTACCAGTTCCAGTGCATGTTCGACCGAATGAATGATGGTTCCCGGTTTTTCAGGCTCCAAAAATGACTTAACAAACAGCGGTATATTTTTATTCTGAAGCGGTTTGATGGTTTTCGGGTGAATCACCTTTGCGCCGGAATACGACAATTCGATGGCTTCCTTGTACGACAGTTCATCGAGTTTCTGCGTTTGGGAGAAAAAGTCGGGATCGGCATTCAGGATTCCCGGAACATTTTTCCAGATGCTTACATCTTCGGCATCGAGCAGATTGGCCAGAATGGCAGCTGTATAATCCGATCCTTCGCGACCTAGCGTGGTAGTTTGGTTGGTGAGCGTGCCGCCAATAAAACCCTGGGTGATGTACAAATCTTCGTTTTCGAAGGTGAAAACCCGTTTGGCCAGTCGCGCCGAAAGTTCCCAGTTGATGGTCGATTCGCGATACTGGTCGTCGGTTTTCAGGCAAGTGCGCACATCAATCCATTTGTTTTTTAACCCTATTTTGTTGAAGTACAGGCTGATGATTTGGGTCGAAATCAGTTCGCCAAAAGCCACGATCTGATCGTACTCGTAGTCAAAATTCAGTGATGGTCCGGCTTTAATGCGATCACTGATTTGCCCGAACAATTTTTCAACTTCAGGCAATGCCACAGGTTCGCCCCACAATTCAGCAATAATTCCGTCGTGATAATTTTTTACTTCCTGAAAGATAGTCCAAACATCGGGATCCTGATTGAAATAGCGGCGGGCCACAATTTCGAGGGCGTTGGTTGTTTTTCCCATTGCCGAAATAACCAGCACTTTATTTTCGGGATACATTTTCAGGATATTCACCGAGTTGCGAACGGCATGGGCAGAGCTGACCGAAGCACCACCAAACTTGAAAACTTTCATGATTGATCGGATTAATTTGTGAAGCAAAAATAAAAAATTGAATAAGCCAAAACCTGATAAACAAGGACATTTCAGGATAATTTTTTGCCCCCGGAAAAGAAAAGAGGGAAATACAATTGCGCTGTAAATCCCTCTTTCAAGTAAAAGTCTGGTTATCAAATTATTTCTTTACCTCCAGAAACCACATGATGGTTTGCAGCCCGACAGGAATTACCCCGGTGGGATGGTCAACGTAGGGAACAATAACCAATTTCATCTTTTCGGTTGAAACACCTTTGGTCTGGAAATCGGCATAGTATTTTTGACTAAGGCTGACCGGAATAAATTCATCGTTCTGTCCATGATACAAACGGGTGGGCGTAGTAACAGCCCATGGTTCAATACTGTTGGCGATGAACGCACTGCGGATACTTGCAAATTTCGTGTTGGTGGCAAATCCGGTTCGGTATTCGTTGGTCAAAAGCGTGCTCATGGTGGTGGTTAATTCCGAGTTTATAGTTCCTCCGCTGTGTTTCCCGTCGTACAAGCCGCTAATTTTGGCGGCATAGGGAGCCTGAATAAAATCTGTAATCGGGTTGGTGATAAATCCATTGACGGTGAAGGCATTCAGTAGATAAGTCAAAAAGTACGGCATCGGATAGGTGGTTTTGGCCGTAATAAATTCGTTCATGTATTCGATGGAGTAGGGGCCGGCGGCACACGAACTGGCTTTCAGGCTAAATTCTGACGAGTAGTTTTTTTCGATGGCTTTTTGCAGGTGCATGGTAGCCCAGCCTCCCTGCGAATAACCAAAAATGTACAAATCGTTGGTGGGTTTGGCCACTATTTTTTCCTGACTTCCAAATTCCTTTACGGCACGAAGCATGTCGATAATACTCTGTGTTGTTGAAGCCGCGTGAAGATATGGATGCGGAATTTGTGACGATGCGCCGAATCCGATATAATCGGGCACTACTACAATAAATCCCATTGAAGCGACACTTTCGAGAATAGAGAATAAATCATCTTCAGGATTTTCTGTTGGACATTCGCTGTGCAGGGTATTGGTTCCATTCTGAAAACACAAAACAGGATAATTGCCGGGTGTTTTAGGAACACAAACCAAGCCCGATGCCTGAATACCATTGTCTTTGAAGGTGGTTTTATAGGTTAATTTATGAACCTCAAGATCGCTTTTTACCACCAATCCGAACATCGAGGTTTCAGGAAAAATAACCTGAAAGGTGGAAAGTTTGGCAATGGCGTCATTTTTTGTCATCGTAAACTTTAGTTCACTCGACAGAAAGTGATCATAGGTGATGGGTTCCGGGTCGTTGCTGTTGTCGCACGATTGAAAAACGAACGCTGCCAGAACGGCGAGAACAAAAATAATTCGGTGTAATCTGAAGCTTTCCATTGGTCTGTATTTTTCTGTTTTCTTAAAAATTGTTTTCGAATCCCAGTTCGGCGGCTGATTGCCGAAGAAAATCGCGGGTAAAATAATCTTTGTCCACGATGCTGTTGTTCCATATTAGTATATCGAGATCGATGTTTCGCGGGCCAAACTTTTTTTGAGTTCGGTCTCGTCCCATGCGGTCTTCCAACTGTTTCAGATAGCCCGACAACGCTTCAATATCCATTTTTGTACAAATTTTTACTGCGCCGTTGGTGTAATCGGGCTGTTCAATGATCCCGATTGGCTTGGTCTGAATCATTGAAGAGACCTGAATTATTTCTACATCTTCGGAAAGCAACCGGAGCATTTCGGCAATATTTGTTTCTGCTTCGATGTTCGATCCGATTCCGATAATACATTCATTCATCGCCTGGCCTCCATTTCGAACGAAACCGACTCGGCAAACCGAAGGGCATGTGGTTTGTCAACTTCCACCCGGGCACGGATTACCCTGTCGTCGTTCATGATCAGATCGAGAATATTTTTTGTCAGCACCTCCAGTAATTTAAAGCGCTTTTCCTGAACCAAAGCGATAACCTGCTTTGTGATGGTTTTATAATTGTAAATACCAACCGGTTCGTCGGCCAAAAGTGCTTCTTCCGGAATATCGGCTTCAATTTCAATATTGATTACAACATCCTGCATATTGGCAATTTCTTCGGGGTTAAAACCGATGTAGGTCCGAAGCAGTAGGTTTTTAACGCGGATAAGGGCCATAAAGCTTTTTTAAATTGTTATTCCAAGATTTTCGCCTCCGTCGCAAAATAAAAGTTGCCCGGTTAAATAATCGTTGTCTAAAATATAATCCAGACTTTTCAGAATGGGATCTAGTCCTCCTGGTCGTTTCATAGCGATGTTCCCGGCAAGTTTCCAGAGGTATTCATCTCCTTTTTCTTCCGGAGGTAATGTTAGGCCTGGCGCAATGGCGTTGACCCTGAAATTGGGGCCAAACTCCAATGCTGACATTTTGGTCAATTCCCACAACGCTTTTTTCGACAACGAATAGGCGGCAAAGTTTGGCTTGTTATTAACAATCCGGGTATCGACAAAGTTGACAATATTTCCTGATTGAAAAGTTTGAGTGAAATTTCGGGTTAAAATAAATGGCGCTCTGAAGTTGACATTCATTTGGCGGTCGAAAAAGCTGGTGGATGTTTGCCCCAGAAAAGCCGGCTCAAATACCGAAGCGTTGTTCACCAACAGATCGATTGTCCCCATTTTTTTTGTCACTTCCGGAATAAGTTTTTCTACCTCTTCGGTTTTTTCAAGATTTGCTCCGAAAACTGCGAATTGCTGATCGGGAAAGGCTGCCTGTAATTCGGAACAAAATGAGGTTGCTTCTTTTTCCGAAGTATGGTAATGAATGGCGATATTCCAACCTTTACGGGCCAAATGGAGCGAAAGTGCCTTTCCAACCCGCTTTGCTGCACCGGTAATCAGAGCTGTCTGAATCATTTTTTTAGAATCTGTTGGGAAAACGATTGGCCAAATCCTTGATAAAATCTCCTCTTGAGGAGCCTTTCCCCGACGACTCGGGTTGTCTTTGAAATACTGTTTTTTGAACAGGATTTCCGTCGGTCAGAATAAATTCGATTTGATCGAGTTCTTCGCTGGTAAATTCCATATTCTTCAGCGCGGCAACATTATCGTCGAGTTGAGCGACTGAACTGGCGCCAATTAAGACTGATGTCACCCGTTCATCTTTCAGTAACCACACCAGAGCCATTTGAGCCAGAGACTGATCGCGTTTTTGGGCTATTTCGTCCAGTTTCTTTACTTTTTCAATGGCTGGCCCTACCTGCTCTGGTTTCAGGAATCCCCACGATTTTGATGCTCTCGATCCTTCCGGAATTCCATTCAGGTACTTGTCGGTCAATAAACCCTGCGCCAGTGGTGAGAAGGGGATACATCCTATTCCTTCGCGTCCCAGCACATCCAAAAGTCCACCTTCCACCCAACGTTCGAACATGGAGTATTTTGGCTGATGGATGAGACAAGGAGTACCCAGCGATTTAAGAATTCGTGCAGCTTCAGCTGTTTTATCCGCCGGATAATTGGAAACGCCCACATAAAGCGCCTTCCCCTGACGAACAGCCTGATCGAGCGCCATCATTGTTTCTTCCAGCGGAGTGTTGGGGTCGGGCCGATGCGAATAGAAAATATCCACATAGTCAAGTTTCATCCGTTTCAGGCTTTGGTCAAGACTTGAAAGAACATATTTTCGGCTTCCCCATTCACCATATGGGCCAGGCCACATCAGATATCCGGCTTTGGTCGAAATAACGAGTTCGTCGCGATAGGGAGCCAAATCGAGCTGCATGATTTTTCCGAAGTTTTCTTCGGCTGAACCGGGAGGAGGACCATAATTATTTGCCAGATCAAAATGAGTGATTCCCAGATCAAATGCCCTGCGGCACATGGCACGTCCGTTTTCAAAAACATCAACACCTCCGAAATTATGCCACAAACCGAGCGAGATCGCCGGTAACTTTAATCCCCATTTTCCGCAACGGTGATAGGGCATTTGGGTGTAACGATTTTCGTCAGCAATATACATATTGTTATTTTAAAGATTAGGTCGGATAGAGTAAGCCAAATTAAGAAATAAAGTTCGTTGGCAGACATAAAATTCAGACTTTTTCTTGACCGATTCCTGGAAATTCAAGAATGTAGGTATCAAACGAAAGGACATCCATTTTTTTAATGTTTAATATTACATATAGTTGTTTGTGCCTGAATAATTATTTTGTTGTAGTTTCAGAACCTGATCGGACTGGCGATCGTTTTAATAAAATTAACTGTAGCTGAAAAATGAATATTCATAAGAAAGATAAACACGCAGAGCCCATTTACATTGTGTCGGGGGGTAAGGGTTTAGCCGGAAATAACATGGTTCAATCTCTGCTTATTCAGTATCCCAATAATAATGTGCCGGTCATCATTGTTCCCCAGGTACACGAAAAGAAGCAGCTCGATGATTTGTTGGAGAAAGCGAAAAATGATGGAGGATTAATAACCCACACGCTG
>Ga0172367_10007597_pt1 | contig 12360 bp, 10 predicted proteins | sample Lak10m_FD_114542 | JGI IMG/M metagenome (GOLD analysis project Ga0172367, IMG submission 114542) | Freshwater microbial communities from Kabuno Bay, South-Kivu, Congo - kab_022012_10m | ecosystem: Environmental > Aquatic > Freshwater > Lake | place: Democratic Republic of the Congo: South-Kivu...
AGGCACGGTTGAATTTTGAGCTACTTTAGTCAGAAAACAACAATGGCTCCGTAGCTCAGCCTGGTTAAACTCCAAATAAAATTTGGGTAAGAAACCATCCTTCGCTATTTAGTCAGAAAACAACAATGGCTCCGTAGCTCAGCCTGGTTAGAGCACCGGACTTTTAATCCGGGTGTCGTGGGTTCAACTCCCATCGGGGCCATTTAATAAAAAAGTTGTGGGAGTTGTGGTTGCTGGACTCCTAGAACCCGCAGGAGGTTGTAGTTCAACTCCCATCGGGGCCATCTTTTGCTGAAATTTTATAAAAGAGACATTTAGAGACTAAAAGATATTTTCTATTTATAAATAGAAACATTTAAAAACCAAAAAAATCAATTCATTTTATTATTATAGAGTCACTAACATAATGTTAGCAAATATATGACTCTGGAATTAAATTCCGACGATAAAAAAGATGCACACCCTACAGCCCAAACAAACAAAGTTAAGCGAAGAAGAATCAAAAAAAATTCTTAATTCTTTAAATGTGTCCAAAGCTCAACTTCCAAAAATTCTTTTAAATGATCCTGCAATGCCTCAAGGGGTTACAGTTGGCGACGTGATTAAGATTGAAAGAAAAGAAGATGATAGATTAAATGTTTATTATAGGGTGGTTGTTTAAATATGTTACAAAACGATAAACATCTCATTGTAAAAAGATATTTAGAGGATCATTCACTTGTTGAATCAAATATTATTTCTTTTAATGAATTTATCGAACATCGAATGCAAGAAATTGTGGACGAAATAAATGGAACAATCGAAAACGAAGAGTTTGAGATTAAACTTGGAAAAATTGAGGTTGGAAGACCAGATATTACTGAAGCTGATGGAAGTTCTGCATTAATTACTCCTTACGAAGCAAGATTAAGAAATTTAACATATTCTGCTCCAATTAAATTAGAATTAACTATTAAAAAAGATGGAAATGTGGATTCAGAAGTTGTTGAGATTGGAAGAATTCCGGTAATGGTAAAGAGTAAAGCTTGTAATACTGCTGGATTAACAAGAGAACAATTAATTCAGAGATATAATGATCCTTTAGACACTGGGGGTTATTTTATTGTTAAAGGAAACGAAAGAGTTATGGTTATGGCAGAGGACCTTGCAGAAAATCAACCATTTATTGAAGAAAATAAAAAGAAAGAATTAACATTAAAACTATTTTCATTAAAAGGAACTTATAGAATTCCTATTACTATAATGGAAAGTAAAGAAGGAATCTTCAATGTTTCTTTTAGTAGATTCAAAGATGTTCCAGCGATAGTAATATTAAAAGCTCTTGGATTGGTTAAAGAAGCAGATATTGCAAAATATATTGGAAAAGAAACTGATAGTGTTATTGTAAATTTATATGAATTTGTGAATCTCGCAACAAAAGAAGATGCAATGATGTATATTGCTGAGAAAACAAATCTTCAAGGAACAAAAAAAGAGATTATGGACAGAGTTAAACAAAGAATTGATTCTTATTTATTCCCTCATATTGGTCAAGCTAAGGAAGATAGAATGAAGAAAGCAGTTACATTATGTAAATTAATTAAACAATATTTAACAGCAAAAGAAAATCCAGATTTAAGAACAGATAAAGATCATTATGCAAATAAAAGAGTTAGACTTTCTGGGGATTTATTAGCTACATTGTTTAGAGTTAATTTAGGAATTTTAATTAGAGATATTCAATATTCATTACAAAAATCTTCAAAGAGAAAAAAGTATTTATCAATTAAGATTTTAGCTAAGTCTACATTATTCTCACATAGAGTTGAATCTGCTATTGCTACTGGTTCTTGGACTGGTGAAAGAAGTGGAGTTACTCAAAATATGGATAAAACAAATTATTTAGCAATGATTTCTCAGTTGCAAAGAGTTTCTAGTATGCTTGAAAGTGAACAAGAAAATTTTGCTGCAAGAACTTTACATCCTACTCATTATGGAAGATTCTGTCCTATTGAAACTCCAGAAGGAACTGAAATTGGATTAAGAAAAAACCTTGCTGTTTTAGCAAAAGTTTCAACAAGAGTTGAATTGGATGTAGACAAGTTCATTAAAGATTTGGAAACAATTGGATTAGAAAGAGAAGGCAGTGAAGGAATGGAGATTTTCTTCAATGGAGGATATATTGGAAATGTTAAAGATGCTAATAAATTTGTAAAAATTGTAAGAGAAAAAAGAAGAGCAGGACAATTCCCTGTTCAAATGAATGTAAGAAAAGATGATGGATTAAGCACAGTTTCAATTTATACTGAACCAGGTAGAACACTAAGACCTCTGATTGTTGTTGAAAATGGAATTTCAAAATTAAAGAGTGAACACATGGTACAATTAGAACAAGGAAGTTTAAAATGGATTGACCTAGTAAACAAAGGAATTATTGAATATTTAGATGCTGCCGAAGAAGAAGAAGCTTATTCTGCATTAAAAGAAGAAGAGATAACCTCTGAACATACTCATGTTGAAATTGATCCAATTGGTTCTTTGGGACTTTCAATTGCAATTGTTTCGTATGCAAATCATGATCCAAGTTCAAGACTTCTTAAGGGAGGAAAAACACAGAAGCAGTCACTGGGACTTTATGCTGCAGACTATTTATGTAGATTAGATACAGATGTTTCTATTTTGCAATATCCTCAAAAACCATTAGTAAGAAGTTTTGTTTATGATACTCTTAATACTTATCCTGCAGGTCAAAACTTAACTGTAGCAATTATGACTTATGAAGGGTATAATATGGAAGATGCTATTGTATTAAATAAAGGCAGTTTAGACAGAGGAGTTGGAAGAAGTTTCTATTTTAGACCATATTCAGCAGTTGAAATGAATTATGCTGGAGGATTAAAGGATGAAATTGTTGTGCCAGAAAAAGATACTTCTGGATACAGAACAGAAGAAGCTTATAGATTATTGGAAGACGATGGAATTATCTATCCAGAAGCAGATATTAATGAAGGAGATGTGGTAATTGGTAAATTATCTCCACCTAAGTTTTTATCAGAAGCAAGAGAAATTTCAGTTAGAACAAAAAAAGAATCAAGTGTTACATTAAGACAAGAAGAAAAAGGAATTGCTGAAGCAGTTTTTGTAACAATAGATGATGAAGGAAATAAGATTGTTCAAGTTAAAACAAGAGATCAAAGAATTCCTGAACTTGGAGACAAATATGCAAATCCTCATGGACAGAAGGGTGTTGTTGGAGCGATTGTTCCAGAACAAGACATTCCATTCTCAGTTTCAGGAATGAGACCAGATGTACTTTTCAATCCTCATGGTTTACTTAGTCGTATGACAGTAGGATATTTATTAGAATTAATTGGGGGTAAGGCTGCAGCGATTAGAGGAGAAGTTGTTGATGGAACTCCCTTTAATAATGAAAGTAAAGATAATATTGAAAGTCAATTAGAGGAATGGGGATTCAGACATGATGGAAAAGAAACAATGTATAGTGCAATCACAGGAAAGAGAATTCCAGCAAAAATTTTCGTTGGAAGTTTATATTATTTAAAATTAAAATATATGGTAGGAAACAGAATGCATGGAAGAGCTTCAGGTAAAGTTGCATTATTAACAAGACAACCAATTGAAGGTAGAGCAAGAGGAGGAGCATTAAGATTGGGAGAAATGGAACAGCAAGCACTTGTTGCTCATGGAGCTTCATTATTATTAAAAGAAAGATATGATTCAGATAAAGTAACATTACATATTTGTTCAAAATGTGGCACAATTGCTCTAGAAGATACAATTAGAAATAAGATTATCTGTCCAATGTGTAGTTCAGAAGAAGCTGAACCGGTTGAAGTTTCATATGCATTTAAATTATTAATTGAGGAATTACAAGGTTTACATATGAATACTCAATTTACATTAAAAAATAAATACGAATAAAATGGCAAAAAAACCAATAAGGAAAAAAATCGGGGAAATTAAGTTCAACTTACTTAGTCCTGACCAAATAAAGAAACTTTCAGTTGCAAAAATTGTAACTCCAGAACTTTATGATATCGACGGTTATCCTGTTGATGGTGGATTAATGGACTTAAGACTTGGAGCAGTTGATCCAGGAGTTAGATGTAGAACTTGTGGAGGAAGAGTGAAAGAATGTTTAGGTCACCCAGGAAGTATTGATTTAGCTAAAGCCGTTATGCATCTCAAATTTATTCCTTTAATTGAAATGGGATTAAGATGTTTCTGTCAACATTGTGGTAAATTAATGTTAAGTGAAAAAGAATTAGAAAAATATTCTGCAAGTGAAAGGGCTAAGAGAGCTAAAGATGCAAAGAAATGCCCTCATTGTCATGAGCCTCAAGAGAGAATGAAATTAGATAAACCGACAAGTTTCTATAAAGGAAAAACAAGAATTTTCCCGACAGAAATCAGAGAACATTTAGTTAGAATTCCAGATGAAGAGTTAAAGAAAATTGGGGTAAATGCTAGAACTTCTAGACCAGAATGGGCAATTTTAACTTCATTACTTGTTCCTCCAGTAACTGTGAGACCTTCAATTATTTTAGAAACAGGTGAAAGATCAGAAGATGATTTAACACACAAACTTTCTGATATTATTAGAGCTAATCAAAGATTATGGGAAAATTTAAACGCCGGGGCTCCAGAAGTTATTATTGAAGACCTTTGGGATTTATTACAATACCACGTTACAACTTTCTTTGACAATGCTGTTGCAAGAGTTCCTCCAGCAAGACATAGAAGTGGTCAACCATTAAAGACAATTACTGAAAGAATTAAGGGTAAAGAAGGAAGAATTAGAAAAAATATTGCAGGTAAGAGAGTAAATTATTCTGGTAGAACTGTTATTAGTCCAGACCCAAGCTTAAAAATTAATGAAGTTGGAATTCCATTCGAAATTGCAAAGGTTGTTACTGTTGCTGAAATGGTTAATGATATTAATATGGATAAATTAAAAAAATTAATCCAAAAAGGGGCAGAATATCCTGGAGCAAATTATGTAATAAGACCGGATGGAAGAAAGAAAAAAATTACTAACGATCTGAAAGAAGAAATTATTACCGAATTGAAAGTTGGTTATCAAGTTGAAAGACACTTACAAGACGGAGATATTGTTCTGTTTAACAGACATCCTTCACTTCATAGAGGAAGTTTAATGGCACATTTTGTGAGAGTACTTCCAGGAAGAACTTTCCGAATGCATCCTTCAGCATGTAATCCTTATAATGCAGATTTTGATGGGGATGAAATGAATATTCACTCTCCTCAAACTGAGGAAGCAAGAGCTGAAGCAAAAATTTTACTTGATGTTAAAGAAAATTTAATGTCTCCAAAAAATAATACAAATTTAATTGGATGTGCAATTGATGCAGTTACAGGAAATTATTTACTTGGATTAAAAAAATTCACAAGAGAAGAAGCAAACCAATTATTATATAGATCTGGAATTGACGAAGAAGCTAAGAAAAATCAAACCGGTTTAGAATTATTTTCTACATTTTTACCAAATATAGATTATAAAACAGAAACAATTCATATTGACGACGGAATAATAAAGAGTGGAATTATTGATAAAAATGTATTTGGTGGGGAGGATGGAGAGGTAATTAAATTAATTGATAAGAAATATGGTAGAACTGAAGCATTTGAAATTATTAAAAAAGTTTCAGACTTGGGAAGATTCTTTTTAACAGATCATGGTTTATCCCTATCAATTGAAGATTTTGATTTAGATCCAGAATTACTTAAAGAATGTGATAAGATAGTTAAAGAATCTTATCACAAAGTAGAAGAAATTTTAAAGAAAGAAGCAAATGGAGAATTAGAACTTATTCCCGGTAAGACTGCCGAAAAATCAAGAGAAACTTATATCTTAAAGGCTTTGAACGAAGCAAGAACTTTGATTGGTCAGAAAATTAAGAAAAATTTCCCAGAATCAAATCAGGCTAGTGCTTTAATGAACTCCGGAAGTAAGGGTAATATTGTTAATATTGCTCAGATGGCTTCTTGTATTGGTCAGCAGGCTTTTGCTGGAGGAAGAATTGATTTTGGGTATACTGATAGAACCCTTTCATTTTTCAAAAAAGGAGATTTAGCTCCGGAAGCACGTGGATTTATTAGAAGTGCTTTTATTAAAGGGTTGAAACCAGAAGAATTTTTCTTCCAGTCTATAACAGGAAGAGATTCAATGATGGATACTGCTTTGAGAACTCCTAAATCAGGATACTTATATAGAAGATTAGCTAATGCTTTCCAAGATATTAGAATTGAGTATGATGGAACAGTTAGAGATAGTGGAAATAATATAATCCAGTTCGTTTATGGAGGAGATGGAATTGAAGTTACAAACATGCATATCGGAGGTAAGATATGTCCTGGTGAAGCAATAGGACTTGTAGCAGCACAATCTTTTGGTGAAGCTTCAACACAGATGGTTTTGAATACTTTCCATATGGCTGGTGTAGAAGAGATGCAGGTAACAACAGGTCTACCAAGAATTATAGAAATTTTCGACGCTAGAAAGAAACCCTCGACTCCAAAAATGGAAATTTATTTAAATAAAGATTATAATAACGAAGATCACGCTAAGGTATTTGCAGAAAAAATAAAAGAAGTTACTCTTAAGGAAATTTCTTCAGAGATTAATCTTGATTTTGGTTCAAAGAAAATCGAAATTAAAATTGATAGAGAAGGACTAAGAAGAACTCACACTACTATTCCCACAGTTGTAAGCAGATTAAATGAAATGGACTTCGACGTAAAAGAGCATAATGGTTTGATTGTTCTTGAAGCTAGCACTTATACTTTCAAAGAAATTTATAAATTAAAAGAAAAGTTAAAGGCAACAATAATTTCTGGAGTTAAAGGCATTGAACAAATTTTAATTGTAAAAAGAGGAAAAGACTTTGTGGTTATTACCTTAGGAACAAATTTAAAAGAGATTACTAAGATGAAAGAAGTTGACCCAGAGAACACAATTTCAAATGATTTACACGAAGTTTGTGCTATTTATGGAATTGAAGTTGCGAGACAATTAATTATCAATGAAATTAAAGCAGTTATTAATTCGCAAGGTCTTGATATTAATGAAAGACATTTAAGACTTGCTGCTGATGCTATGACTAACACTGGAGAGATTAAGGGTGTAACAAGAATGGGAATCATTGCACAGAAAGCATCTATCTTGGCAAGAGCAACATTCGAAACTCCTATTAAACAATTTGTAAATGCAATCGTTAAAGGAAGACATGATAAACTTTCAAGTGTTATTGAAAATATTATCTTGAATCAACCTGTTCCAGTAGGTACTGGTCTTCCAGGATTATTAGTAAATGTTATTGGGCCTCTAACAAAAAAAGAAAACGAAAAGAAGACTGCAACTGCTCAAGTAATAGAAGAGGTTAATAAGTAGTTCTGAATAATAATTTTTATAAAGACCATTAATTTAAAAGATTTGAAAATGATAAAAACAATTGATATGCAAGATATGAGATATCTAAGTCTTTTTGAAAAAATAACTCATATTAGAACAAGATTTTGTTTTAAATATAATGATACATTAATGTTTTGCGTCGAGAAATCCGAAATACCCATGGCCTTAGGAGAGAGAGGAATAAATCTTAAAAGAATAAGTGACATTGTAAAAAAAAGGGTTAGAATAATTGCTAAACCAAATGGGATATCTGAGGCAAAGATTTTTATTCAAGCTATCGTTGCTCCTGTTGAATTTAAAGAGATAGAAATTAAAGATAATGAAATTATTTTAACTGCTGGAATGCAAAGTAAAGCTGCCCTTCTTGGAAGAAATAAAAGAAGATTGCTTGAAATGCAGAGCATTGTTAAAGATTTTTTTGAGGTTAATTTTAGAATTATCTAAAATGAGAAAAGAAATTATTTCTGACTTTGCCGTTGAATATTTTGGAACTCCTAATGAACTGCGAACTCAAATTAGTTTTATATTAGACGATTGGCAAGAATGCTTTAGAGGACAAATTCAAACAGACTTAAAAAATATAGAAGAAATTTATGATCCCTCTAATCATTTTGGAGATAGATATCAAAGAATTTATTTTAATAATCAGAGAATACTTTATAGAGTAAATTCTTCATATCCTGAAGAGATAAAATTTCATTTTGGTTTAATAAAAAAAATTTGTGAAAATGCGGATTCTAAATTTTTGGGAAACCCCCAAGAAGATTAAAGGATAATAGGAATCTTTATAAAGCGATTTCATTAAATATTCATATAAAATGGGATTAAAGAGCGCTAAAAAGAAAATAAAAGACCGGAAGAAATTCCGATGGAAAGATAGAGATTATAAAGTGAAAACTTTAGACCTTTATGCTAAATCAGATCCACTTGGAGGAGCAAATCAAGCCAAGGGAATTGTTATTTCTAAATTCCAAAAAGAAGCAAAACAGCCAAACTCAGCGATGAGAAAATGTTGCAAAGTACAATTAACTAAGAATGGCAAAACTGTCGGGGTTTTTATTCCAGGTAATCTTGCTCAAAAATTTATTGATGAACATGATGAGGTTATGATTGAAAGAATTGGAGGAAAAATGGGAAGATCAAAAGGAGATATTCCCGGAATTAGATATAAAGTAATTAAAGTAAATGACCAGCCATTAGAAAGATTGTGGTTAGGTAAGATTGAAAAGGGTAGAAGATAAAATGAATGAATTTAAATATAATCCAAAAAATTTTGAAAAAATAAAAGCATATTTAGACAATCAAGAGATGCTTTTACCTGCTTCTCAGCCTGCTGGAACAAGAAATCATGTTTATTTTCCAGTTGAAGGTAAGGGATTAATTTCTTTAAATCAAAGAGAAGGCACTGTTCATTATTCCCCATTTTTAGATGAAAATACAGAATTAAAAAAAGGATTATTAGCATTGACAAAATAAAATGGTAGAAGCAACAAATTTAAGATTTAAGATTTTTGACAAATATGATGTTTCAGAAATTACTATAAAAGATTTAGGATTACAGTCTGCAATAAATTTAGAACCAAGATTGATTTTGAAAAGTGCAGGAAGAAATGTTTCTAAGTTTGGACAAACAAAAGTTAATATTGTTGAAAGATTAATGAATAAAATTGCTGTTGCAGGACACAGAAATAAAAAACACAGAATTGAAGTGGGAAGCTCAACAGGAAAATATACTCGAAATATGGGAATTGTTCTTGAAGCATTTGAAATTATTGAGAAGAAAACTCAAAAGAATCCTGTTCAAGTCTTAGTTGATGCAATTGAGAATTCTGCCCCAAGAGATGAAGTTACAATTATTGAATATGGAGGAGCAAGATATCCTCAAGCTGTTGATGTTTCTCCCATTAGAAGAGTTAATCAAGCATTAAAACATTTAGTTCATGGTTCTTCTGATAAATCTTTTGGAAAGAAAAAGAAGTTTTCTCAAGCATTAGCTGAAGAAATTATGCTTGCTGCTGATAACAATGGTGAAAGTGTTTCTGTGAAGAAGAAAAAAGAATCAGAAGCGCAAGCAGATTCTGCACGGTAATTCTTTTTCATAGTCCTCATTCTTTCAGAATTGCGGTTTTCTCATTTTATTCGAAAAGAAGAAAGAATCAGAAGCTCAGGCTGATAGTGCTCGTTAAAATAATTTTTAAAAGTTAGATTTTTACAGGATAATCATTTAGAGCATCAGTAATAGTATTTAAGATACTTTCATAATTCTTTTTATCTTTTTCTTTTAGCTCCGAAAAATAAATATCCTTTGTAAATTTGTTACTAAATGAATAACTACTAAGGATAATTGTATCTCGCATTTTATTTAAATCATGTATTGCCTCAAAGCCTTTTACATCTAAATTAAGCTGTGAGTGAATGTCCATTAAAGTGTCATGCACCGATTCATTCTCTAATCTTTTTTCAAGTTCGTTTCTTTCCATGACTTTTCTTTTAATTAAAAGATTATTAAATCTTTCTATATAGAAAGCTCCCCCCCAATACAAAATATTTATAAAGCATTTTTTCAGTAAATTAATATTATGGCAGAAAAAGAGACGAACAAAAGTTCGCTCATGCTTCAACCACAAGGCAAATAAAATGGCAGAAAAGGAAACAAGCTTACATAAGATTGAAAGACTTACTTCTAAACAAGATACTATTCGTAATGTTGCTACATCTGCACATATTCACCACGGTAAAACTGCCTTTACTGATAATCTTTTAGCAGCTGCAGGAATGATGGCTGCAAAAAATGCAGGAAGCTTAGAAGACGGAATGGCAACTTGGCAACACACAGATGAACAGGAAAGATTAATGACTGTAGATGCTGCAAACGTTTCAATGGTACATAATTTTAATGGTGAAGAATATTTGATTAATTTAATTGATACTCCGGGTCACGTTGATTTTGGAGGAAATGTAACAAGAGCTATGAGAGCTATTGATGGAACATTTGTGTTAATCTGTGCTGTTGAAGGAATTATGCCTCAAACAGAAACAGTTCTTAGACAGGCAATTAGAGAAAGAGTAAAACCTGTTTTATTCATTAACAAAGTTGATAGACTAATTAACGAATTAAAAGTTACTCCAGAACAAATGCAAGAAAGATTCATGAAGTTAATTGAAAACTTTAACCATTTAATTGAACAACTTGCTGAAAAAGAATTTGTTGACAAATGGAGAGTTAGCGTATTAGATGGAAGTGTGGCTTTTGGTTCTGCAAGAGAAAACTGGGCATTATCTATTCCTTTCATGAAAAAGAAAGGAGTTAGCTTTAAAGATATTTATAGATTATACGACGGAAGTATGACTCAAGCTGAAAGAGATAAATGGGTATGGGAAAATGCTCCCTTAAATGAGGTAATTTTAGATATGGCTGTTAAACACTTACCTAATCCTATTGAAGCACAAAAATATAGAATTTCTAAAATCTGGCATGGAGATAAAGATTCTCAATTCGGAAAAGATTTATTGACTTGTAATAAGGATGGAGAATTAGGATTTGTAGTTACAAGAATTGTTATTGACCCCCGGTCTGGAAAAGAAATTTCTGCCGGAAGAATTTATTCTGGAACAATGAAAAGTGGGATGGAAGTTTATTGTAATAATGCAAAGAAAAAATCAAGAATTCAACAAGTTTTGGTTTATAATGGAATTAAACCAGAGCAATTAGAAAATGTTCCTGCCGGAAATGTTTTAGCAGTAAGTGGGCTTGATGTTGATGTGGGAGAAACAGTTACCTTAACAGAACAAACTCCATTTGAAGAGATTAAACATCTATTCCAACCAGTAATTACAAAATCAATTGAACCAACTAAAACTGCAGATTTACCAAAATTAATTGAAGTTTTAAGAAAGGTTTCAAAAGAAGACCCTTCAATTAAGATTACTATTAACGAAGAAACTGGAGAAAGTTTAATTTCTGGAATGGGAGAATTACATTTAGAAATTATTGAAAATAGGATTAAAACCGAAAAAGGATTAGAAGTTAAAACTTCTTCACCTATTGTTGTTTATAGAGAAACAGTTGGAAAAGCTTCAACACCTGCTGAAGGTAGAAGTCCAAACAAACACAACAGCTTCTTTATCAAAGTAGAACCATTGGATGCTCAATTAGCTTCTTTAATCGAAAAAGGAGAACTGCCTGAAGGAAGAATTAAGAAAAAAAGTGATATGGTTACAAAAACACTTTCTGGAATTGGTTGGGGTTCTGATGAAATTAGAAATGTAAAAGAAATCTATAAGGGAAACATGTTGTTTGATGAAACAAGAGGAGAAGTTCATATTGGAGAGGTAATAGAAATGATTATGGATGCTTTTGAAATGGTTATTGACCAAGGACCATTAGCAAGAGAACCTTGTATGAATATGAAAATTACATTAACAGATATTAAACTGCATGAAGATGCTATTCACAGAGGTCCTGCTCAAGTTTATCCTGCAGTTAGAGATGCAATTAAGGAAGCTATGAAAGAAGCTAATGCAACAATTTTAGAACCTCTTCAGATTCATGTTATTGAAGTTCCTGAGTCTCTTATGGGTTCTGCCACAAAATTAGTAAGTACTAAGAGGGGTCAAATGTTGAATATGACTCAAGAAGGAGCTACAGTACAATTAGAAGCAAAATTACCCGTTGCTGAAATGATTGGTTGGTCTAGTGATTTAAGAAGTGCGACTGAAGGAAGAGGGGTAAGCTCATTAAAAGACCAGTTATTTGAAAGAATTCCTCAATCTTTACAAGCAGATGTTATTAAGAAAATTAGAGATAGAAAAGGATTAGCAGAGAATCAGTAATCCTTTTCATAGTCCTCATAAATTGTGGTTTTCTCATTCTTCGAAAAGTAGAAAAGGATTAGCAGAGAATCAGTAATCCTTTTCATAGTCCTCAT
>Ga0172367_10007599_pt1 | contig 12359 bp, 10 predicted proteins | sample Lak10m_FD_114542 | JGI IMG/M metagenome (GOLD analysis project Ga0172367, IMG submission 114542) | Freshwater microbial communities from Kabuno Bay, South-Kivu, Congo - kab_022012_10m | ecosystem: Environmental > Aquatic > Freshwater > Lake | place: Democratic Republic of the Congo: South-Kivu...
GCAGTTGGATGTAACTGCTGCAAAATATCAAGAGCAATCAACCAATCAGGATCATCAATTTGAGCAGTAATCGGCGTATATAAATGCTGCACATTAGAAAGCCTTAGCAAACTAGTCTCCGCTTGCGGATCGATCGCAGCGCCCATACTTTGCAAGCGATCGCAGATCGAACGAATCACAATCTGATGTTCACGCATATCTTTTTCGCTGTTGAGCAAGCGATCGCCCAGCATTTGATCTTCTTGGACAGTTTTGCCACGCTCGATCGAACCTGCCACTGCATCACTGCGTAACCAAAGGCGATCTTCTTGAGCTTTAAATTGCAACACCACTTCAGGAGTCGCACCCAAAAAGGTTTTGTCTACACCATAGTCCAATAAAAAGGAAATGCATTCAGGATATTCACAACGCAAAACATGCAGTACTTGAAATGGATCAAAATTGCGATCGGCTAACACATCCAACGCTCTAGCCAATACCACTTTCTCAAAATGTCCTTGATGAATCAAAGCCAAGGCGCTTTCGACGATCTCTGTCCAAATTTGTTGACCTTGAACCTCGACAATTTTGCTCACCTCATGGACTGTTGGGGCTTCGTAATGGGAGCTTTCTAATAAATGCGATCGCAAATTCTCTATAAGTTCTAGTACTTCATCGGCATTGTCCCAAGGCTGGATGTAATGATTTAGGGTTAAGATGCAATTTTGATCCTTATGACGGATCATCCAACGCGGAATAAAAAAGAGTAAAGTGGGAAACTCAATTGCTGGTTGATAATCGTTGGGTTCAGTTAAATCTGGGTATTCACTCGCATCACTACCATTACGATAAAACGAAAAAGCTCCAAAAATATGTATAGGAATTTGAGATTCTGGAGATGCAAAATCGAGAGTCTTTGCAATGATTGCGTTAGTTAGATGGGCTTTGATAAATTTTTTGGCACAATCAAAGCGATCGCTCAGGTCATGGTTGGGAACTGACACCTCGGCAACTGAACCTGCCGCCGCAAGTACTAAGTCTGTATTTGGATGTTCCCAATAAAATTTGAGTTGCTGTGCTTCGGATTTACTCGCCAACAACAACAAAGGATTAAAGCACTCCCAGTTTTGAGAGTAACTCAATAAAATCGGTGATCCTGTGATCTGTGCTTTAGCGATCGCTTTAACAATCCAATCGTGCAGAGATTTAGAATCGATGCTGCTATAGGTGACACTCTGACGAACTTGCATGATTATATTTTAACTATACAAGGTCATTCAGCCTACGCGAATCCACCGTTTCATAGAACGATCTAAAGGTGTAGCAAAGCCGCACTTTAAATCATTTATGCAACGAGATCGTCACCTGTCGCGATCGCTAATTCCTGTAAACGTTCTTGTTGATCCTTAGAAATGCAGCTTTGGATTACCTCCTCTAGATCTCCCTCTAAAATTGGTGGCAAGGTAAAGTTCTGCCCCAAACGATGCTCGGTAAGACGACTGTCTTTGTAATTATAAGTGCGAATTTTTTCAGATCGCGAACCAGTTCCCACCTGCGATCGCCGCATTGTTGTAATCTCGGCTTGTTGCTCACGCAACTTAATTTCATAGAGCTTCGCCCGCAAGATCTGCATGGCTCGCTCTTTGTTTTGAAGCTGCGATCGCTCCTCAGTACAAAAAATTCTAATCCCCGTCGGTTTGTGGAATAGGTCAGCAGCCGTCTCCACCTTGTTGACGTTTTGACCACCCGCACCACCAGATCGTGCCGTAGACATTTCAATATCTTTGGGATCGATGTGAATCTCCACTTCATCGACCTCAGGCATAATCGCCACTGTCGCGGTTGATGTATGCACACGCCCCTGTGATTCTGTAGCAGGAACACGCTGCACGCGATGCACACCCGACTCAAATTTGAGTTTGCTATAAACGCGATCGCCCTGAACTTCAATGATTGCTTCCTTAAAGCCACCCATTTCAGCGAGGGTCTCACTGACCATCTTCACCCGCCAACCCTGACGCTCAGCATAGCGTGTGTACAGACGTACTAAATCTCCAGCCCAAATACCAGCTTCATCACCACCCGTACCTGCACGGATTTCTAACATGATGTTCTTATCATCATTAGGATCTTGGGGCAACAGTAGAACCTGTAACTTCTTTTCCAGATCCTCTAGCTTTGTTGATAATTCTTCAACCTCTAAAGCCGCCATTTCCTTAAGCTCAGGGTCGTTAGACTCCTTCAGGATCTCTTGCGACTCTTTATAGTCTTGCTCTGCCTTGCGAAAAGTTTCGTAGGTCAGAACTGTCTCTTCCAAAGAAGCACGCACCTTCGCAATGCGCTGAAACTCGCCGTGATCGGTCGCCACGTCAGGATCTCCCATCCGACGAGTCAGTTCATTGAAAGTCTGTTCAACAGATTCAAGTTTCTTAATTAGATAAGCAGCAGGCATGGGTTTGGAATTACCACAAAAGAACGTGAAAAATTAGTAAGCCAACAAAATAATGAATTAATTCTAAAATTGATTCTAATGTGGCTAAAACTATGCGTCTTTAGCGTTTTCATCAAACATGCCGTATTTACGCAAGAAGCGCTCTACGCGACCTTCGGTGTCAATAATCTTTTGTGTGCCTGTATAGAAGGGGTGGTTGCCCGACCATACGTCAACGTTAATTTCAGGATGGGTAGAACCAATAGTGGCTACCACTTCGCCGTTGCAAATTACTTTTGCTTCAGGATACCAAGTCGGGTGAATTCCAGCTTTAGGCATAGTCTTAGCTATAAAAAATCAAAAATTAAGCTTTTCTAGACTAGCACAGAATTAAGCGATCTAAAACAAGATATAGAGCAAAGCTCTATATCTTGTTCATTATGGATACCAAAACATACCTTTGATGCCTTCGGGATCGGCATTGAAACCTAGTTGATTGTAAAACTCAACCACATGGGCATCGGCAAATAAACTGATATTGCTAATGTAAGATTTGCGTAACTCACGGATCATTTCTTCCATCATCGCTTTACCCAAACCCTTGCCTTGAAAATCTGGGTGAATTACTACATCCCATAATGTTGCATTAAAGGCATGGTCAGAAGTAGCACGAGCAAACCCAATTAAACGCCGAAAACCGCCGCGATGTTCCCACATCGAGAGAACGACAAAGCTATGCTGTAAGGCAATGCGGACTTTACGAATCGGTCGCCTTGCCCAACCTACAGAGTCGCATAATTCTTCAAGTTCGTAGAGATCAAGATCTTTTTCGGTGCTAAAGAAAATCTGTCCGCTTTGGTTTGGTACTTGGCGAAGTTTTGTTTTTTTGGTCGGTTCTAGGGTGTCAGAACCAAATAAGCTTTTCCAGAACCCCATTTGCCTAATTTGTATATAGCAGCGATCGCCCTACTTGTTACAGACATTCTAAACGCTTTTGTATTGTAGCTGCTTTTGTTGAAATCACGCGATCGCAAATACTAAAATGCTGTTATTTATAGCTGTTGCCATTTGTAGGGCAAATCAAAACCCAAGAAGTGAGTTGCGGCGCGAAGCGCCGCAACTCACTTCTTGGGTTTGTACCCTAACAAGACTAGCGACAGCTATAAATGCTAGTGCTTTTATCCAGTCTTGTCTCTATAAGTTGGTAGAATTATGCCATCATTGCTGCCTAATAACTAAGCCATCGATTATTAGCTTTTATTTTTTTAACACTTGAAACAAGCAATGTTAAATTTGATCGCGCTATTTCACAGTTACAAGGCTCTAGTATTGGTAACCAAACCAAAAGCAGTAGGCGTGTTGATATCTTGGCAAATATTCTGGGCTTGGCAAATGTTTTGGGCTTGGCAAATATTTTGGACAATGACAAGCGATTGTAAGCGATCGGGAGGTTGGCAATGACGTTTGGGTTAAAAACCTCAATGATCGAATTACTGAAACGCTTTAACATGAGCTTTCCTCAGTTTTACGAACAGTTTGTGAGTAGTGATACTCAACTACAAAACTTGCGTTTGGCTTATCAGCTTTATCAAACTAAGGAAGCTGTAATTGAGCTAAAGTCTGAAAGCAGCAAAAGCGTGCTGTATTTTGCCTATCGCAATCAATCATTTTTACTAAATGACATTTTTGGGGTATTGGCAGCCTATGGCTTGACAATTCATAGTCTTAGTTTGTATGGGCAGATCCATACACCAATGCTGGTGTTTATTAAATTAGTGATTTTGCGCGGGGGCAAATCTCTACCTCAAAAAACGGCAGAAAATGTTCGCAAGGCTATCAAAGAGACCCTATTGGGGCGCTTTGAGGTGGAGGAAATGTTGGCGCTAGAGTTTAACCTTGATAGTGGGCTTAAGAAAGTAGAAACCAACTTTTATGTCGATCGCGTGTTTCATTTGCCAGCATTGTTAGTGGAGGCAGATAGTCAGCCAGGGTTATTTTATAAAGTGATGAACGCGATTTGGCAGGAAGATTTGTTGGTGGTGAATGCCAATTTATTAGTCTGGCGTGGGCGGACACGTTTAATTTTGTATTTGCTAGGCCCTAACGAAAATTTAATTCCTGAATATTTGGGCACAAAGATCGCTGAAAGTCTCAAACAGAGATTGTCGTATTGATTTTTGTTCACCTCTCCAACTGGTAGTCCTGAAAAGGAAAGGATTTATTTTAGAAAGAATGGGCGGCGCGAAGCGCCGCCCATTCTTACCTATTTAGTCCAACTGGGAAAGGGGCTAGGGTTGAGGGCTTATTCTTTTAATTTGGCGATCGCGTCGTAAAAGGGTTGCCAATTGTCATCAACAGTAATTCGTTCCCAAACCTCCTCAATTTTGGGACGTAGGAAAATGATTGTAGGATTGGATTGCTGGAGTTGCTTGGTGATATTTTCTAATTCGGCGATCGGTTGACGGATCAGCAGTTGATGATAAACCTCGCGCCATTTATCCAATAAAGGTAACTGTGCCTCGGTAATTTCCCAATCATGATCAGTAAAAATATTACCTGCATCTTCACGCCAATTGGGTTGAAAAGATTGACGCAAACTCACGAAGAACTGGTTATAGCCGATCGCTTGCACCCCTGACAATAATTCTAGAGTTGCGCCGATCAAGTCCTCGGTTTCAGGTTCAGAGAGACTGGCAAAGCCCAATCGCTTCAGCATCATTTCGCAATAGGCTTCCCGATAGAAGTCTTTGAATTTTTGCAATGAGGATTGCATGTCATCTTTGTCCATCACCATGCTGAGAGGATCTTGCAGCTTTTCTAAGTTCCAATAGCAGGCGGCAGGTTGATTGGCATAGCTATAGCGTCCTGCATAATCGAAGTAAGCTGCTGTAAATCTAGGATCATAGGTAGGAATAAAGGCAAAAGGCCCGTAATCAAAACTTTCACCCGTAATCGACATATTGTCAGTGTTGAGAACGGCATGGCAAAATCCTGCTGCCATCCATTGAGCGCAAAGCTGGGCAACTCGTTCCACTAGTTCCAAATAAAAGATACTATCTTGATGCTCTTTGCCCCAGATATGGGGGTAGTAAACTTGCAAAACATGATCGAGTAGTTTCCGTGCAAGATCATCACGCCTAATCCAGCGCAATCGCTCGAATGTGCCGAAACGAATATGCGATCGCGAAAAGCGCACCATTACCGATGATCGAGTGGGTGAAGGTTCATCACCACGATAGAGCTCTTCGCCAGTCTCGATGAGGCTAAGACATCGGGAGGTTTTGACACCCATCCGATGGAGGGCTTCTGAGGCAATGATTTCCCGCACACCTCCCTTCAAGGTAAGCCGACCATCCGCACTACGAGAATAAGGAGTACGACCTGAGCCTTTAGTTCCAAAGTCATAGAGTTCACCATCAAGCCCTCGCACTTGCCCATAGACAAATCCTCGCCCATCACCGAGTTGGGGGTTATATTCGCCAAATTGATAGCCGTGATAGCGCAGTGCTAAAAATGGGCGCACAGCGCGGAAATGTCCAAAGGCTTCGATAAAGTCATCATCACTTACCTGTGAGGCTTCAAGCCCTAGAGTTGGTAAAATATCATCATTACGCCACCGCAATTTATGAAGAGGAAATTCAGCAGCAGTAACAACATCGTGATAGTCTTCTAGGGATTCGATCGCTGGTTCGTAGTTGAGATTAAGGAAAGGGTTGCTAGGGTGACTCATATCGAGGAAATAAGCGACGAAATATTGGAGGCTTCTGCCATCATACTTGGTTCAGAGGGAGATCAGGCAAGCTACTGGTATGAAGGGATTTGCCCCTATAGTGGCGAATTATTGCGATTGCCAAGAACTTTGCAGGTTGAGGCGATCGCTCAAAATCTAATGCAAGAACTTAAACGTAGCTATCCTGAAAATATAGAAGGAAAAATGTACGGGGTATTGCTTGCAGAATCATTAACAGGGAAAAGAGTGGTTCTCAAAGCCTTTTCTGGATTATTAAATGGTAAAAGCGAGCTTGAGGGATGGGTTCCTCCAATTGCCGGCCGAGAGAAAGTGGCGATTGAAGAATCCATTACTTTAAGCAAGTTAGCAACCATTAAACAAGAACTAATCGAGTTAAGTGAAACTCCTGAACGTCGGGAATATGAGCATCAATCTCAGGAATATGCTTTTCAATTGCAAGCTTTGCGCGATCGCCATCAAGTTTCTAAACAAGAACGGCAAGTTAAGCGATCGCAATTACTAGCATCTTTAACAGGAAAAGAGTTGGAAATCGCACTTAAGGATTTGGATAGGGACAGTCAACAGGAAAAGATGGCAAGACGTGATTTTAAAGGCGATCGCGATCAGGTTCTGTTGCCCTTAAGAGAAGTAATTACGCTAGCTGACAGCAAAATGCAAATCCTCAAACAACAACGTCGAGAATTATCACGTACCTTGCAAACCCAAATGCACAATGCCTATGTGTTAACTAATTTCGCAGGTGAAACGCGATCGCTGCGGGAGTTAATTACACAAGGGGCAATGCCCACAGGAATGGGGGATTGTTGTGCTCCCAAACTACTACACTATGCCGCAACCCATGCCTTGATACCTCTAGCAATGGCAGAGTTTTGGTGGGGAAACTCTTCACTTGATGGTTACAAAATCCAAGGCGAGTTTTATGGTGCTTGCATAGAGCGATGCCAGCCACTAATGGGCTTTTTATTGTCAGGCAGAAGATCCCCCCTTAAAATGGGGGGAGCAAATCAAGTCCCCCTTTTTAAGGGGGATTTAGGGGGATCTCTTCCAATCGTTTATGAAGATGAGTACTTAATTGCGATCGCGAAGCCGCCCGAACTTCTCTCTGTCCCTGGGCGATATTTAGACACTCAAGACAGTGTGCTCAGCCGCTTACGTCAATCATTAGGTGCAGATGATCCCATTTATCCAGTACATCGACTCGATCGTCAAACTTCAGGTATTTTATTATTCGCCCGTGATTTAGAAACTCTGCGTAGTTTAAGTGCACAATTTCAAAGGCGCGAAATTCACAAAATTTATGAAGCATTGCTATCAGGAAAGATTGAGCGTGAACAGGGGACAGTTGATTTGCCTCTGTGGGGTAATCCCGAAAATCGCCCCTATCAACAGGTAGACTGGCATAAGGGGAAACCTAGTGTGACCGAGTTTCGCTTAATGGGGCAGGTCGAGAATTATTCGCGGATAGAATTTATGCCTTTAACAGGACGAACTCATCAATTACGAGTTCACTCTGCCGACTCTCAAGGTTTAGGCATACCAATTTTAGGCGATCGCCTATACGGTTGTCGTGCAGCAGCAAGCCGCCTACATCTCCACGCACGAGAGTTAAAGTTCAAACATCCGCGATCGCAAGAGTCAATTCATTTGCAAATACCTGTTCCTTTTTAATCAGGCAGCAACTAGTTATTTCTCTAGTCCCTATCAGTAATTGCTCTTTTGACAGATTAAGTAATTGTATTTTTTGCTGAAGTTTTTTGTAAGACAATGTGTTTTCCAGTTCAGCTAGTAAAGACTCAGATATACAAATCTGAATCTCTTCTCTTCTGGCTAAGTAAATTAGATTGGTAGGTAATCCTCGCCACAGCCAGGCTGATACCCAGACATTTGTATCTAAAACCACTTTCATCTTTTGTTTTCTCTGCGTACTTCTCTTACAAGTTCACAGATTTCTTCTGTAGTAATTTCGTTAGAAGCATTTCCTGATTTCTCAAGAGCGCTTTCCCATACATCCCAATTAAACTTAGTAGCTTTTTTAAATGTAATTGTATTTTCGCTTGTAATAACCAAGTACTGTTCGCCATTGGAAAACTGTTCACGAATTTCTAGAGGAAGTTGTAAGTTTCCTTCGGGGGTTAGATTGATAGTTATGGTTTTTTGCATGGTTTTTTGCTTGATTTTCGTCTTTGGTTAATTGATTTTGCCATCTTCGGTAAGGATTAAAATCTGACTATGCTTTGAGTATAGCAAACGCATTACCTAGCAATATTTGCTCTTATGGCTGACGCTCTAGAAGCTTACCAAGGTATTGTTTTGCTTCGATCCAATTGGGAACAAGATCAACGGCGGATTGAAAACAAGCGATCGCTTCGTCAACATTGCCAATATTATTGAGGAGAATGCCAAGATTGAAGTAGGGTTGAGCAAAATTTGGATCGATATCGATCGCTTCTTTATAGGCGAGAATGGCATCTTTAAGTTGATTTTTGCGGATGAAAGCACTGCCTAGATTGCAATGGGCATCAGCATAGGCTGGCTCGATTTGAATAGCACGTTCAAAACAGGTGATCGCTCTATCTACACGATCATCTATTGCCGATTTTTCTGTGTCACTTAGAGAGCTAACTTGAAACATCCATGCTACTCCCAGCGCATTATAATCCTTACTCTGTAGTAGTTCTAAATTACGAGCATTGGCACGCTCATAAACTGTATGTACCGACTCAGGATCATTCTGACGCATATACATTTGCGCGATCGCTCGATAGCCATCGATATAATCAGGATTGGTGGTGATTGCTCTTTCATAGCTAGCCAATGCTTCTTTTATCTTGCCTCTCTCTTTGAGGCTATCCCCCAGTTTGCAATGATATTCAGCCAGAAAACGATCAGGGTGCATTTCCAGAGCTTGTTGAAAATGGGTAATCGCAAGTTCCGCCCAACCCATCTTTTGATAAGCATTTCCTAATCCTAATTGAGCTTCTAGTGATTGTGGATTGCTCTGAATTGCTTTAGTAAAGCTCGCGATCGCTTCCATGACATTTCCTTGCTGTTGATACACTAGACCAATTCGTTCATGGACAGCAGCCAAGTCTGGATTGATTGCTAAGGCTCGTTCATAGTTTTTCAGAGCCAGAGGAGTGTTACCAGACTGGTAATAGCGATCTCCTATGTGTAAATAGGTCTCAGGTGATTCAACGGTTGATGGGTTAATAACATCAGTCATGGTGATTCAAGTCTGTTATGGTATTTGATTTCTGCTACAGTGCTTGGCGCTATGTCAAAAATTTAATAACATATTTCCCCAAAACACTACAGCAATTTCAGCTCCTATCAATATTGCAGTTCTCCTATGTCAGTAAACATCGCTACTCAATTCTTTTCCCTCATTGTAGGTACTAATTTCTTAATAGCCATTGCTTTACAGCCAGCCTTTGCTCAAATTGGTGAATATTGTCAATTTGATAAAGAGGCGATCGCTACCAAAGAAAATTTGCGGATGGCCGCTTTTGAAGACACAACTAAAAGTACAAATTTAGCAGCGACGAGGGAATATCAAGCGATTATGAAGGAGCATAGTCAATCTCTCAACACCTGCCGCCAAAAATCTTGGCTCAAAACTCAAGGAATTTGGCTGCGTTTATATCCCTGTGATTTGCAGTCTGGCAGACTTGATGAAGTGATGGATCGGATTGTGAATAAGGGCTATAACCAAGTATTTATAGAGGTGCTGTCCGATGGCAAAATTCTATTACCACAATCAGAGAATGCGACGGATTGGAATTCCCTTGTGCTATCTGAGAATTATAAAAATGCAGATCTACTAAAACTGGCGATCGCTAAAGGTAGAGAAAGGGGAATTAAGGTTCATGCATGGATATTTACGATGAATGTGGGAATTGGCTATGGTAGAGGCTTAGATCGCAATGGACTATCGAAATTAACCGTAGCCCGTCAAAACGCGATCGCTCGCAATGCCAATGGGGACAGTACAATTTCTGTAGTTGAGAACTTAGGTAAAAATTCTGAAGGTGAAGTTCCCACTAAAGATCAGTTATTTATCGATCCCTACAATTATCAAGCCCAAAGTGATTTGTATTTAGCTGTAAATGAGGTGGTTAAGCGCAAACCCGACGGAGTGGTATTTGATTATGTGCGTTACAAACGCGGCGCTGGTGCGGCTTCGGTGGTGAGTAATGTTCGCTATCTATGGATTTATGGACAAGCTTCTTTGCAAGCGTTGCGAGATCGCGCTGAGAACTTTCAAGGTCGAGAAATTATCAATCGCTTTCTCAAACAAGGTTATATCACCCCAACAGATCTGCAAGCTGTCAAAAAACTTTACCCACAAGAAACAGAACCTCTCTGGCAAGGTCGCCAACTATCCAGTCAAAAAAATCCTGCGATCGCCTATTGGCAAAGTGAACTCTGGCGCTTGGCTGTTGGTCATGCTTTTATAGGTGTGACCTATTATCTTGACACCGTTTCTAAGCCTGTTTTCCAGCAAGGTATTCCTGCTAGTATTGCTTTTTTCTCCGACGGTAATCAACCCGTAGGTAATGGATTTGACTCGCGAATGCAGCCTTGGCATTTGTTTACCAATGCTTATGAGTTTCAACCGATGGCATATGCGGTTTGTGGCAGGCCAGACTGTATTGTGGATCAAGTTCGGAGAGTTGCCAACTATGCTCCGAGAGGAACTAAGATCGCGCCGATTTTGGTCGGTCAATGGAATGCACCATTTACAAATCGCCCATCCTTAGAAGTGCAAATGCAGGCAATTCGGGCGGCTGTACCTGCGGTTAATTCTATTAGCCATTTTGCTTTTGGTTGGCAAGTAGAAGAAATGGCACTGACGCGATCGCGCCAAATATGTAAACTTTAAAAAAGATTAAAGTAATAGCTTGAGATGACTAAAGAATCCAACAACATAACATTTGCCACCAAATATGCCTCGTATTCCTAACCTAACCTACGATCGCGGAACCTTAATTCTCCATCCACCACCTAAAGGCAAAGCATGGATTGAATTTGCGACATGGGACGATCGCATTGAGAAATTTCGTATTCCTGCAAATCGTTATCGCGAGTTGATTTTGACTCTGCGCTCAGAAGGCATTGCCATCGAAGATAAGTCACGAGGATATCAAGAAGTAAACTTGATTTCTCATACCAAAATGGAGCCCTACCCACACCAGAGTGAGGCTCTAGCCGCATGGCAACGAGTCGGGAAATGTGGTGTAGTGGTTTTACCAACTGCCGCAGGTAAAACTTATTTAGCGCAGTTAGCAATGCAAGCCACCAATCGCAGCACCTTAGTGATTGTGCCGACATTAGATCTGATGCATCAGTGGTATGCCCATTTATTAGCGGCGTTTCCTGATGTGGAAGTTGGTATATTGGGAGGTGGTTCACGCGATCGCACAACAATTCTCGTTTCAACCTATGACAGTGCCGCGATTCAAGCGGAAGCTTTAGTCAATCTCTACGGCTTGCTCGTGTTTGATGAATGCCACCATTTACCCACTGATTTTAATCGCGTGATTGCAGAATATGCGATCGCGCCCTATCGCCTCGGTTTAACTGCCACACCTGAGCGCAGTGATGGCAAACATGCCGATTTAGAACTTCTCATCGGGGAGGAAGTCTATCGTAAATCTGCTGAAGACTTAGCAGGTAAAGCTTTAGCCGAACATAAAATTGTGCAGATCAAGGTTTCTCTTTCAGCAAAAGAACGCGATCGCTATGATTCTCTAATTCAAAGTCGGAATCAGTTTTTAAAAGAATCAAAAATTTCCCTCGGTAGTCTCGAAGGCTGGCAAAGATTTGTCCAAGCAAGTGCGCGATCTCAAGCAGGTCGAAGAGCAATGCTTGCCCACCGTGAATCGAAAGAATTATCTTTAGGAACAGAATCAAAATTACGAGTCTTATCAGATTTACTAGCTCAACATTTTGGTGAAAGAATATTGATTTTTACCAATGATAACGCTACGGTCTATCGCATCTCACAGGAGTTATTGATCCCTGCCCTTACTCACCAAACTCCCGTGAAGGAACGCCACGAAATTCTAACGTTCTTTCGTGAGGGTAAATATAAGACGCTAGTTGCTTCTCATGTTTTAAATGAAGGTGTTGATGTACCTGATGCAAGGATTGCCATCCTCCTGTCAGGTACGGGTTCAGCCAGAGAATATATTCAAC
>Ga0172367_10007600_pt1 | contig 12359 bp, 13 predicted proteins | sample Lak10m_FD_114542 | JGI IMG/M metagenome (GOLD analysis project Ga0172367, IMG submission 114542) | Freshwater microbial communities from Kabuno Bay, South-Kivu, Congo - kab_022012_10m | ecosystem: Environmental > Aquatic > Freshwater > Lake | place: Democratic Republic of the Congo: South-Kivu...
ATCCAGGTTTGCAGATCCATGTGTGGTCGCTCCTCAGTCTTCGTGTACGTCGAATTCGCGGTCAATGTCATCCATCTTCTTCGCGTACCAGAAAATCAGGCCGACGAAGATATACATGGAACCTTGGTGCGCGAACCAGAAGCCGAGCGGGTAACCGCCCAGTTGGATGCCGTTTAGCATGTCGGCAAACAGGATGCCGGCACCGAAGGAACACAGGAACCAGATCGCCAGAACCTTGGCGATCAAGCCCAGCGTCGCCTTCCAGTAGCCTTGGGCGTCATGCTTGTGGTCTTGCATAGAGTTGTCCTCCTATATTGGAAATCAGAACAAAACGCGAAGCTTGCCTGTGGCACGCAGGCGATCCGTCCTCTGGGGAGGCCGCACTATTACTGCCTCAGCTTACGCGGTACTTACGGTGCGCTAACCAAGAAAGCCCTTGACAATCCTTCCCTTGTCGCCATCGTAGGGACTATCATCATGGGAAAAGCCAACAAACAGGAGGGGATCCATGAGTGGCGCGCACATATATCGAAAGACGGAAAAGGGCCGCACGGAGATCGCCACGCGGGCAAACAAGCTCGGGCTCCGCGAGCGCAGCATGCTGATCATGGTGGATGACAAATCCACGCGCCGCGAGCTGGTGCAGAAGAATCCGCACCCGACCAGCGAGGGCATCCTCAATGATCTGCTGGCCAACGGCTACATCGAGACTGTCCTGGTCGGCGCGGAAACCGGCGAGCCAGCGGTGGCGGCCGACGGTGGCGCCGTTACCGCAGCCAGCCCCACATCTGGCGTGACGCCAGTTCCCGCTCCCGCGGCGGCGGCCGACCCTGGCGTCGAGGTTTCCGTCGTCTCGGCGACCCGCTATGCCACCCGCGCGCTGATCACCTATCTGGGGCCCTCGGCCGACGAGCTCGCGGCGATGGTGGAGAAGGCCAAGGATGCCGGCGAACTCGCCAAGGCTCTCGCCAAATCACGGGAGGTGATCCACGCCATGGCCGGGCGCCGCAAAGCCGACGAATTCTGGGCCGGCGTATCCGCCAGATTGCCCCAGCCCTGACGGCCCGGCACGGGACGCCGGATGGCCTTGCCGCCGGCAATCAGGTACCATCGGAGCCATGAGAATCCTGCTTGCGGAAGATGATCGCATCATTTCCCAGGGCTTGATTGCTGCGCTGCGAAAATCAGGGTATGCGGTCGACCATGTCAATAACGGCGCCGATGCCGATACCGCCCTGTTGTCGCAACCCTACGATCTGGTCGTGCTGGATCTCGGCCTGCCGAAACTGCCGGGGATAGAAGTCCTGAAGCGGGTGCGCGGCCGGAAGCTGACCACCCCGGTGTTGATCCTGACGGCCCAGGACGGCGTCGAAGACCGGGTACGCGGGCTGGACGCCGGCGCGGACGACTACCTGACGAAGCCCTTCGCCCTGCCGGAACTTTTCGCCCGAATTCGCGCCCTGACCCGGCGCGGTACCGGCAATCCGACCCGGATCGAAGTCGGTGCCCTGTCCTACGACCAGTCGGAACGTATTGCACGGGTCAATGATGACATCGTCGACCTGTCGGCGCGGGAACTGGCCCTGCTGGAAATCCTGCTGCTGCGGGCCGGGCGCCTGGTCGGCAAGGACCAGTTGGTGGATCAGCTGTGCAGCTGGGGCGAGGAAGTCAGCAACAATGCCATCGAGGTCTACATCCACCGCCTGCGCAAGAAGCTCGAACCCGGCGGTGCCCGAATAACCACTGTGAGAGGACTTGGCTATTGCCTGGAGAAGCCGGCGGAAATCCAAGCTGAAGGACACCGGGGCTGACGCCACCGTCGGCCCGCCGCCGCCGACGCGCCAGAGCAATCCCTTCGTCACCGCCGAATATCCCAATTCGCTGTTCGGCGAGATCCTCGACTGGATGCTCGCGCCCCTGCTGCTGCTCTGGCCGATTTCGATCGCGGCCACCAACCACGTCGCCAGCTTCCTCGCCAACCAGCCCTATGACCACCATCTGGCCGACAATGTGACGGCCATCGTGCGCCTGGTCGATGTCACCGGCGACCGGGTATCGGTCAACCTGCCGGCCTCCGCGCGCACCGTCCTGCGCACGGACGAGACCGATACCCTGCTGTACCAGATCGTCGCGCCCAACACGCGTGTCATCCAGGGCGACAAGGAAATCCCCTGGCCGCCCCTGCCGCGCAAGCTGGAGACGGGCAAGGTTCTGTTCCGCGACGACCGGATAGAAGGCGAAAACGTGCGCATCGCCTACGCGTTCATACCGATACGCGAAGGGCTACCCCCGGCCGTGGTCCAGGTGGCGGAGACACTGCGCAAACGCGAAGCCCTTGCCGCCAGCATCATCTCCGGCGTGCTCCTACCCCAGTTCGCCATTATTCCGCTCGCCGTGATCCTGGTCTACATGGGCCTCAGCCACGGCATCGCGCCCTTGCGCCTGCTGCAGCAGCGAATCCAGCGCAGGCGGCCTACCGACCTGTCGCCCATCCCGGTTTCGCGGGTGCCCGACGAAGTCCGCCCTGTGGTTACCGCCTTCAACCAGATGATGGGGCGCCTGGAAGAAAACCTGCAGGCCCAGCAGCGCTTCATCGCCCAGGCGGCGCACCAGATGCGCACGCCCCTCACCGGCCTCAAGACACAGACGGAGATTGCGCTGTCCGAAACCGACCCGGCGCAGATGCGACTCGCCCTGCAGCTGATCGCGGAAAGCACCGACCGCGCCTCGCACATGATCAACCAGCTGCTGATGCTGGCACGCGCCGAAGCCAGCCACGAGAAACTGCACCAGGTGGTCCCGGTCGACCTCGACATCCTCGCCCGCGAGGTCAGCGAGGACTGGGTGGTGCGCGCCCTGGCGAAAAAGATCGACCTCGGCTACGAGGACAATGGCCAGCCCCTAATGATCGACGGCGTGCCCCTGCTGCTGAGGGAGATGCTGAACAATTTGGTGGATAACGCCATCAAGTACACACATCATGGCGGGAATGTAACCGTACGCGCGTTTGATCGCGGCCAGGCCGTGATCGAAGTCGAGGACGATGGCATCGGGATACCGGCGGAAGAACGCGGCAGCATCTTCGAACGCTTTTACCGGGTGCTGGGCACGGATGCCGAGGGCAGCGGCCTGGGCCTGGCCATCGTCGCCGAGATCACCGAGCTACATCGGGCGAGGATCGAGCTTGGCGAAGGGCGCAGCGGCAAGGGCAGTCTCTTCCAGCTGACTTTTCCGCACTGCAGCGAAACCGTTGCTGCAACGCAACCAAGCGTCATGCGTCCGCAGTCGGGAAATTTCCCCGTCGGTTTGTAAGCTTCCCGTCAGGTCGACGGCGAGACAATGCGACGACTCTGGGGGATTGGCGGCTGCTTCCCGAAAACTAAAAGCCAACCAGGGTGAGGATGGGCGCGCAATACAGGAAAACTCCGGAGCGCACCCTATATGCGGCGGGAATTTTACTTCTCGTCGGCAGCCATAATTGGAGGACTTGCGATGCAGTTAACCGAGAAGCACAAGGAGTATTGGCAGATTAACCTGCGCATGACGAGTATCCTGCTCGCGATCTGGTTTGTCGCCACGTTTGTCATGGGCTGGTTCGCGCGCGAGCTGAACGAGATCGTCATCATCGGACCACTCGGTTTCTATATGTCGGCCCAGGGCTCGCTGATCATCTATGTTTTGATCATCTGGTTCTATCAGCGCTACATGAACAACCTCGACAAGCAGTACGGCGTCGACGAAGGGGAGGATGACTGATGGCCACGCAAACCCAATCACAGTTCGCCGCCAACCTGAAGCGGTACTACACCTTCTACACCGGCGGCTTCGTCGCCTTCGTGGTCTTCGTCGGCATTCTCGAGATGCTCGGCGTGCCGGTGAAGATCCTCGGCTACATCTTCCTCTTCGCCACCATCCTGCTATACGCGGGCATCGGCTTCATGTCGAAGACCGCCGACGTCGGCGAGTACTACGTCGCCGGCCGGCGCGTGCCCGCGCTGTTCAACGGCATGGCGACCGGCGCGGACTGGATGTCGGCGGCCAGCTTCATCGGCATGGCTGGCACACTCTTCCTCGCTGGCTTTGACGGCCTCGCCTTTGTGCTCGGCTGGACTGGCGGCTACTGCCTGGTGGCGCTGTTGCTGGCGCCCTACCTGCGCAAGTTCGGGCAGTTCACGATCCCGGACTTCCTCGGCGCCCGTTTTGGCGGCCATCTGCCGCGCCTGATCGGCGTCATCGCCGCCATTGTCTGCTCCTTCACCTACGTGATTGCGCAGATCTACGGCGTTGGCCTGATTACCTCGCGCTTCACCGGCCTCGAGTTCCAGGTCGGCGTGTTCGTCGGCCTCGCCGGCATTCTGGTGTGTTCCTTCCTTGGTGGCATGAAGGCCGTCACCTGGACGCAGGTCGCCCAGTACATCATCCTGATCGTGGCCTACATGATCCCGGTGGTGTGGCTGTCGGCCAAGCATACCGGCGTGCCGATCCCGCAGATCGCGGCCTACACCTCTGCCCTCCCTGCGGTGACCGCACTAGAGAAGGAGTTCAACGACAAGGCCACCCCCAAGGGCGCCAAGGAGGAATCCGTGCGCGCCATCTTCCGCGAGCGCTCCGCTGCTGCCACCGCCAAGCTGGCCGGTCTGGAGAAGGACGGCCCCGCCTTCCTCGCCGCCGAAAAGCAGAAGCTGACGGACAAGCTGGCCGCGCTGAAGGCCGAGGCGGCGCCGGATGCCAAGGCGATCGAGGCCACCGAGAAGGCCATCAAGGACTTCCCGGCAGACCCTGGCGCAGCAAAGAAAGCATGGGAAGCCGAGAAGCGAATCGGTGCCCGTGCCGCACCAGTGAAACCGCATGCCGAGGCATTTGCAGCCAAGGATGAAGCGGAGCGGGCAAAGAAGAAGAAGAACTTCCTCGCCCTGATCGCGTGTCTGATGATCGGTACCGCTGCGCTGCCGCACATCCTGATGCGCTACTACACCACCCCGTCGGTGCAGGAAGCCCGCGTCTCGGTGTTCTGGTCGCTGTTCTTCATCTTCCTGCTCTACTTCACCGCGCCGGCGCTGGCAATCCTGGCCAAGTTCGAGGTCTATAGCCAACTCGTAGGTTCCAGCTTCTCGGCGCTGCCAGCCTGGGTCAGCAACTGGTCCGCGGTGGACAAGACGCTGATGAACATCGCCGACATTAACAAGGATGGCATCGTGCAGCTGGCCGAGGTAGTCATCGGTGGCGACCTGATCGTGCTGGCCACGCCGGAGATTGCCGGCCTGCCCTACGTGATCTCGGGCCTTGTCGCCGCCGGCGGCTTGGCGGCGGCGCTGTCCACCGCTGACGGCCTGCTGCTGACGATTGCCAACGCCATGTCGCACGACCTGTACTACAAAATGATCGACCCGAACGCCTCGACGGTGCGCCGTCTGGCGGTATCCAAGGGCCTGCTACTGGTGGTCGCGCTCTGCGCAGCCTGGGTCACCAGCCTGAAGCCGGGCGATATTCTGTTCCTGGTCGGCGCGGCATTCTCGCTGGCAGCCTCGGGCTTCTTCCCGGCCCTGGTTTGCGGGGTATTCTGGAAGCGTGCGAACTACCTTGGTGCCGTTATCGGCATGCTCGCGGGCCTGGGTACCTGCATGTTTTACATGTATCACACCTACCCCTTCTTCGGCTGCGGCGCCAACTGCGTGGCCAATCAGTGGTGGGACATCGCCCCGATCTCCGCCGGTACCTTCGGCGTACCGATGGGTTTTCTGGGTGTGATCATCGGCAGCCTGATTTCCCCGGCACCGAGCAAGGAGATCCAGGAACTGGTCGACCATGTCCGCTATCCGAGCCTCGAAGGCGACATCGACACACGCGGTGCCTGATATGGATGTGTAGGAGGAGGAGAAGGGATACAACGGGGGTCGCACCCCCGCCCTTTACACCGGCCCGGCGCAAGTCGGGCCGCTTTTTTGCGGAGCGCCGTAACGTCAGCGCCGACTTTTCGTGTTGCCGCCGCCAGAAAGGATCTTGGCATCCACTTCGGAACCCCATCGAGAGGCGGTCAATCGCTCAGAAGGGAAGTTCGGGAATGAGTTTCATCAGGTCGGCACGTTCCGTGTCCTGCACGAGCCTTTTTGCCCGTTTTGGCTCGAAGTCCACTAGACGCTTGACGACGCGCTTAACCTCGTCGGGCTGATTTGCGTAATGGTAGGCCATTCCCAGCTGGTACCAGCCTTCACCGTTCATCGGCTGCAACGCGACGGACTTCTCGATCGCTACCGCTGCGTCGATATGCTGACCGAGGCGCGCATGGGCCAGCCCCTTGCCATACCAGGCGCGATCCTGATTCGGGACCAGACGCACGGCCTCGGCAAATGCGACGATGGCTTCCTGCGGCTTGCCCGCGCGTTCTCGCACATAGCCGAGGTTAAACCAGTTGGCGCCATCCTCCGGAGTCAACTCCAGCGCGATCACGAACCACTTGTCGGCAATGTCGAAGCGCCCCTTGTTGGCAGCGATCGCCGCCAGATGGCGTGCGGACTTCACATCCGTTGGATCAATGCGGAAAGCCAAGCTGAAAGCCTCAAAGGCGCTTTCCTCGCGATCGAAGAAGTGAAGCAGCCAGCCGCGGGCATAATGCCGCCAATGATCGTAATTCATGAATAAGGCAAAAGAAAAATAGGAGACGGAAACATAACATGAGCCACCCTGAGCTGCTCGTTCTTGGCGTATTGCGCGCACTGGTTGAAGTCGCGATGCTATTCCTTGTCGGCCAGGGCCTGCTGGCCCTGCTCGCGGGTGGCAGGCGCCACGACAACACCGTCTACAAACTCTTTGTCCTCATCACCGCGCCGGTTCTCAAGATCGTGCGCAAGATCTCGCCGCCGCAGATCATCGACAAACACCTGCCCTTCGTCGCCTTTTTCATCCTGTTCTGGTGCTGGATAGGCCTGGCCTGGCTCAAGCGCGAATACTGCCAGGCCAACATGCTGCAATGCTTTTGAGGCCCGGCCGGCGCGGCTGAACCCGAGCGAACCGGTGAGCCAGCCCTTCAGCCGCGGCCGCCTGTTGTTGCTGGGCCTGCTCCTGGCGCTGCTGGGCGCCGGCGTCTGGGCCTACCATGGCGCCAGCCAGTCCTTGCGCGATTTGCGCGGCACCGGCCTGCGCACCCTGCTCAACACCCAGTCGGGAACCCTTGACCAATGGATCGCCGAGCGTCGCCACGAAGGCGAACGCCTGGCGACCAATCCCAGGCTGCGCCCGGAACTGGAAGTGCTTGTCCGCAGCCGGGGCAGCAAGCCCGGGGGCTTTATCGATGCCGCGCTCGAACGCGCCCGCGCGATCGGGATCACGCACCTGCGCCTCATTGCCACCGACGGCCGCATCCTCGCCGGCAACGGGGATGCGTCTGCCAGAAACCGCGCCGATGCCTATTTCCTCGGCCGCATCGCGGAGGCGCTCAAGGGCAGGGCTGTCTTCATTCGACCGGCAACGCCTGGCGGGACGGGCGCCGAGGGGCTCATCTGGATTGCGGTGCCGGTGCGCAGCGGGTCGCGCGTGCTTGCCGTGCTCGCCCTGGGTTCCGACCCGGCGGGGGACTTTGCCCGCATGTTCGCTGCGGCCCGTCTTGGCCGCAGCGGCGACGCCATCGCCTTCGATGCCGATGGCTGGCTGTTGTCACCCAGCCGGCATGACGAGGAGCTCCGCGCGCGCGGCCAGTTGCCCCGGCTTGCGCTGCCGGATAGCGAAGGCGGCACCCCGACGGCGCTTGCGCGCGCGGCCGCAGCGGCACGTGCCACGGGCGGCGAAGGCCTGCTGCTACAGGCCTATCCGAATCTGCTGGGGCGCGAGGTGATCGGCGCCTGGCGCTGGCGCGACGACCTCGACCTGGGCATCGCCGTCGAGATCGAAGCCGACGAAGCCTACGCGCCACTCATCTACCTGCAGATCGGCTTTGCCGTCGTCCTGCTGCTGCTGTTCCTTGTCTGGCTGAGCGGCTTCCTGACGCCAAACGCCCTGGCCGGGCTGCTGCGCCGCGACGGCCTGCGCCAGCTCGGCCCCTACACGCTGATCCGCCAGATCGGCGAAGGCGCCATCAGCAATGTCTACCTGGCGCGGCACCGCATGCTGAAGCGGCCCGCGGCAGTCAAGGTCCTGAAACGGCAATCCACCTCGGATGAATGGACCGACCGCTTCCGGCGCGAGGTCCAGCTCTGCAGCCAGCTCGAACATCCCAATACCATATCGATCCATGACTACGGAAACGGCCCCGGGGGTGAGCTGTGGTACGCAATGGAATACCTCGAAGGACTGTCGCTCCACGACCTGGTCGAGCGCTACGGCCCGGTGCCGCCGCCACGCACCGCCTACATTCTGCGCCAGGCATGCGCGTCGCTGTGGGAGGCGCATTCCTGCGGGCTGGTGCATCGTGACATCAAGCCGCAGAACCTGATGATCTGCGACCAGCATGGCGAACGCGACTTCGTCAAGGTGCTCGACTTCGGGCTGGTGAAGCAGATCGATGGTGACGAAACCCGCGAACTGACCGCCAACATGCGGCTGCTGGGCACGCCGCTCTACATGTCGCCCGAACGCATCCGCCATCCCGCCGACGCCGACGGTCGCGCCGACATTTACGCGCTTGGCGCGGTCGGCTTCTACCTGCTGACCGGCAAGCGTCTGTTCGAGACCGAAACCGAACACGACCTGACCTACCATGTGCTGCACGTCGCCCCGCGGCTGGCATCGGAATGCTCGCCCTTTGCTGTCCCCGCCGAACTCGACGCCCTGATCGGCCGTTGCCTGGAGAAGGAGGTCGCCGGGCGGCCGCAAACCATCGCCGAAATGGCCAGCGCACTGGACAGCATCCTGGTGCAGACACCCTGGACCCGAAGCCAGATCGAAGCCTGGTGGAAACGGCACTGGACTGCGGAAACCGAGCCGGGACGCCGCTATCGCGCCGGGTGAGTCGAGATGGGGGTTGGGCGCGACGGGACCAAATCCGGGCAAAAAAACAGCGGGCCTGTGCCCGCTGTCGAAGGATGGCCTCGCTATAACCACCCGATGCTGCTCTCCTCTACTGCCCGGTGCGAGAACCGCGCCGATCCTGACCTGGCGACCTGCCCGACTCTCAATTGTGGTCAATTATATTTATCTAAATCTACAATGCAAGCCTTGCGACGAGGGTTATCATTTTCGTTTTTTCCCGGAGTTCGTCCTTGGAAGCACAGGCCTCGTCAAAGGAGCTGACCGAACTGCAACTCAAGGTGCTGCGACAGTTCCGCCTGATATACGGGTCGGTACGGCAACATTTTCGCGACGTGGAATCGACTTGCCAGATTTCCGGTTCGCAGGTCTGGATACTGCACGACATCGCCGCATCCCCCGGGACGGGTGTCTCGCGCCTGGCCGAACGACTGTCGATCCACCAGTCGACCTGCAGCCTGCTGGTGGAGAAGCTGGTCGGCGCCGGGCTGGTCAGCAAGAAGCGTTCGACCAAGGATCAACGGAGGGTAGGCCTGGAGATCACCCCGGAAGGGCAAAAATTGCTGGCCAGGGCGCCCGGCCCGGCCGAGGGCATCCTGCCCGAGGCCCTGCGCCAGCTGCCGGACGTGGCGCTGGCAACCCTGCAGGTAAACCTGGACCACCTGATCACCCACCTGAAATCACACAACGAGAACGATGCAGCAAAGCCGCTGGCAGACCTCTAGGCAAGCCCCTGTCATGCACCGGGGCTCGCTGCGGCGCCGGCTCACCGCCCTTGCCGCCCTGGCCCTTGCCACCCTGCTGGCCGCGCCGCTGGCGCGCGCGGAGCCCGCCAAAATCCTGCGGCTGCCCGACACCTCCGAGGCCTCGGCGGACAGCATCCATTTCGCCGCCGGATCGACCGAAATCGACCGTCCTGCCGAGCTGACGATACAGCGCCACGCCGCCCGGCTCAAGGCATCACCCGACCTCTATGTGACCGTCATCGCGCACACCGACGAGCTGGGCAGCGCCTCGCTCGAACTGGCGCGCGGCCAGCATCGCCTGGACGCGGTACGCCGGCTGCTGGAAGACGCCCGGATCCAGCCCAGCCGCATCCGCACGGTTAACCAGGGCAGCGAAAGCGTTGCCCCCGAGGCCTGCGCCGACGACGAATGCCGGCGCCAGCGACGGCGCATCGACTTCATTTTTCACCGCTAAGCGTCGGCCACCGTGGTCGGTGGCGGACTGCGCAAGCCTTATCGCCGTGATGCGCGGGCGGCGCCGATGCCCGTCTCGGAACGGATCAGCTGGGCAGGAAATGCGGCGCGCTCCCTGGCGGCCTGCTCGCTCCTGTCCAGCACGGAAACCAGCCAGATGACGAAAAACGCCGCCGTCATCGAGAAGAGCGCCGGCGAAGCATAGGGGAACGGCGCCGAACCCGCGGGGTTGCCAAAAGAGGCTTCCCAGACCGCCGGCGAGAGCACCGTCAGCGCCACCGACAGCGCCAGCCCGACGGAACCGCCGGCCACCGCGCCGCGCGTTGTGCAGTCCTTCCACAGCACCGCCATGAACAGCACCGGGAAGTTCGCCGAACACGCCACGGCGAAGGCCAGCATCACCATGAAGGCGACATTCTGCGTTTCGAAGACAATGCCGACCGCCACGGCAAAAATCCCGAGTATCCCAGTGGTGATCTTGGATACCCTCAGTTCCGTGGCCTGGTCGATGTTGCCCTTGCACCAGACAGTCGCATACAGATCGTGCGACACCGCCGACGCGCCGGAGAGCGTCAGGCCGGCCACCACCGCCAGGATGGTGGCGAAGGCCACGGCAGAAATGAAGCCGAGGAAAATGTCGCCGCCGACCGCGCCCGCCAGATGCACCGCCGGCATGTTGCTGCCGCCCTTGAGCCCTTCCGCGATTTCGCCATTGACGAAATAGTCGGCGGGATTGGGGATCAGGTAGGTGATGGCGCCAAAGCCGATGATGAAGGTCAGGATGTAGAAATAGCCGATCCAGGTCGTCGCCCAGGCCACCGACTTGCGCGCCTCGCTGGCGTTGGGAACGGTGAAGAAGCGCATCAGGATGTGCGGCAGGCCGGCGGTGCCGAACATCAGCGCCAGGCCCACCGACACCGCCGAAACCGGGTCGGAAATCAAGGTGCCCGGTGCGAGGATGCGGTCACCCTGTGCATGCACCTCAACCGCCCGGGCCGCCAGCTTCTCGACATCGAAACCGTACTGCCAGAGCACGGCACCCGCCATGAAGGTCGCCCCGGCGAGCAGCATCACCGCCTTGATGATCTGCACCCAGGTGGTGGCCGTCATGCCGCCGAAGATCACATAGGTCATCATCATGCCGCCGACCAGAAGCTCGGCCACGACATAGTCAAGGCCGAACAGCAGGCGGATCAGCTGGCCGGCGCCGACCATCTGGGCGATCAGGTAGAAGGCGACCACCACCAGCGCGCCGGCCGCGGCAAAGGTCCCGATCGGTCCCGGATCGAAGCGATAGCCGGCGACATCGGCAAAGGTGAATTTGCCCAAGTTGCGCAAGCGCTCGGCCATCAGGAAGGTAAGCACCGGCCAGCCAACCAGCCAGCCGATCGAAAAGATCAGGCCGTCGAACCCCGAGGCGAAAACCAGCCCCGAAATGCCGAGAAAGGAAGCCGCCGACATGAAGTCGCCGGCAATCGCCAGGCCGTTCTGGAATCCCGAGATGCCGCCGCCGGCAACATAGAAATCCGCCGCCGAACGGGTCCGCCGCGCCGCCCACTTGGTGACCCAGAGCGTTATGCCAACGAAGATCCCGAACATCACGATCGCCGTCCAGTTCATCTGCGACCCGAGCACGCCGACATCGGCCGCCGCCGCCCATGCGCCGCCGGCCGGCAGGCAGGCCGTCAGGCCCAAGGCGCCACGCCGCCCCGGGCTCACCGCGACGCATCCTTGACGATTTCGTTTCTCGCCGCGTCGAACTCGGTATTGGCGCGGCGCACGTAGATCCAGGTAAGCACGATGGTAAACAGCAGCACGCCGAGGCCGAGCGGGATGCCGATCGACAGGGTGCCGCCTGCCGTCAGCTTGGTGGCAAGGAAAGGCTTGTTGAAAGCGATCAGCAGGATGTAGCCGAAATACACCGCCACCATGAGCGCGGCCATGATGTTGGAGTAGCCGTTGCGCGCGCTGACAAACTGCGGGAACTTCGGGTTCGCTGCGACGCGCGCAACGACATCGCCTTGATTCATTCGGATTCCAGGGGCACTGCCGGACGGACAGAAGCGGTTCACGTCCCATCCTAGTAGCTCGTTCCATTAAAACAAATACACATTACACGATTCCGATGTCAAACTTATTCCAGCGAAACACAACAGGCGTTTGGTTCATTTCATCAATGCCTTTGAGGATGCGCACCTTGAG
>Ga0172367_10007601_pt1 | contig 12358 bp, 13 predicted proteins | sample Lak10m_FD_114542 | JGI IMG/M metagenome (GOLD analysis project Ga0172367, IMG submission 114542) | Freshwater microbial communities from Kabuno Bay, South-Kivu, Congo - kab_022012_10m | ecosystem: Environmental > Aquatic > Freshwater > Lake | place: Democratic Republic of the Congo: South-Kivu...
AGCAAAACCGTCCTTATGTACCTTTATCGTAAATGTACCGGCGGGTAGATGCCATGAGTATTCCCCGTTCTGATTGGTCAGGATAATTTTTTCTGGAATTGCGACAGTGCCTTTACTTACGAATACTCCTGCCTCTGTCACGGGATTCCCTTGTTTGTCGCTGACCTTACCATGCACGATGTTGGCAGATGCAGATGACTGAGCAGGGATAAGGGTCATGTCACTGTTAACAGGCTGTTCCGGGCTGCCAGGAGAGGCTGCTTCCCCACCCTGGCCACAGCCTGAGAGGAGCATAGCCATGCATATGACCCATAACAGACCTGCTACCAGGGATTTGGGACAATTTTTTCGGACTAATGAGTGGTGTACAGGATTCATCATTTATTCGCTCCAGGATAACCAGGAAAAGCAAATCGCTTGAATGGGCAAAAGACAAAAAGGGCTGCTTCGAAATGTTACCTTGTTATGGATAGGCATAGTTTTTCCAGGTTTTCATGTTATTGTATCTCGTCTGGGTAATACGGGTAGCGCTGTTGTAAGTTGTATAAGGTGATAGACCGACACCGTAAGTATGAATACCTGCAGCTGCCCAACCATAAGTTGGGTGATTCTTAAAGAAAGGGGAACCGCTCTGGCCGCCATATGAATCAATCGAATACCACAAGCGATTGGCATTTACCTTCTTTACAGCACCGGACATGGTCCACATGGTGCCGTAGGTCTTATCTCCGGGATAGCCCCTGACATAATACGTTCCGCTAAAGGTATTGCTGGCCTGCCAATAGTACCCAAACCACCCAACCGTGTTTCCCTTAGCTGAATTAGTCTGGATAGCGCCGTAGTCGTAGTTGGGATCTCCATTACTTGTCCAACCTGTGACAGAAAACGCTCTGTGCATGGTTGTGTAACTGTAAGGGGCTGAGGTGCCATTCCGGCCAGGGTAGACTTTAATGGCTGAAGCCCAACCGCCCTCATCAGGTTCATAAACACAATGACCTGCAGTAGCCACAGTGCGCGGGCCATAAAAGAAGCCAGAGCAAGTATATGAATTCCCACTGGGGAAAGTGATTACCAGGAACACAATGGCTCGATTGGGGTAAGTAGTTGTTCCTGTCACCCGCGTGCGGCCATCCGTTCCGATCACCGAACCACGAAACAGGCTGGGGGCAGAGGGAAATTGTTTCTCACTCAGCTCGACCCTTCTGGTAGGGCTGCCTGTGGAATTTGTACCAGCAAAACCACTTTCGCCTTTTGTTGTGAGTGAGAATTCCTGGGCTTGAAGTGTTTGCCCATCGCTGGTAACTATTGAGTCTGGGGGTAGCTGGTTGCCAGGTTGAACTATTGTGGATTTTGCAGCGGTGACGGCAAGGTTTGGAACCATTGCTGTGACAAGGAAAGTCACCATGAGTAATAGTCCAATCAAGGTTATTCGGTTGATGCCACGAGTTGCTTTCATCTTTTGAAGCCTCCTAGTTTATGAACAAGAAACATTAATTATCCCTGACATATGAGCCATTTTTAATATAGCTTGATGTAGATTGACGTTCAAGCCGTATAAGTCCTATTTTCTGCGGTTACAAACTACTACCTCTGTCCAAAAAATTTGAGGGTTCGGATAGAAAACCTACACCGCAAAATGCATGTGGCGAATAAGTATTTCTCCCCTAAAGAAAATATGGTGTTCCCTTTATGGTGAGAGACATTGAGTTATTCATTTGATAAGCAACTATTAATAGCCATAAGCAAAAATATCATCTCCACCCTTGGTTACCTGAAAAAAGAAGAATATGCGAACTATTGGTTGTTGGCGTCTCGGGTATAATAGCGCCCATGCCCCTACTCTATACACAAGCAGGCGATGAAGGTAGCACTGGTTTGCTCGGCGAAGGTCGTGTCCCGAAATTTGACCTGCGAGTTGAAGCGCTGGGTGCACTTGACGAAGCTACGGCAGCCTTGGGCTTGGCGCGCGCCAGCGCCAACAGCCCGGAGATTGCTCCATTGATTGTAGAAGTACAGCGTGACCTGTATAAACTGATGGCAGAAGTGGGGGCTACACCCGAAAACGCCAGTAAATTCCGTTTAATCGATCAAGAGCGAGTCCGGTGGCTGGAGGCGCAAACGGATGCGATTACGGCTGAAATTGAAGTGCCACGAGAGTTTATCTTGCCTGGAGAAGTTCCTTCCAGCGCAGCCATGGGATTGGCTCGTACGATCATTCGTCGTGCTGAACGCCGGGTAGTGGAACTGTATCATCACGGTGGGGTGCAGAATCTGGCATTGTTGGCTTACCTGAACCGGCTGTCTTCACTGTGTTTCGCGCTAGAATTACTCGAGAACAGGCAAGCAGGGCAATCTACAAGAATAGCGAAGGAAAGATGATAGGAACTCTTATTAATGTAGTAGCTATCCTGATTGGAAGTGCGCTGGGAATGCTCTTTGGCGCGCGTCTTTCTGAAAATCTCAAAAACACGGTTGTAGCTGGGATGGGTTTGTTTACTTCAGCTGTTGGCCTGCAGATGTTCCTGAAGACGGAAAATGCTTTAATCGTTCTGGGGGCTCTGATTTCGGGCGCAATATTAGGGGAATGGTGGGGAGTGGAAGAAGGTTTGCAAAATCTGGGTATCTGGTTAGAAAAAAGATTCTCGGGGGGGTCGGAAGGGGGCTCCAGCCATTTCGTGCGCGGATTTCTCACTGCGTCTGTGCTTTATTGCACTGGGCCGATGGCCATTCTCGGCGCGATCAGCGATGGACTGCGGGGTGATTACTTAACGCTCTCGATCAAATCTGTTCTGGATGGTTTCATCTCGATTGTATTTGCATCCACGCTCGGAATTGGGGTTGCGTTTGCGGCTTTGCCGGTTGTGATCTACCAGGGCAGTATCAGTTTGTTGGCTGCTCAATTGAACGCAATTGTAACAACAAGCATGATGAATGAAATGACCGCGACAGGCGGGGTACTTTTGGCTGGAATTGGGGTAAGCAGCCTGTTAGAGATCAAGAAAATTCGCGTTGGTAATTTTTTACCCGCGCTTGTGATTGCACCAATTATTGTTTATTTGTTGAGCCTGATCTTGAAATAGCTGCTTAATCAGGACGAAACTAGAAAATAAAAGAGAAGCCATTTCCTTAGAAAATGGCTTCTCTTTATTTGGAATGCTTGAAATTGCTTTTGGAACAGTTTTTTCTCTTATCAGCTCTTATTGCTTGAGCAGGGCTTCGATTTCTTTTTGAAATTCCGAGAAGGGCTGGGCGCCTTCCAAGAGTTTTCCATTGATTACGAACGAAGGTGTTGCTTTGACTCCTGCTTTGGCCGCTTCGACACCATCTTGCTTGACCTGGTTAGCATACTTGCCGCTTGTGAAGCATTCATTGAACTTGGCTTTATCCAGACCAATATTTTCAGCAAAGGCTGTCAGGCGCTTATCGGTAAAGGCGCCGACATTCTCTCCGGTTTGATTGGCGAAAATAATGTCATGCATTTCCCAGAATTTTTCCTGGTCGCCGGCACAGTAGGCAGCTTCAGCTGCGCGAACAGATTCTGCGCCGATAAAATCCCCAAATGAATGGTACTCAAAATAGACTTTTCCGGTTGCAATATAAGCATCGATGATTTGCTGTTCCGTCTTGAGCACAAATTGGCCGCAGTATGGGCATTGAAAATCAGAATATTCGATGATCTTAACCGGGGCGTTCGGATTGCCCATGGCATTGAATTTTACCTGCGGCCGGTTCATGGCTGGGTGTTGGGCAATGTTGCCAACAGGTTGTAGGGTCGGCAATATCAACAGCAAAGCAACAGCAAGAGCCACCACGGATACACCCACGATGATCATAATCCGCTGATTGCGTTCCTGGCGCGCACGTTTCTCGCGTAGTTCCTGGCGTTTACTCATGTCTCTCCATCCTTTGAAATGAACTAAATAAAGTTAAATTGCTTACAAAGGCTCCCATGCTGAAAAAATGAAGGGATTCTTTATGGGCAGCGTATTTGGATTTTGCCATGTTCAGGGGCATTTGTCCAGTAAATCTAGATAAGAATTGTATTAGTAGTCTCAAAACCGGATTGGGAAACTATCCTTTTGTGAGAGGATAAAAAAAGTTTAGGGACTTGATTCAAAACGCAGTTCCGGAAACTTTTCCCCATAATACTTGAGCAGAAAGGTTGAATTAAAAAGCGCGACCCAGACATTACGAGAATCGCGCGCAATGATCGCTTCGCTGCGTTCAGGCAGTTTTTCGATGATCGCTTCAGGACCTTTGATCCAGCGCAAATCTGCATGCGGCAATCTTTCCAAAGTGGTTGGTACGTTGTATTCGACTTTAAGTCGGGATTGAACTACGTCGAATTGTAGCTGTCCCACTACTGCCAGGATGGGTTCACGTTTGAATGCGTTTACATTAAATAGCACCTGTACAGCGCCTTCACTTTCTAACTGCAGCAAGCCCTTGGTAAATTGTTTTTGCTTGCCCAGATCCGTGTTGCGCAGCAAGGCGAAATGTTCGGGTTGGAAGCGTGGGATAGGTGCAAATCTAACAGGAGTGCCGGAGCAAAGTGTATCGCCGATGGCGAAATCACCAGTATTCGGCAACCCAAGGACATCCCCGGGATAAGCCTCTTCAATGATCTCGCGTTCGCTGCCAAAGAGCTTATAAGGACGCAGCATGCGTAAGGTCTTTCCGCTCTGGGTATGCAACAAATCCATACCTCGTTCAAACCGGCCGGAACAAATGCGTAAAAAAGCTACGCTGTCGCGGTGTTTGGGGTTCAGGTTGGCCTGGATCTTGAACACGAAACCAGAAAAATCTGGCATCTCTGGCGAGATAATCCCGCTCTCACTCATATAAGGTTGGGGGGATGGGGCGAACTCTACAAAGGCTTCCAGAAAGAGGCGCACACCGAAGTTGGTTAACGCGCTGCCGAAAAAGACGGGTGTTTGTCTTTCTTGCAGGACGCTCTGGTGGTTAAAAATTACACCGACTTCATCCAATAGGTGAATGTTTTCTTTCAGAGTCTCAAAGCGTGACCTTGAAAAATCTTTTGAGGATGCCAATTCATCCATGGAAATAAAAGTTTCGGCTGCCATACGCTCGTTGCGTTCTGTCCGCTCGAAAACATATAAACCCTTGGATGCGCGATCGTAAACGCCCTTAAAATCGATCCCGTCGCCCAGGGGCCAGTTCATTGGGACGGGTTCCATGCCCATGACTTTCTTGATCTCATCCAGCAGGTCCAGTGGGTCGCGAGCAGGCCGGTCCATCTTATTAATGAACGTGAAAACGGGTATACCGCGCTTGCGACAGACTTCAAACAGTTTCAGCGTCTGCGGTTCGATACCCTTGGCAGCGTCGATAACCATCACTGCGCTGTCGACGGCGGAGAGAGTCCGGTAGGTATCTTCAGAAAAATCCTGGTGACCAGGGGTATCCAATAAATTGATGATCTGATCCCGGTAAGGAAACTGTAAAATGGTGGATGTGATCGAGATGCCGCGTTCGCGTTCCATCTCCATCCAGTCGGATGTGGTGGCGCGTTGGTTACGTCTGGCACGCACGTTGCCAGCCAGTTCGATGGCGTTACCATAAAGCAGCAGCTTCTCAGTCAGGGTGGTCTTGCCCGCATCTGGATGCGAAATAATGGCAAATGTCCGCCGGTTGGTAAAGATATGCGAGGTCGGTATTTCAGGTAATGGCTGCATCATTTGATTCCTATAAGGCGCTTATTTTATCACGCGCCTGATATTTCTATTCGGTAATGATGCCAGGTCATTGAAATGGATTGCTGGAATAGAGTTTATACAATTCCTGGCAGATTCTCTGAACCAAGAAACTCCCCATGGGAAGCGAAAGCATACTTTGAAAGCTCTTTATGGTGCTTTACGTCCAAAAGATGGCCGGATTCCTTCGGATGCGGAGCTGAAGCAGGATTAGGTCAATTACCTTTCTAAAAAATACCAATGAATGGAGCTTTGCTGGATACCAATATCATTCTTGATGCGCTTTTCGCTCGCGAACCTTTCGGTGAACAGGCTGCTATTATTTGGAAAGCGCATGAAGACGAGGTTTTTACGGGTTACCTAAGTGCCATAACACCCGTGAATGTTTTCTATATTACTCGTAAAGCTGTTCAACAAAAACAGGCTTTGCGGATGATGAATGATTTGATGGATACTTTAGAGATCAGCCCAATTGACCGCCAAGTATTGCGATCTGCATTAAAGCTGGATATTAAAGATTTTGAGGATGCGGTTCAAATTGCTAGCGCGTTAGCAGATGATTTGGATTTCATCATTACCCGGGATACTACGGACTTCGAAAAATCTCCTGTGCAGGCAATCTCCCCAGTAGATTTTCTCAGGCAGTTAACCTGAATCTGGATATTTAGGTTTAAGTGCTAAGTGCCACTTCGTAGGTTTAAAAAGGAGACAAGCTGAGGCAGGAATAGTCTCCTCCTTATCGAAAAGGGTGGTAAATGGAATGCGAAATAACACCATTCATGTTGCTCCGCATGAAGTAGTTGTTTTTTCTTAATCAATCAAAGCTCCCTTTATTAGAAGATAACATAAAATCGCGCCTATCCGCCGAAGCTTTCGGTGCGATCCAGGCGCAAGTGATGGTTGTTTAGATATTTCTATCTCCTGCTAAATTTGTTTTAATATTCTACCTATAACACTCTACAATCTTGAAAGGAATTCAATTGGGCAAAAAAATGACATATTATTTGTTGTACACTGAAATCACAACTCTGGAGCAGGCTCTGTGAAGCATGCGAGTGGAGCTCTAAATGTTCGTGAGAAGACGTATTTTGCCATTGTATAAATTTTTTTGCGCAGTTATTTTATTGGCGTTATTAGCATCATTTTTTGGCGCTGGCAATTTGTCATCTGCGGCTGCCCAAAAAAGCTCTGAAAATATACCGGAAATTGAAATGTCTGCCGATGTGATAATCTCCGATGGGCAGTTTGTTTATGGCCCAAATATTAGCGGTTTTGACCTTCAGGCCTATTTGCAGAAAAGCGCCCCACACCTTGCCGGCTATGCCGAAGAATTATCCGGGCTGGCGGTTTATTTCAGCATTAATCCCAAGGTTTACCTGGCATTATTGGAGTTAAAATCCAACCTGATTTCCAACCCAGATCCTGATTTGATTGAAGATCCTTTTGGATTGGGAAATGGCGGATTTGGTCCTCAAATTGAATATATATCCAATAAGATGATTGAGGCTTATTACCTGCATTTGTATACATATTCTAACCAGCCCATTTTACAACGCAACCTAAAAGCTTTTTCCACACCTGCAGGCAATACAATCAATGTAGCTCAAGATGTTAACGCGGGTACTTATGCAATCATTGCTGGGCTGGCAGCGATTGATCAACTCGAAATCCCAACGATTCTGGATAACAACCAAGCCGCCGGCTTTAACCAGACATTTAGAAGGCTTTTCGAGAATGATAATCCTTTGGATGATTCGAATCATATTGATGTGCCCGGAGAATTGGGTGCGGAAGCTGCGCCGGCGCAACTTCTGCAAGTGCCCTATTTGAGAGGCTTATCGTGGAGATTCGGAGGTGTTCATAATACCAGCGGTGCGAGCGATTTTACTGATGCCTCTTCATTGGACTTCTACCCCTGGCCAATCGCCTGGGGGGACGACACCAGCAATATGTGGGTTGTGGCTAGTGCTGCAGGAACTCCTACCCGGTTGTCCGCCTGTGGGTTCTTGATCTTACACGCCGATGGATGGGAAACCTTTTATTATCATCTTGAGAACACGCAATATCTTACCGGTTTTGTCAACCAAAATGACAAAATCGGGGTGATTGCCAATACTTTTGCAGAAGCCACATGCACGGGTGGAAATTCCACTGGCCCGCATGTTCATTTCTCCTTGCGGCATAATGGAGCGTTTGTTGCAATAAACGGTACTGCGCTTTCAGGTTGGTATGTCCACAGCGGTCGCTACAGCTATGATACGGATCCGAATTATATGTGGCTTGAAAGATCTGGCATAAAGAAATACGCGTATTCAAATACTCTCTTGAGCGAAATTGTTGTCAGCCATCCGCACGTCACATCAATCACTCGTGCCAACCCCAACCCGACGACTGCCAGTAGCGTGAAGTTCACTGTCACTTTTACAGAGCCTGTCACAGGCGTGGATGCGGCGGATTTCAGCATAAGCCAGGTGGGCATCAGTGGGGCGAAGATCATGAGTGTAAGCGCCGAGTCTGGCGCGACGCGCACAGTGACCGCCAACACTGGAAGTGGAATCGGCACGCTAAAGCTGAACGTAGTCGACAACGATAGTATTCGGAATTTGGGCGGAGTTCGCTTGGGAGGAACCGGTGCGGGAAATGGTAGCTTCACGACCGGACAGAAGTACACCTTAGATCGCAACAACCAGTTCTATTCCATCGGCCCCCAGGACGGGTGGATACTTGAATCGAGTGAGAACAGCAGCCTGGGCGGTAGCGCTCTCGCCACAGGCAGTTTGCGAGTAGGTGATAATTCTGCCAACCGGCAGTACCGTTCCATCCTGTCATTTAATACGTCCAGCTTGCCGGATAATGCCAGTATAGTCAGGGTTACTTTAAAGATTCGTCGCGCAGGGTTAGTCGGCATAGATCCTTTCGGAACACATGGGTTGCTCTTGGCTGATATCCGTAAGGGCTTTTTTGGTTCGACGGCTTCCCTGCAAGTTTCGGATTTTCAGGTTATGACCACGCCTTTAAAATCGAGCCTGAGCCCATTCAGCACACTGGATTCCAGCCAGTATCAGTTGGTTTTGGGCGCAGCTAACGCGGCTTACGTGAATAAAATTGGTATGACCCAGTTCCGACTGGGTTTCGCGGTAGGTGACAATGACAACTACAGTGCTGATTACGTCACTTTCTACGGTGGCGAAACTACAGCTTACCGGCCTGTTCTGATCGTGGAGTACACGCTGCCCTAGTTTTGCTGTAATTTTAAAAAAAGCCGCAGTTAATCCTGATAACTTGAGGACTGGCCTGCGGCTTTTCCTTTTGCCTGTTTCTACAATATCGGGCAGTTCCAAGGATGTTATCGCGGTGTCGGTGAAGCATTTTTTCTGGAATTGGCGAAGTCAGGATCTGATTTTTTGGACAACGAGAATTAGTCTTTTATGGAAAGCCAAGGCGAAAACTCTGGGTGCGTATCTTCCTTAATTTAAGGGGTACGAGTGTGTATTGACTATAGCCTTGACCATGTGCTAAACTATAGACGATTAAGGAAAAACTTAATCGTCGACAAATGGAAAAAATCGAGACTCTGCATACTTTTGAGCAACTAAAATTGCTGGCTGATTCTAACCGGCTTGGTATTCTGCGCCTTTTGATGGCTGAGCAAGCCACCCTGACTCAGCTTGGCGCCATTTTAGGCGAGTCGCCAGCCTGGGTGCGACATCATGTCAAAATGTTGGAGTCGGCTGGGTTGGTAGAGATAAAAGAAATTAGGGTGACAGCCGGTATCACCGAGAAATATTATAAGGCCAGGTCTTCAGCTTTGCTTTTACAGGAATTGATCCTACCGCAAAGCAGCAAACCGGTCATCATTTTTTCCGGAAGCCATGATACAGCGATAGAACGTATTGCCAGTCATCTTACCCGGCATGTATCCATCCTTACACTTCCGGTAGGTTCGCTGGATGGGTTGGTAAATCTACGCCAGGGCCTGTGTCATGTGGCTGGGGCACACCTTCTTGACCCGGGCGGCGAATACAATACCCCATTTGTGCGCCACATGTTCCCGGATCGCCCGGTAGGCATGGTCACATTGGCTTACCGCACCCAGGGCTTGATTGTTGCGGCTGGAAACCCAAAAGGAGTTAGTTCACTTTTAGATCTTTCCAGGCAGGATATTTCTTTTATCAACCGCAATCCTGGTTCGGGAACACGGTTGTGGTTGGAGAAGGAAATCGCCCGCATGCGGCTTCCGGCAAGCGAGATCCGTGGGTACAAACGTTTTGTCAGCACCCACAGCGATTCTGCCAGGGCTGTGCAGCTGGGTGTGGCTGATACAGCCATTGGAATCCAGGCGGCTGCTTGGGAGGTGCAGCTCGACTTTATTCCACTTTTTGAGGAACGTTATGACCTGATCTTTTCAGAAGAGCAGGCACGCTTGATTGGGCCTTTGTTGGATCACTTGCAGACGGCATCTTTCCGGAGAGAGCTTAACTCATTAACTGGTTACAACACCGCTCACAGCGGAGAACAAATATTACTTTCAGAACAAGGAGCAAACCTATGAAGTTAAGCGCGCGCAATCTTCTCAAAGGTAAGGTTGTCAGTATCGTAAAGGGTGCAGTTAATTCTGAAGTAACCATTGAGCTGCCCGGGGGTACGCAGTTGGTTTCGATTATTACCAACCATTCGGTCGAAAGTCTCGAGCTTGCTGAGGGCAAAGAGGCTTATGCTGTTATCAAGGCTTCCAACATTATGGTGGCTGTGGATTAAAGATGAAACGAATTTATGTAGTACTTGTCTGCCTGGCCCTTATTCTCTTCGCATGCGCACCTGCATCTCCAACCGAAAGCGCTCCGAAAACACCGCTGGCGCTTCAACCCACACCCGTATTGACAGCGCTTTTCCAGGTGGTCAAGGCGGATGGTTCCAGCATGGGTTTCACCTGGGATGATCTTAAGAAACTCCCTCTAGCAAATCTGACGGTTGAAGGTAAGGTTGAAGAAGGGCCCAAGCTCAGTGATGTTTTGAAAGCTGCTGGGGTCACGGATTTCAGCGAGGTCAGCCTGAACGGCAGTTCGAGTCCTGCCACGCTGACCAAAGCCCAGGTCGATGACAATACAATCCTGGATTTCAACAATCACGGCACAGTTAAACTGGCCAGTACCTACATTCCTAAGGCGCAGTGGACCAAGGATGTGAGTGAGATCAAGGTCAAATGATGCGCTATTTATTAGGGATCGATGACACTGATAATTTGGAGAGCCGTGGAACGGGTCACCGCGCGCGGCAGTTAGCAGAATCCCTCTTTCAAAAACAGCTCGCCCAACCCTTGGGAATCACCCGGCACCAGCTTTTGGTATCACCCGAAATTCCCTACACATCGCATAACAGTTCTGCCTGCCTGCTGCTGGATGCTGATCCTGGAAAAGAAGATGCGATCTGGAATGCTGGTTGCGAATTTTTATTGGCTGAGAGTGCTCCAGGTTCAGATGCGGGCTTGTGCCTGGCAAAATGGGAAGATGTATCCGCCCAGGTTCGCGCTTTTGGCAGCCGTGCCAAGCAAGTGGTACTGACCCAAGTTGAAGCAGCGCAGACCGCCCGCGATAACGGCATTCGATTGCAAGGCTTGACAGGGACGCACGGCGGCATTATCGGTTCCCTGGCTGGAGTTGGTTTACACCGTGATGGGAATGATGGTCGTTTTTTGTGGCTGCCGGGGCTGCGGGATATTTCTGGCAGGCTGCCGGTGGCGGAACTTTGTGCACGTGGAAAAATTGACCAGGTACGCCCCCTAACGGGGGCGAAATTACCTGCCGAAACCCTGGTAGATGTCGGTGGATGGGTGCGACCTATCCTGCGCGAGGGCCAGGCTATTTTATTTGTGGAGGAGCAAAACAATGAATGGCATATCCTTTCCAAAGAACACATCAAAAGCCTTTCCAACTGAATCCGGGCTGAGCGGGGTACGTGGAAATATTCTGGAAGCCCTGCTGCTGATCGGTAGCGGTGCACTGGCTGTGGTACTGCACCAGAGTTTTCGCTTGTCGTTAGGCCTTCCGGGTCACCATGGCATCGAGTGGATGGCGCTGCTGATCATGGGACGCTCTTTTTCCCGATTCCGCGGTGCTGGCACATTGGCCAGCCTGGGCGCTGCCGGTATGTCAATGCTGCCGCTGTGGGGCGCCGTCAATGACCCCTTTATCTGGCTGATCTATCTTCTGCCAGGTCCGGTCATGGATATTGCCTTCCGCTATTTGCCGCGCTATGCCGGTACTTTCTGGTTCCTGTCTATCCTGGGTGGCCTGGCACATATCACCAAGCCAGTTGCTCGCCTGGTGATCACCGTGCTTTCAGGCTGGTCGTTTGGGTCCTTCCGTTTTGGTGTTGTTTACCCCATTACCAGCCACTTTCTCTATGGCATGATCGGTGGGTTGCTTGGTGCATTGATTGTGCTTGGCATCCATCGCGCATCAAAGAAATCTGATCAATAATATTCTTGGAGGAAAGATGAAATTTGCTACTCGTAATTTTCTGTTCAGCTTGTTCCTGATCTTGGTTGTTGGGCTTTCTGCCTGTGCGCCAGCGGCTACTCCTGAACCAGCTCCTGCCCCAACCACCGCACCTGTTATTGCGCCAACTGCTGAACCGGTGGCTGC
>Ga0172367_10007602_pt1 | contig 12357 bp, 3 predicted proteins | sample Lak10m_FD_114542 | JGI IMG/M metagenome (GOLD analysis project Ga0172367, IMG submission 114542) | Freshwater microbial communities from Kabuno Bay, South-Kivu, Congo - kab_022012_10m | ecosystem: Environmental > Aquatic > Freshwater > Lake | place: Democratic Republic of the Congo: South-Kivu...
AGGCTATCGGCCGATCCCGTTTCCGCCAAACGCAAGGCGAGGTTCTTTTCGGTTTCCTTCTCTAAGCGCTCGCGGAGGTGACGCGAGGTCACGAATTTACCTTCCTTACCGAAAAATGGCGAGTTGTTGATGGCAAAAAGCATGCTCATGGTGGGTTCATCGACCGTAATCGGGGGCATACCCTCAGGTTGCTCGAGATCCGCTACAGTATCACCAATTTGAAAATCATCTAAACCCACTACCGCGCACAGGTCACCGGCCTGAACACTCCCAACCTTTTGTCGGCCCAGCCCTTCGAAAACATACAGCTCTTTTACACGCCCTCGTGTTTGCCCACCCGCATTGCGCACCAGCGTTACGGGCATGCCTTCTGTAACGATGCCGCGACTCAATTTTCCGATGGCGATTCGCCCAACGTAACTGCTAAAATCGAGTGAGGTAATCTGTAGTTGGGGTGTTCCGTCTGAAACAACAGGAGGCGGAACATGCTCCAATATGGCCTCCAAAAGGGGTGTGAAATCCTCAGAGGGCTTTTTCCAATCGGTAGACATCCATCCTTGTTTAGATGAGCCATACAGGGTTGGAAAGTTGAGTTGTTCTTCTGTGGCGTCGAGGTGAAAAAATAAATCGAAAACGGCGTCGTGGACTTCGTCGGGCCTACAGTTTTCTTTATCAACCTTGTTGATGATCACGATCGGCCGAAGCCCGAGCGCCAGTGCCTTTTGTAATACAAATCGGGTTTGGGGCATGGGGCCCTCGAAAGCATCCACCAATAAGAGCACGCCATCGGCCATACGCAACACACGCTCCACCTCACCCCCGAAATCACTGTGCCCGGGGGTATCGATGATGTTGATCTTGGTGTCCTTGTATCGCACCGCTACATTCTTTGAGAAGATCGTGATTCCGCGCTCGCGCTCAAGGTCGTGGCTATCGAGAATCAACTCACCGACTTCCTCGTGTGCTTTGAATTGATTGGTTTGGAATAGAATTTTATCGACCAATGTGGTTTTGCCGTGGTCGACGTGGGCAATGATGGCGAGGTTGCGCAGTGCTTTCATGAATTGGCTCAGGGGATTTTGCGGGCACAAAAGTAGGACATTGCCGCTTGCCGTTTATTTTTTTCTTGGAGTCTCGCTATTACTATTTGATTTCTTGATCCATACCCTTATCTTTGCAGCGTTCTAATGGTTCGGTAGTTCAGTCGGTTAGAATACATGCCTGTCACGCATGGGGTCGCGGGTTCGAGTCCCGTCCGGACCGCTTAAGAAACCCTGTTTCTGTTACGGAAACAGGGTTTTTCGTTTTATTTCTGTCTTGTGGGTCTCTTTTTAATCCGGTTGATTTCGAGCTAGGCGCTTCATTGTTTTAAACCCGGTATTCACCCAGCCGTTGACCCGGTTCTCACCCAGCCGTTGAACCCGTATTTACCCAGCCTTTGGCCCGGTATTTACCCAGCCGTTGAACCCGTATTTACCCAGCCGTTGACCCAGTATTCACCCAGCCGTTGACCCAGCTGGCATCAAATGACGACCCGAATTTACGGTAGAAGTTAAGTGCGGGCTCGTTCCAATCCAGAACTTGCCAACAAACCCGAGGATAACCTTTGATTTTTGCATGAAGCAAAACCTCTTCGAACAGCATCCGACCAATTTCTTGGCCCCGGTAGGAATCGGTAACCACCAGGTCTTCCAAATAACATAATGACCCCTTCCAGGTGGAATATCGAGTGTAGCACAAAGCAAAACCGACGATTTTTTCCTCATTCTTCGCTCCTTTGGGCTCCGAACCTGTGTGCTCCGCCACAATGGCCCACCAAAGCGGCTGAGCGCCAAATCCGGCCTCTTCAAAGTGCCGTTCATCCACTGTAACCTCCTCAGGCGCACGTTCGTAGGTGGCCAATTCGCGGATCAGCCTCATGAGTGCCGAACAGTCTTTGCGTTGTGCCAAGCGTATATTGATGTTCATAAGGCTTTTATTTTCGGTTTCGGTGTCGTACGGCATTCTCTAGTTTACGTTTCGTTCACTTTGGGCACACATTCAATTAATGATTTAGGATTAATCAGATAACCTAACCTCAATACACAGGAAACATTGAGGAGCGATTATTGTGAGTCATGCATTCCAATCGAAAATCAACCATGTCCAACCAAAATAACTAAATTTTATTTATGAAAACACATTTCCGTTTGATTTTGTCGGGACTGATGATGCTATTTGCATCTTCCGCTCTCCATGCCCAGGCGCTGCTGCACTATTGGAATTTCAACAATTCCACGAGTGAATCCGCATTGCTCACACCGACCGCGGGTTCAGGCGCTTCCTTGGTTTACACCGCTGGTGGCTCTTCAGCCATACAAATAACCAGCAACACAGGACAAGGTTTTGAGGTAACCAATCCTAACGCCCGCAATGGCGACGCAGCTGGTTCTCACCTTAGACTGAATAATCCCATCGGGGCTTCGCTGACCTTTTCGCTTCCCACAACCGGACACGAAGAGGTAATTGTGAAATACGCCACGCGGAGATCAGGCTCTGGGGCCGGTACGCAAAATGTGAGTTATTCCACGGATGGTGTGAATTTTACGTTTTTTCAATCTATTTCTCCGGTGGATGGAAATCCAACGCTTCAAACTTTGGACTTCTCCTCCCTATCTGCGGTGAGCAACAATCCGCAATTCAAAATTCGCTTTGAATTTGCCGCAGATGGAGGGGGCACTGTGGGCAACAATCGATTTGATAATTTTACGGTTGATGCGCGCATTCTAGGTTTGGTAACACCTCCAGTGATTACTGGCGCATCTCTTGTCGGTCCTCGTTCGGTACGGTTGGTTTTCGATCAGGACTTGGATGCAACTTCCGCTACCCTACTTTCTAATTATACGGGATTAGGTGCGCTGGATAGCGCAGTGGTCACCCAAAACGGAAACTCGAGAGATACAGTCTTACTTTACACTTCCAATACATTCAGCAGCGGTCAGACCTATACGCTTGAGGTTAATGGCGTTCAAAATAACCAGGGCGTCGCCATGTCGACGGCTTACACGTTTACATTCACCTATCAAACGACTTTGAGCTTTGCCAAGCGCTACCATGTAGCCGAAGAAAACTCGGGGTCTTATAGTATCATGCTGAATGTGAATTTTCCCTCCAATGCCAGTTTTCGTGCGAGCATTCTTCCCGGAGGGAACCTGCAATCCGGCGATCATGGATTTTCGGAGCAGATCATTCAAATTACCCCGACCACAACAACTGTAAGTATTCATGTTCCGATAACGGATGATTCTGAGGTGGAAGACGATGAATTTCTCATTGTTGGGATCGATAGCCTAACTGGAGTGAGCATGACAGGGGCTTCGTTCTTTACGTTGTATGTACGCGACAACGACCGAACAGCACCTGTTGCCGCCAATACGGTGAACATGACGCATGTGGGAAGTTTCGACCCTTCGTCCGTCGGCAGTACCTGCGAAGTGCTCGCCTATGACCGGATCAGTAAGCGATTGTTTGTATCAAGTTCCATCCAAAATCGATTTGACATCATCAACTATTCCAATCCATCGAACCCAACGACCATAACAGGCGTTGATATGACCCCATATGGCAAGATTACATCCTTGGCAGTGAAATCTGGATTGCTCGCTGTTGCCAGTCCCAACGCAAACGATCAACTCCCAGGTAAAGTTGTTTTCTTTGATACCTTGGGTAATTTCATCAGCCAGGTAGAAGTTGGTGCATTGCCCGATATGATCACATTCACACCCGATGGAAATCGTCTGTTGGTCGCCAATGAAGGGCAGCCTAACACTACATTTACCGTTGATCCAGAGGGTTCAGTGAGTGTGATTCAGGTGAATGGGCCGAGCATCAGCCAGAGTGATGTAACCACCATCGATTTTCAGTCATTTAACGCCCAAGAAGCGCAGCTGATCGCTGCGGGTGTTCGCAAAGGGTCGGGCATCGGTACTTTATCGCAGAACCTGGAGCCCGAGTTCATCACGGTATCGGCCAACAACAGCAAGGCCTGGGTAACCCTCCAAGAGAATAATACCATCGCTGAAATTGATTTGGTGAACCTGAGCGTTTCGGCATTGCGTCCGCTTGGGCTTCGTGATAACAGCCTGCCCGGTAACGGATTTGATGCATCAGACAACATCCCTGAAGTCTTACTTGTGAACTGGCCCGTACACTCTTTGTATATGCCAGATGCCGTAGCCAATTTTACGGTCAATGGTCAGACCTACTTGATTACGGCTAATGAGGGCGACGAGCGTGAATATACGGCCATTAATGAGCGTACCACAGTAGGGGCCTCCTCTACCCTATTGAATGCCGCCACTTTCCCCAATGCAACCCAATTGAAGGAGAACCACGCTTTGGGTCGACTGAGAATAACCAATCAAAACGGAGACCTGGATTCGGATGGCGATTACGACCAGCTGGTGACCGTTGGACCTAGGTCGTTTAGCATTTGGGAGGCATCCACAGGAGCACAAGTTTTCGACAGCAAAAATGAGATCGAAGTGATCACTGCCATGCATCCCGAATATGGCCATCTTTTTAATGCCGATCACGGAAGCAATACGCCTAAAGCGCGCAGCCGTGCCAAGGGGCCAGAGCCTGAGGGCGTGGCCGTTGCTAGCGTTCAGGGACGTCATTTCGCCTTTATATGCTTGGAGCGTACGGGTGGTGTTTTGGCCTATGAGGTCACAGATCCAGCGAATCCTATTTATCAGGGTTATTTAAACACGCGAAGCCTCAACTCCTTGGGTGGTGACTTGGGACCGGAAACCCTAACATACATACCTGCTGAGGAAAGTGGAGATGGACAAGCCTATTTATTGGTGGCCAATGAAATCAGTGGAACGGTAACCAACATTCGTTTGAATTTCAATATCCCTCCCGCCTTCACCTTGCAGATTTTACATGCTTCGGATATGGAGGCTGGTTTGACGGCCACGCAAGATGCGCCTCGTTTTGCGGCGGTTATCGACACCTTGCGCCGCACGCATCCCAATACGATTGTATTGTCGAGTGGCGACAACTTCATTCCATCGCCATTTTTAAGTGCGAGTGAGGATCCCAGCATGCAGACTCCTCTGCGCAATGCCGCTTCTCGCTACTACAGCGGTACCCAAGCTGTTCGCGCGGCAATTGGCCGCACCGACATCGCCATGTTGAACCTTATGGGCTTCCAGGCCTCTGTGTTTGGTAACCATGAGTTTGATTTGGGCACGTCGGAGTTGAACGGCATGATTGGCGTAGACATACGCAGCAATGGCGCCGATAAGCGTTGGTTGGGTGCGCAGTTTCCTTATTTATCCGCCAACCTGAATTTTTCGGGTGATGCAAATTTAAGTTATTTGGTAACGACCGATGGTCAGGAGCATACCAATTTCCGTACATCGCCCACCATTACAGCCAACAACCAGAAGAAAGGAATTGCCCGTTCATCGGTGATTACGGTGAATGGGGAGAAAATCGGCATCGTGGGTGCCACCACACAGATTTTGGCCAGTATTTCTTCGCCAGGTGCCACTACAGTGGTTGGTCCACAGGTCAATGATATGCCTGCTTTGGCGGCCATCCTGCAGCCAACGATCGACAGCCTGCGTTTCGGTCAGGGCATCAACAAAATTGTTCTTTTGGCGCACCTGCAGCAACTCGCATTAGAGACGGCGCTTGCACCTTTGTTGCATGGTGTAGACGTTATTGTTGCTGGAGGAAGTAATTCGATCCTTGCTGATGGTAATGACGTTTTACGCGACGGTCAGACCGCTGCAGGCACCTATCCCCGCGCTTTGCAGAATGCGGATGGTGAGCCATTGATGCTCGTGAATACCGATGGCGAATACCGCTATGTGGGTCGCTTGCAAATGGGCTTCGATGCGCAAGGTCGTATTTTAGCGCATACGCTCGATTCCACCATCAATGGTGCTTATGCAACGGACTCTGCCGGTGTGGCTCGTTTGTGGGGCAGCACCCAAGCGGCTTTTGTCAATGTTAACGGTGCTCCGGCTCAGGTGAAGTTGCTGTGCGATGCCATTCAGAATGTGATTGCTGTGAAAGACGGAAACCTCTTTGGTCGCTCGAATGTATTCCTCGAAGGCCGCCGCAATTTTGTGCGCACGGAAGAGACAAATCTTGGGAATATCACGGCTGATGCCAATTTGTGGGCTGCACGCCGAGCGATTCCTGATGTAGCCATATCGCTCAAGAATGGTGGCGGCATCCGTTCAGCCATGGGAGAGGTTTTTGCCGTGGGCAGTCAGCTTTCTTTATTGGCTACTTCTCCGAATCCTATTGCCAACAAACAGCGCGGTGATATCAGCCAGCTCGATATCGAAAACAGTCTTCGCTTCAACAACCGTCTTTCGGTACTTACCATCCCGGTGAGCGGCATTAAGGCCTTAATGGAGCATTCGGTAGCGGCCACAACGGCTACTTCAACACCGGGTCAATTCCCACAGGTGTCCGGACTGCGTTTCAGTTTCGACCCTGCTCAGCCTGCGGGCAGCAAAATCCGTAATATGGCTCTTGTAGATTCAGCGGGTAATTTGTTGGATAGCTTAGTGTACAACGGAAATGTGGTAGGAAATCCAGCGCGTACCTATAAGATGGTAACCCTGAACTTCTTGGCCGGTGGAGGTGATTCCTACCCATTTGCTCCATACGCATCAACGCGCGTTGACCTGGATACGCTGACAGCCTCCACGCCGGGAGCAGCTACATTCTCGGTTGCAGGCTCAGAGCAAGATGCATTTGCCGAGTTTATGTTGGTGCGCTACCCGGCCGTGGCTCCTTACAATATTGAAGAAACACCGGCCTCAGCCGACCTGCGCATCCAAAATCTGACAAGAAGGACAGATTCGGTTTACTGGCCTTTGCCAGCACCGGTGGTTTCTATCGGTCAGATCAGCGCGTGTGTGGGATCAGTTGGCCATTTACCGGTGAACGTTCGGAATTTCGTGGACATCGGAGCCGCAACGCTCACGTTTAGTTACGATACATCGGCCCTTACGTATGTAGGTTATGCAGATACGGCACTCACCAATAACCTCATCATCAATGAGCCTTCACCTCGGGGAACGATCATTTTATCGTGGTTTAGTTTGAATCCACTTAATTTAGGCAATGCCTTGCTCATGAATTTGAAATTTTTGGTGCATGCGAATTCAGCTGTTTCTTTCAACTTGAGTAACCCAAGTGGTAATGAGCTGGCTTCGGGCAATGGCGACGCCATTTCGGGAACACAATTTGTAAATGGTTCTATTTCTGCCGTACAGGGTGCAACGATCAGCGTTCAGCCTGCTGCTTTGATGAGTTTGAACCTCGGTTCAACGGGAAGCCTAACGGTAAGTGCAACGAATGCAGATACGTACCAGTGGCAAGTCAGCACCAATGGTGGCTTGAATTGGAGCAACCTTTCAAACGGTGCCGGGTATTCGGGCACAACCACCGCAAGCTTGAGCATCACCGCCGCAGCTTCAATGAACGGCCATCGATACCGTGTATTGGTGAGCGGTGCGGGTTGCCCTGCAGTAGCTTCAGGTGCATCTCAGCTTTCGGTCATCCTTCCTCCTACAGTTGGCATCGGTCAAGTCAATGGTTGTCGCGGTCAATTGGTGTCGGTCCCTCTTACTGCCCAGAATTTCAGCAATATTTCGGCAGTTACCTTGCATATGCGCTATGATACCTCAGCCCTTACCTATGCGGGTTATGCCGACACAGCGCTCACCGGTAGTTTAATCGTGAACACGCCAGGTGCTGGTGGTTTGGTGATTGTCACTTGGTTTAGCCTCACGCCTGTGAGCATCACCAACGGATTGTTGATGAATTTGAATTTCGTGACACGCGCTTCCTCAAACATCAGCTTTGATCTAACCGATCCTGGTTATAACGAACTGGCCAACAGCAATGGTGATGCCATAAGTACCTCCGTATTCAACAATGGTGGGGTTACTGCAGTCGGTGCGGTAATCACAACACAGCCCGTTTCAGCCTTGACCCTCGACGTCGCGGCTACAGGAAGTCTCACCGTAGGTGCAACGAATGCAGATACGTACCAGTGGCAAGTCAGCACCGATGCTGGCTCGAATTGGAGCAACCTTTCAAACGGTGCCGGGTATTCGGGCACAACCACCGCAAGCTTGAGCATCACCGCCGCAGCTTCAATGAACGGCCATCAATACCGTGTATTGGTGAGCGGTGCGGGTTGCCCTGCATTGACATCCACAGTTACTGTTTTGAATATTCCCAATCAGTCGGTATCAGGTCTCGTTACATACGACAACAGTATGTCAGCAGTGATTCCATTTGCCCTTGTTGAATTAAAAAATACATCAACACAGCAGGTCATTTCTACTACGGCAAATGCGCAGGGGCAGTATTCATTTAGTGCAGTGCCTGCTGGTACCTATACCCTTCAATCGACATCCACATTGCCATGGCCACGCGCCAATGCAACCGATGCATTGATGGTTGCACGCCACCATTCGAGCATTATGTTCCTCAGTGGCTTACGCCTAGTCGCTGCCGATGTTAATGCTTCATCCAGCGTGAATTCGAGTGATGCACTTCAAATACTCCAAAGAGGCATTCGCATCATCAACCAGTTTGCTGCAGGTGATTGGGTAAGCGAACAAGCCAGTGTAAACGTTGGTTCGGCCGGCGTTAACCAAAATGTTCGGATGTTGGGTTATGGCGATGTAAATGCCAGTGCCTATCCGTCCAGCCAGCGTTTGTCGCCCCCATCTTTCCGTCTGTTGAATCGTGAGGTTACGGCCCAAGAAGATTACTTCGTAGCACAAATTCGTTCGACAGAAGCGATTTCTTTAGGTGCCCTGACCCTCAGTATGCAGCTTCCTGAAGGTGTACGTGTGTTGGCTGTACGCCGTATTGGATTAACAGGCGGTCAACTCGAGTACCATCAGGAGGGTCGTTTGCTCCATATCGGATGGTATCAAGTACACGGAACTGAGCTATCCTCCAATGAAGTTCTATTCGAATTGGTTACAAATGTTGATTTATCAGGACTTGCTTCGGATTGGAACCTGCTCGCAGAGTCGGAGCTGGCTGATCGTGAGGGCAGTGTTTTGAATCGTGGTCGTCTCGAATTAACGCTTCCTGCTTCATCTTCTGCTGAGTACCTATCGGTGGGCCAAGTGTATCCAAACCCCAGTCAGGATAACGCGCAAATCGACCTGCAATTGATGCGCGCAACCGAATTGACGATGCGCATTTGGGATGCAGCCGGACGAATGGTTCAGGAACCGCAGGCTTATCGCTTGTCGCCTGGTACGCACAAGCTCGCCGTAGAAGGACTTGCAGCAGGACATTACCGTATTGAATTAATCGCCAACGACCAAATGACCCAGCAACGCCTCTATCGCCCCTTGGTAGTTGTTCGTTAAAACGGTTTTGATTGTGAAAAGCCACTCCTTTAGGGGTGGCTTTTTTTTTGCGCTTCAGAATCTATATTTGGTCGATTGAAAATTCCCATTCGAAGGACCGCAATCAATCTCCTCATGAATGAAATAAATCCCCAAAGTAAGCGAGCTGTTTATTTAGCCGTTTTGGTAGCGGCATTGGGCTACTTTGTCGATATATATGACCTGATCTTGTTCAGTATTGTTCGGGTTGAAAGCCTCAGTGCATTAGGATGCACGGGCCAGGAATTGGAACAACATGGCGTCTGGATCTTAAATATGCAAATGCTCGGCATGTTGTTGGGAGGGATTTTTTGGGGGATTTTGGGCGATAAGAAGGGTAGATTGTCGGTTCTTTTTGGAAGTATATTGCTCTATTCGCTCGCCAACTTGGCCAATGCTTATGTGCAATCGGTCGATCAATATGCGTGGGTACGGCTCATAGCCGGATTTGGACTTGCAGGCGAATTGGGGGCTGGCATCACCTTGGTGGGTGAATTGATGAGCCGAGAAAAGCGGGGTAATGGCACCACAGTGGTGGTAACGGTCGGCGCTGCTGGAGCCATTTTTGCGGGCATGTTGTCTCAGTTGGTGAGTTGGCGTACGGCCTATATGGTGGGAGGTGGTTTGGGGCTCTCCCTGCTCGCCCTAAGGGTCGGTTTACGCGAATCCGGCATGTTCCAGCGTACCCAACAACACAGCAAATTGGTGAAGGGCGATTTTCGTCTACTCTTTTTAAGCGCACGACGTGCCCGATTGTTTCTGCACAGCATTCTGATTGGAATACCGATTTGGTTTTGCGTGGGCATTCTCATCACCTTCTCGCCTGAGTTAGGGCGCGATTTGCAACTTGAGGGGCCTGTTCTACCCGCTTTGGCCGTGATGTGCGCCTATGGTGGATTGGTATTTGGTGATTTTGTGAGTGGATTGGCCAGTCAGTGGTTCAGAACCCGCAAAGGTGTTGTTCGTGTTTTCCTTTGGATTACCCTGGCCTGTGTTGTGTTCTATTTATATGGTGGTATCCAAAAATTGCGCGATTTCTATGTTCTTTGTTTTGTTTTGGGATCCGCTACAGGATACTGGGCGGTGTTTGTGACTATGGCGTCAGAACATTTCGGCACTAATTTTCGCTCTACAGCCACCACGAGCATCCCCAATTTTGTTCGGGGCTCAGTATTGCCCATCACATTCCTGTATACTTCACTACAAATAAGCGTTTCCCGCATAGAATCCGCACTCATCACAGGCGTGATCTGCATCGGCGTTGCGCTTTGGTCGCTCAATCATTTGCATGAAACTTGGGGACGCGATTTGGATTTTGTGGAAGAGATCGACCGGAAAACGTAACAAGGTTCTTTTTTTTTTGCTTTCTCCCTGATTGGCATGTATTTTTACTACCTACACCAAATTTTTTCTATGAACCCTGCAGTTTATATGTTCAGATCTCTACTGTTTGCATCTGTTTTCTCCTTTTTCATCACGACCCATACATGCGCACAGATTCAAGGGCGCGGTGGTCCTGATCTCTACGGCTATACTTGGCGTGATTCGTATGATTCTGTAGGTCCGCTCTACAGTTGGGTCGATATCACTTCGTCGGGTACCCAGGTTTTGGGGTTGGCCGACGATAACGTAATTGGTCCCTTTGCCATACCCAATGAATTTCAATACTATTGGTATTTCCCGAAATTGGTGTGGATTGGCTCAAATGGATACATCACCTTCAACTCCGACAACATCGCCTCCCCTTTTCCGGTGATTCCAAATGCCGGTGGGGCCCACAATTTCATCGCAGCGCTTATGTGTGACCTCAACTTCGCTGGCGCGGGCAATCCGGGCAGTTGTTACTATTATGCCACCCCCGATTCGCTGGTTTTCAGTTGGATTAATGTGCCCTTTTGGACCTCAGGACTTCCCTATTATACCGGTCAAAACTCCTTCCAGATTGTCATGAATCGAGTGGACAAGAGCATTACGTTCAATTATAAGCGACAAATTGGTCTCACCCTCGGAAATGACATCACCATAGGAATCGAAAACATCAATGGAGCGATTGGATTGCAGCACAGCAAGAATGTGTATCCCGATACCAACTACAGCGTTCGCTTTTATTACCCCGACACAGTGACCTACCAGGTAACTGACGCTGGCATTGATTGGAACCAGAGTCCCTTCAACCAGGCTACGTTCACCCTGATCCAGCGACCTTGTCCCCTCACATCTTATGTGAAGAATTACGGGAATCAACCATTGGGAAATTTCAGCATTCGCAGTTCAGTGAGTAGCTTCAATTTAACCACGCCACTGCGCGATACCGTCGCGATTGCATCGCTGCCTGTAGCGGTGGATACCGTTGTCAATTTCGATCCGCTTACGCCATTGGCTGCGGGCATTTATGATATGCAGACGGATTTGGCGGGCATTACGAATGATATGGTGGCTTTTAACAACCAGATTCGCACAAAGATTGTGGCGATCGATACAGCCCAAACGGATGTGCCCCTCGACTATTCCGATGGGGTTCCTGATGGATTTGGAATCTCTTGGTCGAGCGGCAATGCTGGTATGGGTTATTATATGCTCCCACCCTTTTTCCCGTACCGCATTACCCAGTATCGGCTGATCATCACGGGTGACCCCACCCTACAAGGCTGTTTTCTGAAAATTTATGCAGATGATGGGCCGAATGGAGGGCCAGGTACCTTACTCGACTCTACATGGGCCGATCCTGCCTCAACCCCTCCCGGCTTTTTGTCGCTTGTTCCACTTTCAACTCCTGTCACCCGAAATGCGGGCGGTTTTTACGTCTTATGGGAGATGCCCGCAGGATCGAATATCTCTCTTGCACGTGACTTAACACAGCCCATTTCTTGCCGGGCTATGGAAGTTATTCAGGGGGCATGGGCAGGATACCGCAGTCGTTTAACCG
>Ga0172367_10007603_pt1 | contig 12356 bp, 10 predicted proteins | sample Lak10m_FD_114542 | JGI IMG/M metagenome (GOLD analysis project Ga0172367, IMG submission 114542) | Freshwater microbial communities from Kabuno Bay, South-Kivu, Congo - kab_022012_10m | ecosystem: Environmental > Aquatic > Freshwater > Lake | place: Democratic Republic of the Congo: South-Kivu...
ATTACCTTATTGTCGACAATTTAGTCGAATTTGTTTTTGTTTCCGTCGATTTTTTTGAATCTTACGCCGTAAAAATTCATCCTATGAAAAACAAAAAAAGGATTACTATATGTTAAGAACAAATCTCAAGCATCTTTTAAGTGAGAAGGATCATTCCGAACTAATCAACAATAATGAAAATGTCATGGTCTGTTGCGGCAGAATGGGACCAATGTGCATTCCGGTTTACGGTATAATGGAAGAATTAGAAAATGAATATAAGCATGTAAAATTTGCGGATATGGAATTCGATATTCCTGATGCAAAGGTGATTCGCGATCTTCCTGAAGTTCAAAATTTTTATGGAATTCCATTTGTAATTTATTACAAAAATGGAAAAGTTGTCAAAGCTACTAGCAGCATTCAAACGATGGACCAAATTAGCGAAATATTAAACACTTATTTTTCACAGAAATAAATTTAAGATGGAAAATCATTTTGATGTAATAATTATAGGTGGTGGAGCCGCGGGACTCACAGCCGGAATATATCTTTCAAGAGCAAGAGTTAAAACTCTTATTCTGAGCGAAGGAATAATTGGTGGCCAAATGGTTTTAACTCATGCAATTGCTAATTATCCCGGAGTTGAAAGTATAAGTGGTTATGAATTGGCAGACAATATGAAAAAACAGGCTATCAGTTTTGGCTGCATTATACGTTCAAATATCAAGATTACAAACATTTCTGTTTTAGAAACAATAAAATCCGTTGAAATAAATGGTAAAGAAAGTGTTACTGCTTTATCAATAATTTTTGCCGTCGGTGGTAGATCCAGAATGATTGGAGCCCCGAATGAGGAAAAATTCAAAGGAAGAGGAATTTCATATTGCGCTACTTGTGATGGCGATTTTTTTACTGATAAAGAAATTATAGTAGTCGGTGGGGGTAATTCTGCTCTAGAAGAATCTGTATCACTTACAAAATATGCAAAAAAAGTAACAATAGTTCACCAGTTTGATCATTTTCAGGCTTTACAGCACTATATTGATGAAGCGAAAAAGAGACCTGAAATTTCATTTTTAATGCAATCTAAAATAATTGAATTTTTAGGGAATGAGAAGTTAGAAAGCGTAAAAATTCAAAACCAAGTATCTAAGGATATTTTAGAGATGAATGTAGATGGAGTTTTTATATTTATAGGATATATTCCAAACACTGAAAAATTTAAGGATATGCTCCCCTTAAACTCCAATGGAGAAATTATTGTTGATTCCAATATGATGACTCAAGTACCAGGTGTTTTTGCAGCTGGGGATTCAATAGCCAAGAAATATAGACAAGTAACTACTGCAGTTAACGACGGAACAATTGCTGCCTTATCTGCAAGTGAATATATTAATAATCTTAAAAAAGAAATAATTGGAAATTAAATATTATTTTAAGAACATTTATTTAGTGACTTATTATATAAGTTTTTATATTAATTTTCCAATAATAAAGTTTGGTCATTATGTTCAATAGCAGAAAGAAACTTCGCTTTGGGATTTTTTTCAATAGCCATCATATAAGAGTAATTTGAATCAGCTAGAAAAACAAGATTCTGGTTTTTATCATAATATAGATTATGCGATCGAAGATGAATTAAATCTTCAATATCTTCATTAGAAGAAAACTTGACCCAAAAAGCTTTATACGAATTTATTGGCAAAAACTCTACGCTTGCTCCGTATTCATGGAGTAATCTATATTTTAAAACATCAAACTGTAATTCGCCAACAACCCCAATAACTTTTTTATTTCCAATATTTTGAGTGAATAACTGGGCTAATCCCTCATCAGTTAATGATTCAATTCCCTTTTCAAGCTGCTTGGACTTGAATGGATCGTTATTTCTGACTAAACGGAAAAGTTCAGGCGAAAATCTTGGAATACCTTTGAACATTATTTTTTCACCCTCTGTTAATGTATCGCCAATTTTAAATATCCCGGAATCATATAAACCAATCACATCACCTGGGAAAGCATCATCTACAATAGTTTTTGTTTGCGCCATAAATGAGGCAGGATTTGCAAACTTTATCTCACGCTCCAATCTTACATGATAATAAAACTTATTTCTCTCAAATTTTCCTGAACAAACTCTTAAAAATGCAATTCTGTCTCTATGTTTTGGATCTAAATTTGCATGAATCTTAAAAACAAATCCGGAAAACTTTTCCTTCTCAGGTCGAATTAGACCATTGGTTGTTTCTCTTGGTAAAGGATTGGGAGCAATTTCTATAAAGGTGTCAAGTAATTCTTTCACTCCAAAATTATTTAATGCACTACCAAAGAAAACCGGAGCAACATCACCATCCAAATAATTATTCAAATCGAACTTATCGTAAATACCATCAATTAATTCAATGTCATGCCTTAAGACTTCAGCTTTTGTATTAAATATTAAGTCTAAGTCTTTATCATATAAATCTTTAAATATTTTTACATCATCCTCTATCTTGATTTTATTAGATTGAAAAAAATTAAAAGTATTATTATAAATGTTATAAACACCTTTGAACTCCAAACCTTTTCCCAATGGATAAGTCAAAGGTCGAACTTTTATTGATAGTTTTTTTTCAATTTCATCAAGCAACTCAATCGGATCTTTGCCTTCTCGATCCATTTTATTAATAAAAACTATTACAGGAGTGCTCCTCATTCGACACACATTCATTAATTTTTCAGTTTGCTCCTCTACACCTTTAACCGAGTCAATTACTAATATTACGCTGTCAACGGCCGTTAATGTCCTAAAAGTATCTTCAGCGAAATCTTTATGACCTGGCGTATCTAAAAGATTAATCATTTTACTTTTATATTCAAACGATAAAACAGAAGTAGCTACCGAAATTCCGCGTTGTTTTTCTATTTCTAAAAAATCAGAGGTAGCAGTTTTTTTGATTTTATTCGATTTTACTGCGCCTGCTATTTGAATTGCACCACTATATAAAAGCAATTTCTCAGTTAATGTAGTCTTGCCGGCATCAGGATGACTTATAATCGCAAAGGTTTTTCTTTTTTCAATTTCGTTTATTAAACTCATGAATAATTTTATTATGGATTGTGTTAGAAGGAATTTCTATTAGTAAAAATAAATTGCTGTTTTTGTGTATTTAATTATTTTCATATTTCAAAAATATAAAAAAATAATTTTAATTAATTAAATTTTTGTAAATTCAACTAACATCCATTTAATTTTTATGCAAAACAACCAAATTTTATTTGATAAAATTCAAACTATAGTTGTAAAAGCCTTTTATTTAGGAGAACGCTTAGATACAAAAGCCTTGGAAACAACGAGTTTATTAGCAACATCACCTATGGTGTTTGAAGTAAATAAATTTTCTTATGCTGCTGTCTTTAAATATGGAGTCGCAGTTTTATTTAATGTTGCCCCAATTGATGAAATAGGTTTTTTATCTAAACTTGAAAATTTTATTATTCAAAAAGAAATCGAACCTGAAATAGATAAAATTGAAATGTCAGTGAGTGTAGATGGGAATGAAGGAATACGAGGTGGTTTGATTTTACTAAAGCACTTTGATTTGCCAAGAATTCAGCTTATTGCAGAAATAATGGCTAAAAATATTGTTCTGTCTTTTTACGAAAGAAGTGTTTCGGCAAGTTTCGATTCAATCGAACCATTAGCTGAAAAATTGCAGACTAAAAGTAGTTTGAGCTATAATTCAAAAGAATTAATCATGCACATTGGAGGGGCTCTACTTCAATTACATAAAATGGTAGCTCGAGTGGAAGTTAGTGAAAAACCTGATGTTTTATGGGAAAATCCCGATATTGAAAGATTGTATGTTAAACTTGAAGATGAATATGAGATCAAGGAAAGACATTCCTCTATTGAACGTAAAATTGAATTAATTTCAAGAACTGCTGAAACTGTATTGGATTTGCTCCAAGCAAAGCGTAGCCTTCGAGTGGAATGGTATATAGTTGCGCTGATTGTCGTTGAATTACTGTTCAGTATTTATGATTTATTTTTGAGATAAATTATTTTCTTGATCCATGAATAAATCCTCTGTAAGGCCGAGCAAATTGTGTTGTTATAAAAGATTTTTTATCAATCTTTTCAACAATATCCATTAATTCTTTTAAGTCACGTCTTCGAATAATTGCCACTAATATAGCTAAACCACCAGATGCACCTTCAGCGGGTAGAATAGTTACTCCAAATTTTGCAATTCTCAATTCATCAGCTATTTTATCGGTAGCATAAAGTGACATAATGTTCACCTGTACAAAACCAATTGCAATTTTTTCCTCCAATGAAATTCCAAGTAAATTACCCAATCCAAAACCAGTTGCATACGCAATTAAATTGATTGTATTATCCATATGCTGTACTATATATCTCATCGCAAATATCCAAATTAAAACTTCAATAAATCCCGCAAGAGCTGCAAGATATTTTTTAGCTTGCACAACTAAAAGCGTGCGGAATGTGCCAATTGTCACATCTGCAATTCTCATGAGCATAATCAATACCGCTCCAAGAAATATTTCCATAGAAGAAACTCCTAATAATTAGAAAATATCTTTATAAAAATATTACTTTTTTCTTTTAATTATTTTTTATTTTCAACCAAGTTTAATAATATTTTGAGGTAAAATGAATTCCAACTACGTGCAAGATTTTTATCCTGATGACCTTAGTTATTGTTATGGCTGTGGAAGATTAAATGAAAAGGGACACAAAATTAAGACAACTTGGGATGGAGATGAGACTCTCACAATTTTTACTCCAAAAGATTATCACATTTCAATTCCAGGATATGTTTATGGAGGTTTGCTTGCCTCTTTGATTGACTGTCACGGAACAGGAAGCGCAGCATTAGCAATGTACCGTAAACAAGACAGAAAATTAAATACAAAACCTGCATTGAGATTTGTTACTGCTTCGCTTCAAGTCGATTATTTGAAACCAACACCGCTTGGTGTCGAATTAGAAATTAGAGGAAAAATAATAGAAATTACAGAACGAAAAGTTATTACTGAAATAAATTTGATTGCAGATAACAAAATAACAGTTAAGGGAAAAGTCATTGCAGTTTTGTTACCTGAAAATTACTCTTTTAATCATAAGTGAATTAAAAAATTATCTTTACCAATAGCATTTGAGGCATTGTTTATAAATATAAAGCTTGAATAAAAAAAAGACTCCATACGGAGTCTTTTTACCGAATTATGATTTTAATTTTTTACAAAATACTTCTTTAAAAACGGTAATACTGAGTTCTTAACTTCTTCTACTTTAGTGTATACTAGTGGGACAATAATTAATGTAAGGAACAATGAAGAAGTCAATCCACCTATTAATGCCCAAGCCAAACCACTTTTCCATTCTGCGCCTTCACTTGCTGATAATGCAATAGGAAGCATCCCAAAAATCATAGTCAAAGTGGTCATAAAAATCGGACGAATTCGCATTTTACCTGCATCCAACAAAGCAGCATGCAAACTTTCACCTTCAGTGCGTTTTGCAATTGTTCTATCAACAAGAAGAATTGCATTCTTCCCTACAAGCCCAACAAGCATAATTACGCCAAGCATTGAAAATATTGTTAACGATTTCATCGTTAACGCCAAGGCAAACAACGCCCCAATCATAGCAAGTGGAATAGAAAATAGAATAATAAATGGATAAATAAATGAATCATAAAGCATAACCATAATCATATATGTGAAAAGAATTCCAGCAAACAATGCCATTAACATATCAGAGAAGGATTCTTTTTGATTTTTCACCATTCCAATGAATGAATATGTAACTCCATTTGGTAATTTGAAATCTTTCATTTTACTTTCGAAATCTTGAGCAATACTTCCGCTAGGTCTGCCTACAGCTTGCGAATATATGATAACCGATGCACTTCTTGCCTGTCGAGTTATTTTGGTTGGACCTGTCGATCGAGAGATAGCTGCGAACTGTTTTAAATAAACTTGTTGACCACGAATATTTGTAAACGAAATATTCCCAAGTTCATCAGTTTTTGCTCTATCAAATTGATCAAGAACAATTCTAATATCATATTCTGTGTCACCTTCTCTGAGTGTCGACTCATCATCACCCGTTAGCGCAACTCGCAAAGTCGCACCAACTTCAGCGACTGACAATCCAAACGTTATAAGTTTATTTCTATCAATAGTCACTTTTGTTTCAGGATTACCTGCTTCAGAGGATAATCTAACATCGGCGGTTCCCGGAATCATTTTAACAATTTTTGAAACATCTTTAGCTGTTTCCAACAATTCATCACTATTAGTACCAGATAATAAAATTTGTATTGGAGTATCATTTGCTGTTCCGAAAATTCCAACATCATTAATTCTAACTTTTGCTCCAGGAATTACAGAAAGTTTTGATTTAATTTCATCTTTAATTTCCTGTGAGGATTTTTTTCTTACACCTTTTGGTAACAAAGTTACAGTCACCTCTGAGTTATTTGGTGTAGAGAATCCAATCAAACCTTCGCTTGAGGCACCTACATTTGCATACACTCTTTCTACATCTGATATTTTAGCAATTGTCCCCTCAATTATTTGTGAAAGTTTATTTGTTTCTTCAATTGAAGTGCCTGGTCGTAATTCAACATTAACTGTAAATTCACCCCTATCAACAGGAGCCATAAATTCAAAACCAATCAATCCAAGCGGAGCTAAAGTAATTGAAAGGACGAAAAGTAAAATTGTCAAAATCCATACTTTGCCCCTATTCTTAAAACTCCATTTCAATAATTCAAGATAATTATTTGTGAATTCATGAAATTTACTTTCAAACCAAAGTGCAAATTTTCCTAAAAGAGTTGAGTTGGTTAGACGTTCAAGCTTACCAAATCTTGATGCAATTAAAGGCGTCAAAGTAAACGAAATAAACAAACTTGTTAAAGTTGAAATAACAACTACAACCGAAAATTGACGAAGAATATTACCCACAATGCCACCAACTAATGCCAATGGAAGAAATACGGAAACATCAACAAAAGTAATTGCAAGCGCAGCGAATCCAATTTCATTCCTTCCCCGCAATGCGGCAGTTCTTTTTTCTTCTCCCCTTTCGAGATGATGATAAATATTTTCTAAAACCACAATGGAATCATCCACCAGAATTCCTACCACAAGAGACAAACCAAGAAGTGTCATGAGGTTTAATGAAAAATCAAAAGCATAAATCGCAATAAATGTTGTAATCAGGGAAGTTGGAATTGCTATGAGAACAATGACCGAATTCCTGATGCTATGTAAAAACATCAACATAACAATTGCCACTAGTATTACAGCAATAAACAAATCTTCTTTCACTGCGTTTGCCGCATCGATTGTAAACAAAGAGCCATCGGCGGCTATTTCAAATTTCAGACCACTAGATGAATATTGTTTTTCAATCTGTTTCAATTCGTTTTTTACAAGTTCAGCCACTTCAACAGTATTAGCATCATTTTGCTTTTGAACAATTAAACCAATAGTATTTCTGAAATTTAATCTCAACATATTTGAAGGATCTTTTATACCATCTTCAACATCAGCCACATCAATTAATTTAATAATTCCACCTTGCCTCGAAACCCCAACCGGCATATTTTTTAATTCATCAGTGGAATTTAATTTTCCTGCAAGCCTCACTATAAATTGACCATCTTCATCTTTTATTTTTCCTGTTGGGAAATCCAGATTTGCTGATTTTATTGATTGCGTGATCTGCAATATCGATAACCCATAAGATTTCAGTCTCTGCAAATCAAGGTTTACTTTAATTTCTCGCTGATCGCCACCAATAAGAGCAATTTGACCTACACCAGAAATTCTTGATAACTGTGGTTGAATTTTATCTTTAATGAATTGATATAAACTTCTTGAATCCTGATTTGATGTCACTCCCATTCTTAAAATTGGAAGCTCATCGAAAGCAAATTTTGAAATAACAGGTTGTTTTGCACTCGTTGGTAATTGATTTTGAATTTCATTTACTTTTCTTTGTGCATCTTGCAAGGAAATATCTGTTTTTGCATTTTGAAAAAGTTCAATGATTACGAATGAAATACCTTCTAGAGATGTGGAACGAACTTCAGAAACTTTATCCATTCCAGCAACTGCATCTTCTATAATTTTTGTTACACCAGTTTCAACTTCATTTGGCGATGCACCTGGATACAATGTTGAAATTGTAATAATCGGCGGAGAAAATTTTGGTAGTAATTCATATTTCAGTTTCGAATAGCTAAAAAGACCAACTGCAATCAAAGCAGCAAAAACAACTATGATGAGTGATGGTCGTTTAATTGATAATTCAGTAATTGTCATTTCGATACCTTTTACTTTTCAAGTATTTGAACTTTTGTATTATCTTCAAGATTGTTCTGTCCATTAACAATCAATAACTCATCCTCATTCAAACCAGAAATCACCTGAACATATTTACCGCTTTCCAAGCCTAGTGTAAGATTTCGCAATCTTGCAATATTTCCTTTTACAACAAAAACCTGTGGTGATTTTACACTTCCAATCAGTGCTTCTCTTGGAATTACTATCATATCTTTACCCCTCAAAGAAGTGAATTGAATTCTTACGAACATTCCGGCTTTTAATAAATGTGATGGTTGATTTGTAATTGAAATCTCAGTTGCGTAAGTGTGAGCCTCATCTGCTTTGCTGCTTATCGATTCAATTTTTCCAGAAAACATTACGCCTGGATAAACATCAGCAGATACTTTTACTACGTCGCCCACTTTAAGTACAACAGCATCATTTTCAGAAATATTTACTTTGACTTTTACTTTTGATAAATCTACTACATTTGCTATAAAAGTTGGTTGTGGAGCACCTTGAACCATTGTTCCGATATCTACATTTCGCATAGTTATAAAACCAGAAATTGGCGTTTTGATAAATGTATCCTCATATTGTCTTTTTGAAATTATATACTGTGATTCAGCAAGAGTAGCTGCTAATTTAGCCTGCTCAAATTGACTGTCAGTAATTGATTTATCATTTATTAAAATTTTGGCTCTCTCAAAATCTTTTTTTGCTTTTTCAAAATTTGCTTCAGCACTCATCAATGCAGCTTTTCGCAATTCATCATCTACTTTTGCAATTATTGAATTTGCTGATTTATAATCCCCCACTTTTGCATAAACCGCAGTCACTTTTCCACTTGTTTCAGAAAGAATATTTACATCGTTATTTGCATAAATTGTACCAGTCATAGTCATATCTGAAGTGAGATTTTTCTTTGATACTTTTTCAATAGAAACAAAATATGTAATATCAATTCCCCCTGAAGTATTTTCGGAAAGTTTTCTTTTATTAATCATAAGAATAGTGACAATTAAAATTATTGTAATTACTACGCCAAGAATTAGTTTCAAGTTTTTCATTATTTATTCTCCAAAAATTTTTTACTAATTGATTTTTCTAATTTTGCTTTTGCTAATTCATAATCTATTATCGCATTCGTATAATTTGTTTTAGCAGTAATTAATGCCGTTTCAGAATCAATAATTTCAGAACTTGTTGCCATACCCATTTTGAATTTGTCTGAAGTCACTCTATTATTTTCTTCAGCTTGCTCAACGCTTAATTTTGCAATTTTGATTTTTTTTTCAGCCTGATTAATATTAAAATAATTCGAAGTAACTTCGAGTGAGATTCCATCTTTAATGAGATTTAGTCCATCTTTGGCTTGTGCTAAAAGAGCTTCTGCTTGATCTGTTTGATGTTTTGTTGATAACCAATCCCAAATATTCATACTTAAAACCACACCGGCATCCCAAGTTGCATCAAACTGATCTTTAGACGGCATAATTCGTTGGTTAGGTCTTGAATAATAATAATTACCATACGCATTAATTTGAGGATACCAGTTTGATTGCGCAAGTATAACACCAGCTTTTCCAGCATCAATTCTTGCTTCTGCTGATTTCAATTCCGACCTATTGCTCATCGCTTCATAAATTAAATCATCCATTTTTAATGACTGCACATCAGTCATTTTTATTTCTTCGGTAAGCTCCAAAAGCGTACTCAAGTCAATTCCGAGTACATTGTTCAATGAAATTCGTGAAAGATTAACTAAGTTTTCAGCATCAACCTGTTGAAAAAGTACGTTTGAATATTGAATCTCAATTTTAAGAACATCATTTTTTGCCATCATTCCAACTTTTTCTAAATTTTTCACATCCTGTAAATGAGAACCAATCTGTATAACCATTTCATCCAACACTTTTTTGTATAGAATTGACTTATATGTATTGAAATATGAATTCTTAACATTAAAAATCAATTCACTTTTATCTTTATTATAATCTTCATTTGTCGCTTCATTTAGTTTTTCATTTAAATTAACATTTCCAGAAAGTCGAAAGCCTGTAAAAATTGGCTGTGATAGAGTTAACTGAATTGCATAATTGTTATAAATTCCAGGAGCTATTGGAAAAGAACCAAACGGAGTTGATATTACAAATGGATCAACTTCGCTTAGGCGAGTGTACCTTGCATTCAATTTGACTGATGGCAAGCGAAAAGCCATTGCTTCTTTAACTTTTGCTTCAGAGTTTTTAACTTTCATCAATGAAGAATGAAGAACTTTACTGTTCCCCAAAGCTAATTCAACTGCCTGGCTAACATTTAAAGAAAGTTTTCCCTGCGCTTCAAGCCGAATGAAAACAAAAAATAGAATCAGCGAAAATATTAGTCTAAAAATTTTCATTCTATATTTCTCCTAAAATTTCATTTTTTAATAATTGATTTCTGTATTTTTTCCTGCCGTCTGTCGTAAATATTCCTTCGAACATTAATTTAACAATTTGCCTAAAGGCTTCTTCTGCAGATACAGGAAGATTTGACAAAGTTTCGGGATTTATCAAGCTATGTACCGAAGATATATATGCAAGTACAATTAAATGAGTATCAATATCATTACGAAAAACACCTGTTTGAATTCCCTCTTTAATCAGATTTGAAAGATTTTTATATGCATGTTCCTTCCTAAAATCATCAATATCTTTCCAGATTTCCGGATGCTTTCGCATCAAATCGCGCACCATCGTTCCCTCTATCTTTTTTGATATTGTAGCAATAAAATTCATGAACTTTGATAACTTATTAATAAATGGCGTTTCCTTATCGTTCATTAGATTTTCTATAAATTCATCTACTTCGCATTTATTCAACTTGACCATCTCTTTGATGATATGTTCTTTGTTGTCAAAATGTTTGTAAAGTGTTTTTTTGCTTATGTTTAATTCAGAAGCAATTTCTTCCATTGTAACTTTTGAAAAACCAAATCGATTAAACATCTCTTCCGATTTTTCTAAAATTTTTGTCTTGATATCTTTTTCTTCACTCATTTTAACTTATATTAATTATTAGTGTTAACAATACAAATATATAAAAAAGTTTCATTGGAAACGATACACGTTTAAGACGTTTCCGATTCCAGATTAGTTCCAATTTTCGAATAATTTTTTTCAATTAGTTTAGGGATAAAATTCGTAGGAAAATAACGCACATTTATATAATATTTTTTCATTGCAGGAGGTTTCTTTAAGAATAGTTTATTAAATAATCAAAAAAAAAATTGTATTTAGTAGCTTTCTAACTAACAAAATTACAGAATGAAGTCTTTCAACCATTAAACCTTATAAATATAATTGAAGAAATTAAATATTACCCGAGATTTTAAGCAATAAAGATAATATAATAATTAGTAGGTATTAAAATGAAAATAGTATAAACTCTATTATTTCTTTTGATATTAATTTATTAGAGATTTTATATACTCTTGATTAATAATACAATTTTTGAATTTAATATTTTCAAGTAAATCACTCAAAGCTTTTTTAACAACTTGCGTATTTGGTTTGCTATTTCTGATTTCCTCAAAATTTTTTCTTGTACTTTCAGCATATTTAATTAGTTCATCCCATTCATATGTCCTTGCAAATTGAACAATTCCTCGTGATGAATCCATTTTTTTATAAGGCCAGAAACACCAACCAATATTATTGGATTCAAGAAGTTTTCGAAAATTATTTATCCACTCATTTTCATTTTCGCCACTTTCACCAAGCCACATAGGAACATTATATCTATTCATCAAATCAACATAATCCTGAATTTCTTTCTGAACAGGTGGCATCCAATATTTATGAAATGTATATGCAAATTTCTCATCAAATGGTTTGCCGAACATTTTAAAGTTCGTATTCCACTGTGCCCCGCCAATAAAAACAACGTGGTTTTGATCAACTTCACGAATAGCGTGTGTAATTTTTTTATATAAAGGTTCTAGCAGCAGATTAAGAGATTCCTTGTTCTCATAAAAA